>Ga0307509_10003280_pt1 | contig 24878 bp, 33 predicted proteins | sample 10_EM_MG_FD_202245 | JGI IMG/M metagenome (GOLD analysis project Ga0307509, IMG submission 202245) | Populus trichocarpa ectomycorrhiza microbial communities from riparian zone in the Pacific Northwest, United States - 10_EM | ecosystem: Host-associated > Plants > Roots > Unclassified | place... | reverse complement strand
CTTGCCCTTTAACTATTATCCCTCATTACCTTCGAGTTCTCTGAAGCCTCCCTTAGACCTAGCGCTTGCTGGTCAACCGCTAGCCCTCTATTGTACCTTTTCGTTAGACAGGAGTAAACCTGTTACACGTAGTCATTGGGGCTAGGGAGCTAGTGTATTCGATGAATTCAGCTCCTGGTAGAGTTGTGAGCGACACGGTACCGGTGGTTGTATTAATCTGTATTTGCAGGTTGGTGGGGGCAGAGCTTCCACACTTCTGGAGTTCTTTAGCGATGGTGATGCTAATCTGCGGCTCAAGTCTGGCCGAAGTAGGCAGGGGTATGGGTGTGGCGCAGGTGGCGTAAATGCGCCTTCTCGCTATGGTAATGGTCTTTGGGCATGTAGCAGGCAGTGGAGGGAGGGTTGGGGTGTTATTAGCCGGTTCAGCAACATCTTCCAGCGTGTTGACCTCCTTTTTCAGCCTCTGCTTGGGGTTTTTGGGGGGAGTGGGGCCAACAGTTGCTGACCTCTTCTTCTCTTTGGGTGGTGTCTTGGGAGCAGGCATTTCCTAGGAGTGGCCGCTGCCTCAGCATAAGTGCAAGACTGTTTCTGCGCTGTGCTGATTTGTGGGATGATTTTTGCCGTCGATGCCGCCACGTTTGTGGAGAGGTCTCTGTTGTTGTTTGATATACTTTTCACCATGGTAGCGAGTTCGGTGACTGTGTTTGTAAGCTCGTGTATTTGTTGTCTCATTCCCACCATTATCGTGACCATTTCAATCTGGAAGGTGACATTCACTACCTCGCCATCTGAGAATTCGGTTTCAGTAGGATTAAGGATTTCTTCCCTAAGAGGTGATTCACCTGGTAGGGATAATGCAGGTGCTATGCCTCTGATTCTAGCAAGAAATTCCTGGAACCATGGGCTATTTTTGAATTTGCTGGTCAAACGTGACCCTTGGTTTTCTCCTCCTGGCTGGGAAGCCATATCAGCCGAGGTAGTGAAGTGGGGTGAGGTGAGGTGTTGTAGAGGTGGGTGGCAACCGAGGTGGCGATGAAATCTTTGGTGTTGAGTGTTGCGTAACTCTTCACTGTGATTGGCCTATTTTAAAGGTGCGGAAAATAGGTGGGACGGAGCTTGGCCACTTACCGGTAGGCTACCATAGTCCATATACGGTGTATAAATCCGATTGGGGTTAGTCTGCCACTGGCGCTCGGGTATTTTTGTGGATGACCGCTAGTAGGACAGGATAGCTTTTTTGTGTATTCTGTGAACTGGTACCAGCAACGCTGCTTTAACGCCAGAAGACCCCCGCTTTCCTTTAGCAAGGCCCCGCCTTTCTTCAGCTCTGCCAATATCATCAATCGGTTATACTCAATAACTCCTCTTCCTCTATAACAGTGCAAGCAACAAAAAGCGCAAGATGTCTGAACGTCATATCCACGATAACAGCAGCTCCTTTAATATTACAAAGTCTTTTAATAATGTGTGGAACAACTGTACTATTGCCGATGATCGGTCGCAACTCCTGACCTGGCTATCGCCCCTAGAGCCCAAGCTGCGACATCGGGATATCCAAGAACGTCGCGTTGGAAATGTAGGGGAATGGCTCTTGCAAAGTGAAGAATTCGGGGGTTGGCTTGCGAGCAGTGGTGAGAGCGAGGATGATAAGGCAGTCTTGTTTTACTATGGAGCCCCGGGGGTTGGAAAGACATATATGAGGTAATGAGAATTACTCTCGGATACAGCAGAAAGGGAGCCAAGCTAACAGGCCACGATGGCAGTTCACTAGTAGTGGATAGGCTGTGCGATCAGACCAGGGGACAAAGCGCTGCGGTTACGTGTTTCTACTTTGACTTTGCAGCGCGAAAGGAACAGTCTGCGACGAGAATGTTGGGTTCCTTGCTGAAGCAGATCGTTGGCGGGATAGAAAAGATTCCGGAGGAAATATCACAAACCTTTCGAGAGCAGAGAATGGCCATTGGTGGGCGAGGGCCGCAACTTCCGGATATCGTGAAGATGTTACAGACCATCACGTCCTCACTGCGCACATTTGTATGCATCGACGCTCTGGACGAGTGTGCAGCGGTGCATCGAGTCAAGCTCCTTAATTCGCTGCAACTAATCCTGGAAAAGTCACCGAGCATGAGGATATTCATGATCGGAAGACCTCACATCCGGGCTGAGATCGAAAAGCGTCTTGCCGGACAAGTGAAAAGTGTATCTCTAGGTCCCAGCAAGGATGATATCGTCGAATACCTTCGTGTTAGACTGGATGAGGATGAAACGCCGGATGCAATGGACGAGAGTCTAGAGGCAGATATTCTGTCAAAGATTCCGGAAAATATGTCGGAAATGTATGTATGGGCAATGCTACTCGGAACCCCACGACACAATCCGCTAATACCTACGGATCTAGGTTTCTGCTTGTTTCCTTAGGTATTGATGCCATTCTGCACGAATCAACAATCTCCCGGAGAAGAGAAAGGTTGAGAAAGATGGCTGGTGGATTGGAGTTGGGAGATGTTTATGGTGCGACGATCGAGCGGATAAAGGCTCAGGATGGAGACAAATCTCGACTTGGGATGACGGCATTGATGTGGATCAGCCATGCGGAACGGCCACTGCGAGCGGATGAGCTCTGCCACGCCCTGGCGGTAGAGTTAGGATCTATGGATTTCGATATTGGCAACATCCCTTCGATGTCGACACTTGTGAGCTGTTGTCAAGGGCTTATTACTGTGGATAAGGAGGCTTCGACTGTGCGATTGATCCACTTTACTCTCCAGGAGTATCTTTCTTCTCATCCCGATATATTCAATAAAGCTCACTCGGCAATGGCGGAAATCTGCTTGACGTATCTGAATTCTCGACAGGTCAAAGCCCTTTCGACTGATCCCTCTTCTGATATGCAGAATGCGCCTTTTCTAGAATATTGTTCAGTATACTGGGGAGTTCATGCGAAACGGGAGCTCTCGGACAGTGGAAGAACACTTGCTCTGGAGCTATTAAAAGAGGATTATGGCCAGACATCGACCAAATTACTTTTAAAGCAAACAAAGGATTTCCCCGTCGAGCGTTCCTATCCTCTCTCTTCGTTCAGTGGACTGCACTGTGCATCGTTATTTGGAGCTGTTGAGGTTGTAACGGGATTAATAGAGATGGGATGTTATGATGTGAACGAAGGAGATTTTTGGGGTTACTCACCACTTGTATGGGCTGCTCGGAATGGGCATGAGGAAGTGGTGAAATTTCTACTCGGGCAGGGAGAGGTTGACCCTGACAAGCCCGATATTCACGACCGAACACCGCTCTCGCATGCTGCTTCGTCTGGACATGAGGGAGTGGTGAAAATACTACTCGGGTGGGAAGGGGTCAACCCTGAAAAGCCGGATGATGACGGCCTAACACCGCTCTCGCGTGCTGCTTGGAATGGATGTGATGGGGTGGTAAGATTACTACTCGGGCGGAAAGAGGTTAACCCTTGCAAGCTAGATCGTTACTGTCGAACACCGCTCTCGTGGGCTGCTTGGATGGGACATGCGGGGGTGGCGGAAATACTACTCGAACGGGAAGAGGTCAACCCCGACAAACCAAATGGTTACGGTCGAACACCGCTCTTTGATGCCGCTTTGAAGGGCCATGAGGGAGTGGTGAAAATACTACTCGGAAGGGAAGAGGTCAACCCTGACAAGCCAGATAACCGCGGTCGAACACCACTCTTAGGTGCTGCTTTGAATGGATATGCGGGAGTAGTGAAAATGCTACTCGGAAGGGAAGAGGTCAACCCTGACAAGTCTGATAATCGCGGTCGAACACCGCTCTCGCTTGCCGCTGAGAATGGACACGAGGGAGTGGTGAAAATGCTACTCGGACGGGAAGAGGTTAACCCCAATCGACTAGATTATGGCGGCCGAACACCGCTCTCGATAGCCACTATATGGGGCCGTGAGAGTGTGGTAGCGTTACTACGTTCTCACAAAGCGGTAACCCGCTCTACTATTTACGCCTGAAGATGGGCTTCTGGGAAATATCCGTTGCCTGTTCTCTTCCCGAGCATGTTACACTCTGTGATGTACTTGGACATCATACTCTGTCAACGGGGGGGATCCCATGATATGGGAATGCAGATATATATGGTGCCCGCCTGCCCCTTTCTGGCTATTTCCTTTCACCCTTGAGTGGGGATTCGTGACTTCCTGTTTATAAAGCTCTATCTTGAGGTCGTGTTTATGGCTTGTAGGTTTCACTCTGGCATATTTAATTCTTCTCTCTGTCTTTTTTTCTTGTATATGTGTATTTTTCCTTTTGTTCCTTTCCTCTTCGAGCCATAGATAAACTGCTTATGGCGTGTTTTAGATAGAGAAATGTAGTCCACCGCAATCCAAGGATTGTTGAAGAACAGATTGTCAAAAATCATATAGACTGTACCTTCGATAGATACAATCAGTGATATGGCGAAATAAACAGTACGAGAACGTATTCAGCGGATACATGCTGACGGCCCCAACTTAGGCATTAGTATCGGGGGGCGGGAGAACCTAGGACGGAGGCTTTTCATGCCACTTATTATCTCCCCACTGGGCCCGCGATCAATTTCGTAGTATGAAGCGTATCAATGGAGAAACCACCCAAAAGAACTAAGCTATGGAAAGTATTCAGAGACTACAAGATTTCTAGACAGAAGCTGTGGCGGGTGCCGCTGAACGGCTCACACCCTAACCGTATGTTTCCGCGAGGTCGGGGTCAAACAACTCTGGGTGGTGTTTCCAAAGTGTACCTAGCAATAGCAGAGCTCTTTCTAAATCGCTTGGGGGGCGTGACGGGTCAACCCCGGAGGGAGTCACCCAACTCCTATACTGATGGGGATGAAACCTGATATATGTTGGGGGCCCGCCATACCTTATGTTCCAATCTACCAGTCAATTAGAGCTGTGAGCGAAAGTGGTTTTTCTTTCTCCCTTTTTTTCTTCTGGGTTTTTGTATGATATTTCTTAAATTATGTATGGAATTAGTGCAGTGCTGTGGCATGCTGCCCCACCGTGCGAATAAAGTTATTAGTCTGGCTAGCGTACGTGTAGCTAAACTAAGGTGCTGTCTCTTGTCGGGGCTGGGCTCGGCTAGGAGTATTGAAGTTGTGTTTTTATGCTTGATCACTCCGAGTGATATTTTCTGAACGTGTTTGCATACTGGATTAGGGCTGGACTTCGGCCACCGAAGGTCAGAGTATCCAAGAAATGATTTATGTTTCCTGATTGGCTTGTTAATTGAGAAACATTACTTTTGATGTAGTTTTTTGTGTCTAATGGCCTAACGTTCAAACCAGACGATGGCCGAAACTATAGGTACGTATAATACAATCGGAAACTTCATTCGCTTGCACGATCCCAAAACTAGCCAACCAAGCATAAGTCTATAATATTATTATTATGTATTTGCAATCCTGCTTTACCACTGGCATACTCCCGCTCTTGTTCGGTGGCCAGAAATCTCGGCCGACCATCCTCAATAATCCCCTTCGTACTATGGTGCAAGCGGTGGAGACCGGAAGATGTCGCAATATATGGTTAGTATGATAATAACACCAACTGCTTCAACAATACCGACGATGCTAATGTGTGGAATAACAATACCGCTGAAGATGATCGGTCTCAACTTCTAACCTGGCTATCACTGGGAGAGCGCCGTGTGGATAAAGTGGAGAATGGCTCATAGTAACTGAGGAATTCGGAAGGTAGTATGGAGTGGGTGGGGAGAGGTCGAGGGTGAGAACGCAGTTCTATTTTGATGGATTTCCGGGGGCTGGCAGGACATGTATCAGGTATAGTAACAAGGGTTATTCTCCCATGGGGAAGGAAAAGAACTCGTGCTAACTCATGGTATTATAATCCCAGTAGTAGAGCACTGCATTAGGAGCAGAGATAGCGCGGGCCAAAGGGAAGCGCGGGCATGGATGGGGGAACACAGAAGTGTGGACGGGTGAACGTTCTAGGGCATGAACAGATGTTTAGGGCATATGCGGAGACATATGGCTGTCACATGTATGGACAGAGTTTTATCATACCTACTTAAGGTGAACCGTAGCTAGCAACCTCCATAGACAACACAACTCAACACAACTCCAACATCTCCGTCAAACACACCTGAACACGAATCGTGCTACCTCTATCACTAACTAGGATAATTCACTGGTAATAGATAGGCTACGCGATGAAGCTAGAGGACAAAACAAGCCTATCGCGTGTTATATTTTAAGTTCACTGCGGGGAAGGAGCAGTCTGTGACCGGTGTGCTAGGTTCCTTGTAGAATAGATGATTAGCGAAATGGAGAGGATCACGGAGGAGATAGCGCAGGCCTTCCAAGAGAAGAAACGGGTTATGAGCGGGCGCGGACCACAACTAACGGTGTGCTACAGCATTCTAAGGTACGTTGATGATGATCGGAAAACAGGATCCCAAGATACTATTATAGAATATTCCACCGTTGCCAGAAAGATCGTTGAACCATTTGAAAAACATTTGATAGAACTCTAGTCTGCTGCTTCAAGCTAGCTAGCATGTTAGCCTAGCAGCTTTCGCAAGATTAAACGGGTATACTACGGCAGCCCGAGTAGCCAAAGATCTAGAAATAATTATCCTTCGAATGCAATCGACCCTGGCAGACCTAGGAGGGATATCGGTGCGAGATAGGTGCCCCAGGGTGTGATATTAGATGGGAATCATTGGGGGTCCTTTGTTAAGACAATCACAGTTTGATAACAGGCTAGATCATCGTTCGTGTCGTATAAGGCGCCCGTGATTTACCTGGGGCATTGGACTTTTATTTCGCAGCCTTGGCCACTTAGGCTACAGTAGTTTATGTATAAATATGGTTGGGATTGTTCTACCAGCGGCGCTGGGTTTTTTTGAAGATAGACGTTTCTAAGGTGTGATAAATTTACTATATTAACATTCTTCTGTATTCTGTGAAGTGGTATCCGCAACCCTGCTTTAACGCCAGAAGACCCCCGCTTTTCCTTACCTTGCTAGGACCCCACTCTTCTCCTATCCCCCAGAACACCACCGACCGACCATACCCAATAACTCCCCGGAAATTTATATAACAGTGCAGGCAGAAAAGAGCGGAAGATGTCTCAATATAGCATCCATAACAGTACTAACCTCTCCAATAACACCAACTCTTTTAACGTACAGAATAACTATAGTGTTACGATGATCGGTCTGCACTCCTGAAGTGGCTATCGCCCCTAGAACCCGAACTCCGGCATCAGGATATCCGGGAGCGCCGCGTCGACAATGTGGGGGAATGGCTCTTGCAGACTGAAGAATTCAGAAGTTGGCATGAAAGGAGTGGTGAAGGCGAAGACGAGAAGGTAGTCTTGTCTTGCTATGGAGGGCCGGGGGTCGGCAAGACGTTTATGAGGTACTAAGAATGATTTTCGGGGGGAAGAAGAAAGGGAGTCAACGCTAACAGGCCACGATGTCAGTTCGCTGGTAGTCGATAGGTTGTGCGACCAAGCCGGAGGACAAAATACAGCGGTTACGTGTTTCTACTTAGACTTCGCTGCGCGGAAGGAGCAGTCAGTGACCAGTATTCTGGGTTCCTTGCTGAGGCAGGTTGTAGGCGGAATGGAGAAGGTTCCGGAGGAAATAACGCAGGCTTTTAATCAACAGAAAATGGCTATTGGAGGGCGAAGGCCGCAGCTTCCGGATATCGTGAAGTGGTTACAGGCTGTCACCTCCTCGCTACGCACATTTGTATGCATAGACGCCTTGGACGAATGTGTAACGGCGCACCGAGTCAAACTCCTTAATTCGCTCCAACAAATCCTGGGAAAGTCACCGAGTATGAGGGTATTCATCATCGGAAGACCTCACATCCGGGCTGAGATTGAAAAGCGTCTTGCCGGACGGGTGAGAAGTGTATCTCTAGGTCCCAGCAAGGATGATATCGTCGAATACCTTCGTGTTAGACTGGATGAGGATGAAACGCCGGATGCGATGGATGAGAGTCTAGAGGCGGATATTCTGTCGAAGATTCCGGAAAATATGTCGGAAATGTATGTATGGGCAATGCTGCTAAGAGTCACCCAAAATCGACTAATAAATATGCATTCAGGTTTCTACTGGTTTCCTTGGGTATCGATGCCATTTTACACGAATCAACGATCTCCCGGAGAAAATAAAAGCTAAGAAGAATGACTGGTGGATTGGAGTTGGGGGATGTTTACGATGCGACGATCGAGCGGATAAAGGCTCAGGATGGAGACAAATCTCGACTTGGGATGACGGCGTTGATATGGATTAGCCATGCGGAACGGCCGCCGCGAGCGGATGAGCTCTGCCACGCCCTAGCAGTTGAGTTAGGCTCTACGGAGTTCGATATCGGCAACATACCTTCGATGTCGACCTTGGTGAACTGCTGCCAAGGGCTTATTACTGTGGATAAGGAGGCGTCGACTGTGCGATTGATCCACTTTACCCTCCAGGAGTATATTTCTTCTCGTCCCGAGATATTCAGTAAAGCTCACTCGGCAATGGCGGAAATCTGCTTGACGTATCTGAATTCTCGACAGGTCAAAGCCCTTTCGACTGATCCTTCTCCTGATATGCAGGATGCGCCCTTTCTAGAATATTGTTCAGTATACTGGGGAGTTCATGCGAAACAGGAGCTCTCAGACAGCGGGAGATCACTCGCACTAGAACTATTAAAAGAGGATTATGGCGAGGCATCGACCAAATTACTTTTAAAGCAAACAAAGGATTTCCCCGTCAAACGTTCCTATCCTCTCGTTCGTTCAGTAGACTACACTATGCATCGTTATTTAGAATTATTGAGGTTGTAACGGGATTAATAGAGATGGGATGTTATGATGTGAACGAAGGAGATTTTTGGGGTTACTCACCACTTGTATGGGCTGCTCGGAATGGGCATGAGGAAGTGGTGAAATTTCTACTCGGGCAGGGAGAAGTCGACCCTGACAAGCCGGATATTGACGACCGAACACCGCTGTCGTATGCCGCTTCGAATGGGCATGAGGGAGTGGTGAGAATGCTACTTGGGCGAGAAGGGGTTAGCCCTGACAAGCAAGGCCATGACGGCCTAACACCGCTCTCGCATGCTGCTTTGATGGAGTGGTAAAGATACTACTTGAGCGGAAAGAGGTTAACCCTTGCAAACTAGATGGTTCCAATGGAATACCGCTCGCGTGGGCCGCTTCGCATGGACATGAGGGAGTGGTGAAAATACTGCTTGCACGGGAAGAGGTCAACCCCAACAAGCCAGATGGTCACGGCCGAACACCGCTCTCGGATGCCGCGGGGCACGGACGTGAGGGAGTGGTGAAAATGCTACTTGGACGGGACGAGGTCGATCCTGACAAGCCAGATAATGACGGCCAAACACCGCTCTCGTGGGCCGCTATGTGTGGATATGAAGGAGTGGTGAAAATGCTGCTCGGAAGGGAAGAGGTCAACCCTGACAAGCCAGATAACCGCGGTCGAACACCATTATTTGATGCCGCTCGTTATGGACATGAGGGGGTGGTGAAAATTCTACTTGAACGGGAAGAGGTCAACCCCGACCAGCCAGATAATGACGGCCAAACGCCGCTCTCGATGGCTACCAAGTGGCACTATGAGAGTGTGGTAGCGTTACTACATTCTCACAAAGCGGTGACCCCTAGTACGATTTAAGCTCCAAGAGCTGTCTTTTGGAAATATCCGCCGCCCCTTCCTTTTCCGCGCATGTCACTCTCTGTGATGCACATGGACATCATTCTCTGTCGATCGGGAGAAGCCCATGAGATGGGAATGTAGATATATATCTTACCCCCACCCACCCCCTCCCCTCCCTTTTTTTTTCGCCTTTTCTTTCGCGGTTGGGTGAGGATTTATGAGTTTCTGTTTACAAAGTTCTGTAGAAAGGTCGAGTTTCTAGTTTATAGATTTCACCCCGACATTCAATCATTCTTTCTCTGTGAATTATTCCATATCTTTTTTTCTACTTGCATAATATTTTTCTTCTTTTTTTTCCTCTCCGAATGATAGATAAACTGCATATAGCGACTTTTAGATAGACAAATAAAAGTGCATAATAGTCTATAGACCCTTGAAGATATTGTCAAAGATTATATAGATTGTGCCTTCGATAGGAGACTAGTTACAATTAATGATATGGCGTGATAAACAGTACGAGAATGGATTCAATAGATACATGCTGGCCACCCCAACTATAGGAATTAGTATCGGGAGTGGGGGAGCCTGGCACGGAGGGTTTTCATGTCGCTCATTGTCTCACTCGCCTCCAGATCAATTTCAATGCATGAAGCTTACTAACACAGAAGCTACCATGAAAATAGGCTATGGCAGATATTCAGAGGCTACAACATTCCCTGGCAGACATACCCTGCTTAGCGCAAGAAGGCCCACGCTATTCTTACGAAGGCCATGCTCCCCCCCCCCAATCCCCCCAAGAATACCACAATCACCCATGACAATGGGTCATGTTGACGAAGAAGAGGTATTCTGTAAAGTCCGGTTTGTGTATATATAGGGTACCTCTCGCAACAGGAAGAATAGGAGCCCAAGTTACTTGCTATGGAACATATCCTGGTTTTGTGGTGTAGTGGGGTTATAATAAGCTGTATTGAGTTTGTAATGCATTTGAATTTTCGTCGATCTACGCCTGAAAATGACCGATGGACCCGACATACTATATCTTTATCAATATAGTCACGAAGGCAACAACAGGCCTGGCACGCTAGAGGGGGATGGCACAACCGCCGATATTGTGGAGGAGGATGCGGGGTGTAATAAAGGACAAGAGGGGGTTGCGACAGATGAACGGCTCTACGGATGGCTGCAACGGGCAGGAGTACCGTACTTGTACAAAAGATGAGGGGGATAGTGGTGATCTTGGGCCGCGGTGGAGGAGAAATTGAAAATAAGGGAAGTGGAGGTAGTGATCGTCGATGGGGCTTTCTACAGCGGGGTGGAGGGGCCCAAGTGAACAACGAAGTTTTTATTAAGACGTGAAGAAGCTCATGATTGATTTTAGTCAAATGCATTGAAAGGAAAATCACGAGGAAAGTAAAGAACAGGAAGGAAGCTTAGGGCGGGGAACCGATAAGAAGGAAGGAAAAACACCGGAGAGAGAACTTTTCATGCCCTGTATTTTCCCCCGCCAGCTCATTCACGTATCGTGCCACTGTAGCCTCAGAGAGCGGCATTGAGCAGCACGTCTCGGCCAAGGATAGGGTACGGTAGGCTCTGGAGCTCGTGCGCCTAGAGGCGCTGGTTGCGCTGTAAGGTCACATAATCCATTATCCGGATAACACCTCCCGAGGCGAAATGAGGTGGTGATGAGGGATTCCGGGAGGGGCGCTGTGGTTGGAGCCGTGTTGTAGAGGTGATCCACACTCTCGGGTTCTTGATTCCCGATCCATTTTAAGGCTTTGTAGGTCGAGGCGATGTGTACCGGCAGGTTAGCGAATGGGGACTACCAGGGCACTTCCCCCGCTTGTGGGGGGTTATGAGGATTAGGTTGCGGAGGATCATGCTTTAGCCTGTTTTTTTCTCCTCATGAGCTGTTAGATGCAGAGGTGAGAATGAGGGGGAGGCGTTTACCTGACTTGATGGTGTACTGCTGTCCCTTGATCTGCCTTCCCGTGGCTGCGGCAATCTGCAATTTCGAGCGAACGTACTTCAGCAGTTCATTCTGGCCATAGCCGGTCCACGGCTCAAATCCCGGCAAGTCGATCATTTCCCCCCATCCCCCTCCCGACCAAAGGCCCGATAGGCAATTTTAATCTGCACCGCAGTAATCCTCGACACATCCGACACTGTGGGTGCTATATGCGGTGGGGTTAAAAAGTACTCGTTCGCCATTTTTCCTTTCTTCTTTTCCACTCCTTCCTCTCTCCCCTCAGCTTTCCCTCAGCTTTCCCTCTGCTCTCCCCTGGGCTTTCCCCTCAGTACTTTCACCGCCCTCCTGCAAAATCCCATACTCCTCCGCTTCCTCCCTCGTAACAGGCCTGCTTTTTCCCACCCTCGGGCCACATCTCCTTCCCAACCCTGGACTTCCCAACATTTATCCCCCCAATAATCCGCAAACCGCCGGTCCTGCTCCGAATATCATCCTTAACCTTACTAACCCCCCCAACCATGCCTGGTACAAATTACATGAATCTTATCCACCGTGCTCTCAACTCTCTCGTCCCTGGGAAGGGCATCCTTGATGCTTTTCTTGATGTACGTCATCAAACTCGAGACCTGCCGTTGCGAAGCTATGAGGATATCTGACCTAGTAACAATATATGAAACAGTCAACTGGCATCGGAACAGTTGGTCAAATTCTGGTAGAGGTGCTCGCGCAGTCTCGGCTGCAGTGACCTGGGGAGATCAACGGCGTCGATGAGGTGGTATATGTGTCTCTTTGTGTGCGGCGAGTTCTGCATGAGGTTGGTTAGTGTGTGGAGGGTGGGGTAGCAATCCACTCACGCGGTGGTGGTAACGTATGCCGTGGTACCGCTCATATAGCAACGGTAGGACCCTAAATTCCTCACAGGCGCTCTCCGAAGTGGGGGGGGGGGAGAAGAAGAGGAGGCCATTGCGGTTCCGAGAAACTCGAGCAGCTCCTGAGATGGGGTCTTAGGGTCTAATTGAGATCGTCGGCGCTCCAAGGGTATGGTAGAAAATATTTTCTTCGCTATGGTGCTTTTGTGACTTTATGGTAGGTCACCGAAACGTTGGTTGGGGGTGAGGCTCGAGTAGTGGCCTGGTAAATTTGGATCCTGGCGCTTACTCGTGGCGTCGTAGGCGGGGCAGTAGTCTGGTATCCAGCTTAAGTCTTCTTCCTCCGTAATCCCTCTTGAAGGTTCCGAAAGTTGTGTTGCGGCATCCCCGGAGGAGACATCTCGCTCAGAAAACCCCGGGAGTGGATGATAGTCCTCCTCGCAGAGGAACAGGTCGCAATCGCTAGTGAATGGTTGAGCAAAAGCATGATGACCGGGAGTCCCGTACACGAATGCGAATTCGGGAGAACCTCTGTGCTGGATGAGATAAGCCGGATAATTGTTTTTCCAGAATATCACGGACGAGTGATAAATTGTGGATCGGATGGTAAGAGTGAGATCAGGTTTCTCTCTGAAGCAATCCCTTCGCCTATTCCTAAATTTCACATAATTCAGCACAAGAAACGGAAGTCTTTGGGGTCAAGATTGTTGGATAGTGGGCGTAGTGGATGTGAGAGAGAACTTGTTTATTCTCAGATGCGCGCCGCTGCTAACTAAAAGGATTAACAAACATGTGTGCGCAACCAGTGTTTTACCCTCAACGCCGTCCTATGCTCTCCACAACACAACTAGGGTGGTTTCCCGTACCCTACTACACTCAACAAAGACTTAATGAGACAAGGAAGACCACAGAGCCTAACTAAGCCAGCTCATAATTCGCTAAAGAGGATATGTCACGATTTAAAGAATCTTCAGACTATTTTCCACTTATCCTTTACATTGCACGGGGTAGCGAGCTCCTAGCTCAAGTGCTTGGGAGAGTACGAAGGGATGATAATGTGTCCATCTGCATCATAGGATCAAATTTTGCGTCGTAGCTCCTGTCTTGATATCGTAGCATCCCCCAAAACAAGCAGCCGGATAGCAGAGACTACAACTGTAGGTTTGCGAAATAAATTACAATAGGGTATAGCCTCTTCCCATAATCCTTCTTACCTTTGGACGCGAGAACAAAAGACAAAAAAACAATACTCCAAACCATGAACAAAAACTCTATTTCATCTACTACACCAAGACACCTCCCTTTCCCATGAACACATCAAATTCTCCGCGAGCTCGTCCCGATTTCCTGTTCTCGGTCCTAAATTCATATTACTGTCATTATAAATTTCTTATCGTGGTTCCCAGGCCCTTAATTCCCTGTATTTGATTCCGCGGCCGGGAGTAGTGGGCATGGGACTTCTGTGGAAACTTTTGTAACCAATTTGTTGATGAAGCGGTTGATGAGGGTCCCGATGGTCGGCTATAGGAGCAGCAGCGGCAAGATACGGTGCCGGATAATTTAGGGTTTTAGCTCTGAAATACCCAAAGCCTTATTCGAGTCCACAAGACCGTCAAAAAAGAGAATAGTGCGGAAGAATTATTGTACCTCTCAACTTTTATTCATCGCGGATGACAGAGAAAAGGAGAAGGGCTCACCATTGTCTTATAAATAATAGGTTCAATAAAATTATTAATGATCTCTGCGAACGTCTCCTCCGTGGCCTTGGCTCTGCCAATCTGCGTAGGATCCCTATTCATGCAGAGCTCTCAGGCGGTACGCCTAATTTCCATCGCCGACAGAAGCATATTCGGATCACAGCGATTCTCAACGTAGTCCTTCATGCACTAACTCATCTCCTAGACGATCTCGGCAGAATACTCCTCGACCTTCTGATCCCCCTCCCAGCGGATGGTAAGGTAGAAGCAAAAAACGGCACATATTAGCAAAGCTAACATGGTAGGGTTGAAGAATAACTCTAGGTACTGAGATGCAAAGATCGAAATTTTCCGATGGGCCTGAGCCCACCTTAGGGCGACGGACTTGGCTTTTGATCCCCATCGTCAGGGAGTACTCATGTCTTCGTATATTTGTTGTCCATCGTCGTCGTTATCACCCTCATCGTCTTCAGCACCTCGGTCCTCGCCTTCGCTAGTCCCCACGCTTGAACTTTTGACCCGCGCGGAGCCGACGGACTTTGTTGACTGCACCGTCGTTACTCAGACGTTGGATCTTGCCACGACCGGTCTTACCGGTTGGCGAGAGTAATGTTAAAGACTTCGTCGAGGATTTTTGGACGGCGAACGGGGGACCTGAGGGCTCTCGGCGGTTCCTATATCACTACCTTCTGTGGCAACGGGAGCAGTAGAAAAAAGCGATTTCCCTGGAGTATCTGCGGCTTGGCGGGGGGTGGTGAATGACGCTCTTTTGAAAAGCGGGGGGTGATATTTTTTCAGGTTGTTTGAAAGGGGAATATTTGTGACGAGGCGGTGCGGCGGTGTGAGTGTGTGGAGCTTAGACGTGGTGGGTTGAAATGACGAGAGGTCTCCAGTTCCCTGTTTGTAAATATTCATCGCGTATATAGGAGCCACGAAGTTGTCCTTATACTCACGATTTTTCTGCGCTGTAAGGGTTAAACTATTATTCAGAGCAGATATCCGAAAAGGAGATCTAGGATCACTTGGCCCCACATCGGGTGCCGCTATTTCTAACAGGGGACCGCAGCCAAACTATGAGTGATGTATTGTGATGCCTAGGATCTGAGGAGTAAGAATTGATCACGGGGGTGGGGGAAGGAATTTAAATAGGTCATCAAGTCCTCCGAGTGTTAGGGGGGATTCAATTCATTCCTCTTCTGCTAAATATTTCTTTTAAGCGCTTCCTTAAATTCCTCCCTTGACAATTCTCTCCCTATGTCGCGACAAAAACAAAACTACCGATACTACTGAAGTCGATGCTCATCATTCAATAATTTCGTTTGTAACGAGTTATGAGAGCGGTTCCCCCCCCGGCTTATGCGTGGACCAAGAGAACCACGATCCCAAGGTGAGCCAACTCAACCCCTCCTATCTCGCAGTGCAATCGGAAATTGCCACCTGCGCAGTGCGTAGGAGAACTAACTTTACCACAGATTTCCCAACACCCGGCTGCAGCACGGCGCTCTAGTCAAAATAAATAAAACCACATCTACCTGTTAGAGCTAAGCTACGATGTCGACACGAACAGTCGTTCCCCGGTCATCGCCAACCTAACGTCCCTCATCTCTGTCCTTGGCAGCAAAACTTTCCCTACCATCGATGGGACTACAGCAGACTATGAATCGACCAAAACGGGGACTACGAGTGCGCCAGGGATGCTAGCATCCAGAATTTCTCCGCAAGGGAAATCGGCGGCTATTTCCTGGAACGGGTTGCTGTCGGGAATATCTACGGTGAGAGGATTAGCTTTAGCCCACTAATCTATGCTAACTTTGTAGTGTCGGGGTTGCATGGATCACTACTGGCGTTTCCTGGGTGCCTGTTTTCATGTGCACCTCTAATTCAAGGAGGTTGCTGCTGGGGCGGCAGTGTTGGTCATAGTGATACTGGTAGATGGGATGGTTTTGTAGAAAGTTATCTTGTGAGTTCCAACTTTTTTCTCTCACTTCTAGCTTCGCTTCTTGCGATCTTGCTAATGAGAACTACACGACCGCCATAAAAGCACGCCTCCGAAACATGATTCCGGCATGCCGCTGCTTTTTTTCACCCTGACACTCCTCTCGGCCATCGGTCCTGCCACTTTTGTAGTGACGGAATGCACCCTCCAACCGGCATAGAGAAAATAATTCGCAAGACTGAGGAAGCGGTGCCTACGGACACCGGCGGAAAGATTAGCCTTTCGTATGTGAGGGAGTGGAAGAATCCGATTGTCTCTGCCAATGAGAGGGGTAGCAGCCCCTGGAGTAACGGCAGATTTGTGGGGAGGTTCGGAGGAGGAGAGGCTGGGAGGGGGGTGTTCCCCACGGGGTTAGCTTTACGACTGGTCTGATGAAGAAGATGGATGGAGATGGGTAACTGGCTACTAGCCATAAAGCTGGTTGAGATGTTTTATTAACGGACTGGATGGGGTGAGCAGGGGTATGAGCGGGCGAGAAGTGTTTTGTATGGGTTGGGCATGGAATAACCTGACAGTTGCGCTTGTTTGTTGGCTGTTGGGCTGTCGCGTTAGTTTACCTGACATCTGTGGTATAAGTTCTCTTGCTTGTTTATATTGAATGGCTTTTTTTTGTAGCATGGTTCGAAATTTCTCCACAGGTGTTGTCCTCATGAAGTATCACTCGCGCTCTAGGATTTCCATGTTCAAGCATGTCCGTAACTTTGGGCGAGCGTAGCAGCCTGGCGAATACTCTGAGACCTCGAACAACGGTATCGGGGCATTCACTCCCGCCGTGTCGGTGATGTCGGGGAATAGTGCCTAAAATACAAACTGAGGTATTCAGAAGATGGTATGGATTGGGCGGCAGGCGGGGAGGTCGATTGTGATAGCGCAGTGCTATTTCGATGGGTTTCCGGGTGCCTGCGAGACATCAATCAGGTAACAAGGATTTTTCACCTGCGAGGAAGAAAAAGAACACGTGCTAGCTAGCCACGGGGGTGGCTGACTGGTAATGGATAGACTGTGGGATCCGCTCGAGGGAAAACCTCGCTTATCAAGTGTTTTTACTTTAAGTTCCCGGCGCAGAAGGAGCAGTCTGTGGTTAGTATGCCGGGTTCCTTGCTGAAATAGATGGTTAGCAGAATGGAAATGATTCTAGGCGATATCGCAGCCTTTCAAGAGAAGAACGGGACTATCGGTGGATGTGGGCAGCAACTCGTACTCTTCCGTAATCGGTTAGGCTGTATCAGCGATGATAAGAAAACAAGACCCCCGATGTACCGTCATAGCGCATTTTATGGCTGCGAGCAAGATAGCTTTGCCACAACTAGACACATCCGACAGAACTTTGCTGTGCTTCTTGAGCCCTGCGGTCCTTTGACAAGATCAAAAGGGTTTATGACCCCAGTCTAAGTAGATAAGGATCTAAAGGCCATTTTTGTTGGAGTATAATCGATTCCTAGGAGGGATATCGGTGCGAGGTGGGGCCCCAGGATAAGATGTAAGATGGGAATCATGGGGGGTTCGTTGTATAGAGTATCTCAGCTTCACAACTGACGAAATCATCGTTCGCGTCGCGTGAGTCACTGGTGATTGACCTGGAGTATCGGACCTTTGACAAGAGAAATGGTGATTTTGATTTGTAATTGTAGCGGGTGGGTATATTATGTGCAAACTTCGGCTCGGAACCCATAGGGCAGGAAAGCCTCTATATCTTGAGCAGAAACAGATGCATTACCGCCCCCGACCTGATTTCCCTCGATATTTGTCCCGGTGATACTATTGGGGGACTTTAAGCTTTCTTTTATGGCGGCGGCGGGCGTGTTTATCTCCCTAGCTGGCAACCCAGTTGAGTCTTGCAAGGGCTCATGCGGCGATGAGTCACCCAATCTGATTTTCGTTATTTGTTACCGAGGGCTTGGAAATGGGTGATTGAGGAGGTGTGTATCCTAGGATTTGGAAGGGCACTATATACCGGCGATCTTTATATTGTGCGCAGGGGGGATGGGGTGGTCGACTGGTGGGGAAAATATCTCACTGTAGAGGTCTAGTTAGTGAATTAGGCTCAGGGTGGGGCGGGGATTGTGCCCTTGGAGTATGATATTTTTTTTCGATCTGTCTTCTGACGAGCTCGCGGGAGATTTTGGTTTTGAAGGCGGACTGGACAGGGGGGCGGGTTAGTTAATGCTAGTGATAATATATGATAGTCGCGAGGGGTTGCATGGCTGGGGTTCCGGGAGTGCCATGGAGCTCTTGGCTTCGGGAAATATGGTGAGGTCGAGGCATGAAGCAAAGCGGATTAAGAGGATGACGGGAAGGGTGCCGTCGGCGAAGGTTTCTTTCGGTGGGGTGCGGATTAGGCACTACCCCTGTAACGAACATGACCCACCCAGCTTCCGGCAAATACAAGCACTGGCTATTTTCTCTTCCAAGTAGAGAGCAATCACGAACTCTGCCGAATCACCTCTGGCTAGCAAAGAATATTCGAACTAAGCTCTAGCTAGCTAAGAATATTCGAACTAAGCAAAGAAAATTTATCCGCAACAGTACTGGAGCGCAATACCGCAGATCCATTGTTTCCCCCTTTCGATCTGTTTGTTGTTGAAAAATCATGCGCGATCACTCCCCGCAAAAGGGTCGCTCCTCACCCAGAAGGCAATGAACCCACCATAGCAGCAGATACAAGTCCCCGGGATAATGAACCTTCTACAACTCACTCACTGAATATTGTGTCAAGCCAAACTCAGGCTTCCACGCCTTTTAATGTCACAATTTTTACTTTCTCCGAGAATACTCACTCCACGAGTATTGGTGGCCGGGGCCCACACTGGCTCTCCACCCCAACAAACAAACCCGATCAGAAATTCCGAAAACTCATCTCAACTGCTACCGCTACCGCAATGTCCTCTCCCACAGCCGACGCTTCAAATATATAAAGTACAATGACAATTCCCAGACCCCGCATGGCTTCATGCACCCTAACCCTCTCCCCGATGGAAGGCGCATCACCTAGGCTCCTAGCGGATGCTGCCTAACAGGTTGAGAAATGTAACCCGAAGATGAACACATAGTTTTACCTTCCACTGATATTTGTATTAGAGATAAGCTCTTGGGTATTCAAAGTATAGTTTTACCTTCCACTGGTATTTGTATTAGAGATAAGCTCTTGGGTATTCAAAGCATGGACGTCGATGTAGGGATAGGCGATATGAGCGGGAGCAATTTTCAACTCGCTCTCGGAGTGCATCAATGTGAACAGGGAGAAATACGGCTTTGGACTGCTCAGTGTGGACAAGAGCGAGAACAATCCTGAGAGGCATAAGCATCTAGAGGCTGCTACTACAGGGGTCCTTGGGCCGGATATCGACTTTGTCTGTTGAACTAGTGAGACTTATTCGGAACATAGATTGATTTCGCTTATGGTTTGTTCTACTTTATCGTCAATTATTACTAGGGGGGTATTTATGGTGGTCTTAGAATTTGGACACCCAGAAGAAGATGCCCTCCACCGCGACGGCACCATCAAATTCCTATTTTACAACCTACACACGGTGCGCCGGCTTCGGAGTAGAGGACATAGCAGCCCCCACAATCCGCAACCCACTACACTCGAAAGAAACCTTCGCCGAGGACCCCCTTCGCTTCCTCCACTTAATCCGCTTTGTCCAACACTTCGACTTTACCATAGTTCACGAAGCCTAGCCCTCCATGAAACTCCCCGGAAATCATGGCAAGCAAACCCCTGCTTCCTACAGACACAGATTGTCACTCACATCAATATACCCGACGCATCTGTTTAGTCTGCACGATAGGAAAGCAATTCAGGTATGGGGTGGTGATCGTGTTATTAACTCTGATAGGATAACACAAAATAGTGGTGGACCACCCAATCTCCCCAACAAAAGCTAACTCTTCTACAAGCACCCCTTTTGTAATTGAAATGGGTCAAATATACGTCACCGAATAACACTGGGATGGGATAGATAGCACGCAAAAGTCTTCTCGTCGTCGTCTTTTTGCTAAACTAGTGGTAAGGAGAGAAGTATATATCAAAAAACAAAACCATCGTCTGATCCTTCTATCGATCACCACATATCTCTACTTTCTCTCCTCCGTGCTCCAAGACAAAAGAAAGAAACATTCTGCGTAATCTCTGAACAAAAGAAATCCATCTCAAAGACTTCCTTTCTCCTCCGCCTTTGATCTAATACCTTAGCTCTTGTTCTTCCTTCATCTCCTTTCATCATCGTGCTTTTCTTTGACCGTGTATGCTCTTTCTGATCCAACAACAAAAACATATTTCCCGTGCTTCTGCCTTGCATATGACAAAATAAACTAAAAGCATGACGAACAGGATTAACTGATTTCTAACATTTTGAACATGAAAATAGTCGGGAGACGAGTCAATCCCACCAAACCACTCAAAAGATAACTGTTTTACAAGCACCCCTTTTCGACATTATAACGCTCTTTCAAAATGGGGGATAAAAAATATAAAAAAAGACTTAGACAATATCCATCACCCGTGTCCCCCTTCCCCAGAGTAGGATAACTGAGGGATCAGGCTATCCCACCGGATATTGACTCTTGGGGAGGGGGGGCGCCATCGACACGCATTAACAGGGGGCGAGGTAGGATGAAGTTGAGAAGAGCATGCCAAGTGGGCAATTGGGCACCGGTAGTGGGTTACCAGCCCAGGCCGGTGAGTTCGCAATCGGTACCTATCCGAACCCAATCAGTTAGCAGATCAACTAATGGGGTACAGGTTGTGCCCAGAAACTAACAATTGCGAACAACACGGGCCTTTTGTTCGGGGGTTACATGTTTCTAGTCACTGGGAGATCGACCCCAGAGCAAGTGGAATGCTCGCTCCAAGATACGACGTAGTGGAGGCTCACAGAAAGGCAGGATCTCCATCACATCATCGGCGGTGGCCTGGTGGGCGGCACTGTTGCGGTCGTTCATCAAGCCGGGCCACTATTTCTCAGGGTTAGTCTTTTCCGCAGCCCGAGCAAGGTGAAGGAACTAAAACTTACAGCATTGGCCAGCTCCACTACTTGTTCTGGGCTCTCGCAGCTAAATCTGTCAAACTTTCCGGAGAGGCCGTTGATCCTTTCTGCTCGGGTGTCTTGGTTCTCAGGAGACTCATGCTGGGGGATTCCAACAGCATTTTTATAAACTGCTTTCCAGTGTTCGCAACCGTCCAGGGCCCCGGTAGGGCCCGCCGGGGGAACTGCCAAGAGCCCCGGACGAGAAGGGACGTCACAATGCAGTCCGTCCTCGTCCGTGAACTTGCAGGACGGCCATCATTATGAAGGACGATGAGCCCCACGATGTGAGACAATTTCGTGTAGGGGACGGCAGGTGCCTTTGTAGAGCGGCCGGGGGTGGTGGGGGACGGCTGGTGGCGACTGGGGGACGGTGGAAAATAACGAAAAACAGCGGTGGACGGCCGGGGACGGCGGGGGACTACAGGTGACGACGAAGGACAACGGGTGACAACAGATATCAGCAGGCTTTCGAGTGATAAGATGTGATTATGATAAGATCGGAATAAGATAAGATCTGGGGATGAGGGTTTGAGTAACATTGGAGGGGGTCAACGGAAACGGGAGCTCAGCAGACGAACCAGACAAAATCGCGGCTGGAAATAACGCTTACTGTTGGAGATGTTTGATGCTGCTCGGCATGCGCAGCCTATGGACAACCTATCTCTGATCGTTGAGAGAAAGCCTTCGGATATGGGCTTGGGATCGATGGATCGATCCAGTCAGAAGGAATACGGAGGCTGTGAAAAGTGGAAGGTGTTTGTAATGTTTGTCGTTCTTTTGTTGGCATGGGAGTCTGCGGAAGAAAGAAAGGGGATGTTGGTGAAAGAGAATGGACATGTGTCTCGATCTCTGGAAGGATAACTTGTGGTGTATCTTTACTCCTGTCTTTACCGTTAGCTAGTTTAGTAGGTTAGTTGGGTATTATGAGTTGTGAGCGTGAGAACAAGTATTGGAATGAGAAGACGTTCCACTTTCTAGATTGTGCAATGGCGACTAAACTAATGAGTACTGCTTTACTCTTCGAATTTCGTTTTGTTTCTCTTCGGACGAGTTGTTTCGTTGTTCTGCAACCTTTGTTGGCTAATTTCTAGGTTACTTTTAGTAGTTATAAATCGAGTGATAAGGGAAATAGGAAAATACCGTCAACTATCTTCGAGTATCTTGAGATATCTTTAGGAATCTTCCGGAATCTGCAGGCATCTTCGGATATCTGTAGGTATCTTCGGATATCTGTAGGCATCTTCAGATATCTGCCGGTATCTTCAGATGTGAGCCACACATTAATAAAATATTGACTAGTCATATGGAATTTACCGAAAGCCTGACGGCACCGCCAGGCACCCACGAAGCCTGCAGGCTTCTCCAAAGCCTGGCCTACAAAGCCCAGGCCTGTCTCATCCTGACCTGGCCTGGCCGGACTGAAAGCCTGCCGGCTATCTGTGGGCCAACCTGGCCGCTTGCGAACACTGGACGGGACGACACAATGTCGTCCGTCCTCGTCCTAGCCCAGGACAGACAGACTGCCCCGTTGCGAACACTGCTTGAGAGACGTTGGGAGAAACGACGAGGAGGAAACACAAGTCCAGTAGGATATCAGAGGGCCGGGGAGATGTGACGGCAGGACAGTGTTAACTATCGAGATATCGAGAAACAATGTAATGATCCGACTGAAGGATTTTAGGGAAGGGTTTGAAGTGAACTAGAGTAATTTGTGTTGAGGCGATTAAACAGTTGTGAGATGGCTTGAAATGAGATAAGAGAGGGAATAGAAGGAAAACCGAGACAAGGAGGGAGGCTCTTTCATCGGACAAACACTTTTAACGATCGCGTGTCTTATGGACGCATAGAACTGATGCTCTATTCAAGAGCCGAAATATTCCATAGTGACATAGGCGGATAGATGAGTGATGTTTTAGGATTTCATCGCTGCCGATCTCTAGTCGGAAATCTGGCTCAGCAGGGGTAGGATACTTAGTCACCTGGGTAGAAATTTTGGGGTCAAATCTAGAGGTTTGCCCCCCAACCCAGGAACGAATCCCATAGTTTTTTATCCGCTGCCTGTATTAGCACCAAATTTAAGGCATTCGGTGATCAGGTGAGAATTGCGGGGATTGTAACCATGTTCCTGACTTACCAAAGCATGAACGATACAGGAGGAAATACCGCGGAGCCCTCAACCGACTTGAGTATAGAGAACCGGCAAGAGGGGAGGTCCTTGCAAGCTGTAACCGCTTCCTGAGGGCATAGTGGTCTTGCAAGGGATATCAGTATTGACTCTAACAAAACCAGTTGTATAAACGAGATCAAGTACCAGAGATGCCAACAAGTAATTGAGTAGACTCTATTACTTTATTGAAACTACTAAGGGAAGGCCAAGTGCTTTAGGCCTGTATGAAACTCAAAGATTCTCGAATTGAACTGGATAGAAGATAACTGCTCAACCAAGAATATTGAAAACTCTGTCTGTCGAAGTCTGATGTCTCTAAGTCCAGAGAGAGACAGGTCTTTAAATTCACTTGCAATGATCCATCTCGCATCAATTATCTCCAAATCCTAAGGTATCAAATGATACTTAACCTATAAACAAACCACAATAAACAAGGCTTACGAACTTCTGGAGTTCGTATCCTGAAACAATACAAGTAACAAATAACAAGTTTTACCAGTCTCCTGAACTCTTATCTGAAACCAAAATATAACACAAACTAACAAGGCATACAAGTCTCCTGAACTAGTATCCTGAAACAAGACATAAAACAAATCCATACCCAACCTGGTAACCTGTACCAGTTAGACAAACGAGCTTTCAAGTTTATCAAGCGACGCACTCAGCCAGTGTATATTTATTGGTGTTGAGTGTAAAGCTAGGAAAGACTGCACTTTTTCCCACATGCTCATATCCGAAACTGATTGGCAAGTCAAGCCCAAATTTTCAAAGAGAATGCTTAGATGGATTGCAAAGGCTGTTGGAAGAGGTCTAGAATTTGAGTTTAGAGGCTGTAAGAGGTTTACTCCTGTCTAACGAAAAGGTACAATAGAGGGCTAGCAGTTGACTGGCAAGCACTAGGTCTAAGGGAGGCTTCAAGAGACCTAGAGATAGAGAGATAATAGTTAAAGCGCAAGTAGGAACTCAAGGATTGCCATTCAATCAAGTAAATTCATAAATCAAGAGTTTGCTGAAGTCTGCCATTCTCCGGCATGCCAGGAGATGAGTTTAAATACAAGAGTTTCTCGAGAGCAATAGTAATCAGATAACCTGTAACCATGTGTAACGGGGGCACCCTATAGAGAGGTGAACTCTAAGGTTGCGACCACACCAAACACTCAAAGTAGAAGATAAAGATGAGGTAAAATAATTCACAAGAATCAACGGTAAAACTTAATATATTTAAGCTCGAAGCTTCACTCAATTTAGTTCTCTCGAGGAAAAGTTGGTTGTCGAAGTAGAATGCCAAACGCTTAAACTTAAGTAGATATCAGATTTAAGCCTTTGACAGTCACTACTACTTCAAACCTTTGTGCGAGCACCCAGTCCTGCTCAGGGTTCGTCCGAGGTCTACCCTCCATCAGGATTTATCCTGCCGGAAGTGTCGGACCAACTCGGGTATGCTTAACTCCGTCAATAGGATATGAGTTTCTGCAATGCATCTCCAATACAAC
>Ga0307509_10003279_pt1 | contig 24879 bp, 27 predicted proteins | sample 10_EM_MG_FD_202245 | JGI IMG/M metagenome (GOLD analysis project Ga0307509, IMG submission 202245) | Populus trichocarpa ectomycorrhiza microbial communities from riparian zone in the Pacific Northwest, United States - 10_EM | ecosystem: Host-associated > Plants > Roots > Unclassified | place... | reverse complement strand
AGACGCAGTCAGGACGCACAGGACGTAGGGGTCCGTGTCCGGATGGCGTCAGGACGGATGGCGCTAGGTGACGCAAAGTCAGGACGCGACGTCGATCCGACGTTACGTCCTGATTCGCGATTAGCATGCCGACGTCCCCGGCGTCAGACGCACGGGGCGCACAGGACGCAAGGTATTATTTTTGCTGATGTATATACAGTATCAATATGTAGGATTCTCACGCATAGCCGAATCCTGATTCTCACGCATCGCCGAATCCTGATTCTCTCATCTGGATTCCTTAATAAACCTCATTAAGTGTTCTCAAATCAATCCGGCTATTTACAAGCAATCTCCGGTCTTCCCCAGGGATCAGGTGTGCCAGACCGAGAATTGTTCCTATATCAACTAGTGTAAACCCTCGCGTGTCTTCCCTCATCTGCACTGTAAGCAAGCCATGCAGATCCGATAGACGCCCTGAGTTCACTGGGGTCAGCAACTGAACACCGGCGACTCGATGCACCGTATCCTCGGATCTGTGCTCCCTGATCTTCAAGAGGGCAACTAGCTATGCCCGGAGACGACCCCTCAGTGCACTAAACATTTCTTCTGTGCCCGCTTGTACCCAAACCCAATCATTGCGACTGCCCTGGTTTCTAAAGTGTAGGGTGCCTGTGGATTGTGCACGGTTGATCTCGTAAACATCGGCTTCTTGGAATGTAAGAACTGGGACTTAGAGTGGTGTCAGTAGTTCAATGGGAAGTGATCGAAGCGTCGCATGGTCTTCTGGGGGACCGTGGTCTATCGGCAGGTTATGCCTGCTATATCGTATCAATTCACGATATATAATCTCGAGTGAGACTCCCGAGATCCGGCTACAATCAACAATATTGGACACATCACCCCTGTGTCCCTTCAAGATCCTCCTACAAATGAGTGGCGGCGATACCGTACTGGTTGTCCTATCTAAATGGTTCAGGACGTCGGGGGAGAGATCTGCACTGCAATTTTTCAGTGATTGCATGTTCAATAGTCTCATCAGGATTACATGTTGACGACCGTAGCTATGCACGATCTGGCGCGCAGTATCATTTTTATTTGACTGGCGCCATCCTTCCTTCATTTGCGTCTAGTGATCTAGCTCTCCGATCTCCGTGGAATACATCGGAATATTGCCAAAATAGCGTATATGGTCACAAAAGTGGCTTAGTAGATGCATCTTAATGAACTTGAAATGTGATTCGCCGTGAATCATGTCTATACGCAGTTCATCCTTCTCGTCTCAATGGTCATCCCGCATCCGGCGCCGTTGGGATGTGGCCACACGCTCACGCATTAGTGCTCTCGGACGTCGAATCTCCTTTCGTTGCTTGTCGACCTTGGCTTGTGTGCGTTTTGTCACTCGGAACTCCAAGAACAACTCCTTCATCCTATGAAACTGGTCCAGATACTGTTCCATATAGGCTATGGTGTCAGGTGTGTGGCTTCGGTATTGTGGCATCATATTGAAGTCAACGAGCGCCCTGACGCATATGAGAGGACATTTGAAAGGTATTGCTTGCGCACCTCCTGGCTGGCGAAGAGCCACGGCGAGAACTCACGGAATACAATGTCTCAGATTCCTCATCTCTTTCCCTTGCCACTGTGTAACCTCGCGGTAGGATTTTTTGGGGACCAAGAATCCTGGGTATGGCGGTAATGCCTTCCAAACCTCATCAAATGCCTACAGTCGCCCGTGTTTCCTCAGAAAGGCTTCGATCCATTCAATCATATGCTTAAATAGTCCGAGATAAATGGTATGGAGTATGTCAGATTTGTACAGATGAGAGGCCAAAACCCGGGTGAGTCTGTGGAATATACTTTGGCCGATACCAAGATTCATAACGTGGTCGTCGTCGGTCTCAGAGCCTGAGGTTTGATTTTCAGGTTTGTAGAGTTCGTACCTTGCATAATCTCGGGCTCGATAGCTTCTGGCATTGGTTCCTAATTTGTTGGTCAGAACCTCGCACGTAGGACAGGTGTTTGTTTTCAACCCGTGAAGTGCCACGTTTTCCATATCGTGCGCGATCCACGCAGAGAGAATTGGGAAGCAAAGTCGAACCTTGCCGTCGGCACTGTCAATGGGGATGGCGACATGCGCCACATCCTGAAGGGGTGCAAAGATGAGTTCGAATACATCTTGTAGGGTGTCAGGATTGATTTTTCTCTGGCGTCGGTCGGGTTTAGCGGACTTGGAGAGTTTGGCTTGAACCGGTAATAAGGCAAGAAGAAGAACAGCCATTGATCCTGGGCTGTTGCGCTGCGCCGACGGAAGATTTCCGATCGTAATATACACAGGCCACGCTTTCTTGTCTCTCGAAAGGTTGGTGAGCTTAGTCTGATCTGACATCCCAATTATTGGAACAACGGTAGTACCTGGCGGAAGCGTCTCCTATGATCAGTCAGCTAAGGTCTTCCAAACAAGGGTGGGACTCAGATGGTCTACCTGCAGGTCTCACCACCAATCCGCCGTATGCATTGCAGCATATATTCTCTGCCCGGAAGGGTCATATTCACCCCGTGGCGCGTAGACCAAGTCATCTCGGTATGCGATCTGGCGAAGGAGATATTTGACACAACCTAGGACGTCGCGGTAGAAAAAGTGCAAAGTCCTCTGGCCATCCTCAACCTGCTCTTCGAACCATTGCAGATATTGGCTGTAGGGATCCTGGAACCGGAGGTGGTTCTCCAGCGTGTGCATAGAGCTATACCCGACTGATTCGGCATTTCCTAGCCCACTCGGGCGCATCAGCAAAAGCAATACCTTGCGTTCTGGCTCTCTACGCTCACCCTGTGCGCCGGACGTTCTAGGCGCTTATAACGTAAACTCCTGTTCTGGGTGCGTCCGCCCGGGGTGATCCCGTCCGGAAGTGAAAGGGCCGCGTCCAATGCCTCCAGACGGATAAGTCAGCGTCTGGACGCTTTGGACGCGGCCCTTTTGCGTCCTGACGCATTTGATCCCCCCTGGCGCAGCCACCCCCCTGATACTCTACCCCCAGCGCCCAGCCTCTTCATCCCTTCGCTCCCAATGCACCTGTTCCCATGCTGCCCTTTTGCGGACGTCTTGTGGCCGCGACCTCTCTCCTTCCGGCCTCCCCCCCTGATACACCCACCCACCAGGTTTTCTTCCATGATACCCTCTCTCCTTTAACCGTGTCACTAACCTCTCTCTGAATCCATTTCTCATCCGGAACCCCACGAACATTACCTCCGCTTCTCCCACACTCCCTGATTCACTCAGTCCTCTCGCGTATTCGGCGGACGTTTTCCCGTCATTACTTCCTCCGCCCTCATCCCACCCAATACGTTGAGCCCTTCCTCCTCCACCCTCTGATCCCAGCCCCTCTTGTCTCATATTCGGCGGACCTCCCCCCTCTCTTGCCCTTTCGTGCGCCTCTCTCCTCAGCCCTCCACATCCTGTCTTGTCTACTCCATGCCTCTCGCCACCTCCCCGGCCTCTTACAGTCCGCTCGCGGACTCCCACCGTCTTCCCCGGCTTCTCACAGCCCCCCAGACTTATTCCCGTGCCAGTCAACCTACAGCTACCCGCTAGACGACTTACCCAAACCTGCGCAGTTTATAACCATCTGCCCGACACATTCCCATGCCTTCCGAACCTACAATTGCCCGCTAGATGCCTTACTCATACATGCACGGCTTATAACCATCCGCGCAATTCATTCGCATGCCTTTCCTGCCCACCGACTCGCACACTACTATTGTTTGACCATTCCTGACCCTTTTAGCATGCGTAATTTAATTTAATTTTATTACATATATGTACACAATCAGCGAGTGGTGATAAAACCATTCTCCCTATCCTCTCGATCAGTTTCTTCAACATGCGATTCTGCCTCCCCACAGTCTTGGAACTGCGCTGCACCCACCAGTGCTCCCGGATTGGACCCATGTTCTCGCCGCGGCTCATGCTGACCATGTCCTCCTCCTGTATCCATGAGGCCACCAGTGGCCTCCAACTCATCCAGCTCCGTATCACTACCAAACTTCCGCCTCAATGCGTCCTCGTCATTGTCATATCCCGCAGTCCTCTCAACCTGCTTTCCCCGCTCCTTCGTGATTCTGGCCTCCAATGTCGTCCTTATCTGCTGGATTATTCGACGTTGCCAAACTCTTCCCGTTTTGCCCGAGGATCGTGTCTGACGTTCCAGCAGGGCTATCTATCTGTTAGCTGACCTTTCACCCAACTCGAGCACTGGCTGTTTTCAAAAGTGTCCGTATGCCCGGGCCATCAGGGGATCCGGACAATTTCGAAACCTGCCAGTACATATTGTTTTTCTTACCCCCGGAAGTGGCCCTTGTAAAAGCCACATTATCGATACAGATTCCAGTCCACCAACATCGCAGTGAATGACATAATATGGCGGCTGTCAGACAGCTAAACGGGCCATCGATCTTATCCAGGAAACCCTCATCGGTCATGCCTTTCCTTTTCGGGCCAGAGTAATATTGAGCAAATATCACATCCGGAATCTGGGGTGCTAGGAATCGAAGAGAAATTCGCTGTCCGCCGGATTAGCTCGATTTACTCTTACCCCGCGTAGAAACAATCCCGACAAATGTCAAAAAGATACCTCATAGCTGCCCGGCGGGCAAACGAACCTATCCTCCTCCTGTAGGTATTCCACTCTTCGTGCGCAGGCTGTAGGATCCTCAATATTGAGCTTATAGAGTTCTGTTATAGCCTTCTTTGCTGTATGCAGATACTGAGATCTGCATCTGCTGTGCTTTGCCCAGATCTGCAAATCAGTGACCAGCGGCCACTGCATTTAGTCTAGGATAGGATGTTGGTTATCGATTACGGGTAACTGACCTGGTCATGTGAGGGCGGGGTAGCATCAGCAAAGTCGGAAAAGCCTAATTTGGTCCGGGTATCGCTCCAACATGTGCGGACCTCTTCGGTCAGGTACATTGGGTCCGGAAACGGATTGAAGAAGATCGTCCAGTCCCACCTCAGGTCACGGGATCTGGCCAGAATGGTACGCTCAAGCCCAGTTGCCATATTTCGCCTCCTGCTGGCTTGCTGTCCTCCGCTATCGAATTCCCGCACCGTTGGATCTGAGTGACTTGGGGTTATCACCGGCATCGCAAGTGTATTCAAGTCTGTGGGCGAACGGGAGGGAATGGCTGATGTAAAACCGTTTTGGCTAACTCGTACTTGAGCAGACGTTCCCCGTCCGGGGTAACTAATCCTCATGCTGGAATTCTGGGTATTCCCAGGGGTGATTGTCAGTATCGAGCGCTGCGAGCTAAGGAACTCACGCCCAATTAGTCTTTGCGCTCCCCAGGCCGATGGATGATCCGTATCGTCCCCATGCGCGCCTAACCCGTTCTCCTCACTCTCCTTACTCTCCTTACTCTGGCCATCATTACCCTCATATTCCCCATCATTAGAGTCTAGACTCTCATCCGCTGACTCTAAGACCTGCTGCCAGTTGTACAGGACAGGCTCTGGTACCTGGAGTCGTGAAGAAGCTGGCTCCCGCACGGCATCCCTCCTTCTACCTACAGCGGACCCAGCCATAACAGGCTCAACACTGGGTGATGTTATTATAGTTAATCCGTTCCTGGACCCAGATCCCCCGAAATGTCCGCGAAGGACTTCCCTTTGGGTTTGTTTTTCCTGCCTCGATGAATGCGCTCGGTCCGCCATAAGCCGCCGCTGTTGTTGTGACATAGTATGCAGGTGAATAGTGATAGAAGAGAATTGCAGTGTATGACGTTGAGGTGCAGGTGGTGTCAGGAAGCCTCTATTGGTCGGTAGCTAAGGGCACGATATGGGGTGTGAACTTGGAAGATCGAAATGGTCGGCCCAGCTTCCTTAAGAACTAAGGACATTCACAGTTCATCACTCGCTTTCATCTCCGCTGGCGTCAGCACACACCGCGCGTCCAAATTGCAGCTTGATACCTGATATAGGAATTTGCACCCGAAGACTTGGCCGCGCTGCGATTTCACTGGGGCAATACCAGTGTTAGGTCGTTGGGGTTCCTGAACCAGATGAAAAAAGGTTTATCAGAATGGACGGACTAATCTAGGATGAGTAGGTCTGCCAAGCGGACAGAAACAAATGCGGGTGATGCTCGGGCTCGGGCCCGGACGCTAATCTCAGGAAGTGAAAGCTGCCGCTAAGGCTCAACGGATGGGATATAAGATGAAAAGCTAGGATAGGAAGAGTAATGAAACGGGCAACCCTGAACGCAAAACAGCCAGAGAAGAACAAGAATCATCTGCACAAGTCCAAAGAGCAAACCGCTAAAGCCAGCCGAGAGAACATATACCAAACGAAAAAGAGCTAGAAATGAGCAAGAATGGTCTGCGAAGATTCCGAGAGCAGGTACCACAAGCCGACCTGGTAAACGCAGAACAGCTAGTGGCAAACAAGAATCGTTTGCAAAACTCTAAGAGGGACCCCATAGAGCAACAAAGTGTCCGTAGACTACATTGGGTTTGGGCAACCCAGAACGGCAACAGCCGGGCCAATCCAAACAAGAAATGTGTGGGAAAAAATACAAGGATAACTCGCAAAACTCTAAAAGTTAAACTCCAAATGAAAAACACCCAAAGGAAACACCTGCAGGATCTGCGGACAGTTGCAAGTCTAAATTAAGTATACTGATCAGAGCAAGCAGCCCAGACATAGCGGGCTAATCTAAAACAGAAAAAGTCAGGAAACAGCGAGAATAACATGAACTCTAGAATCAAAAGTGAAAACACCAAAAGGAAAAGTCGAAGGGTCCATCGTGGCCTAGTACTTGTAAATTGCTTGAAATGGACCTGCGCCCTCAGCTAGCTAGACATTAGCCACATTGGTCGGGGCAGGAGAGCTTTGTTCGCAGAGCTAGTGAGCCAGGAAAGAAACCGACTTGAGCGGACTCCCAACGCCCGTTTCTGCCGGAACTGCGGCAGACCTTGCCAACAGAATGGATGAAAAACCTGGTAGTCGTAACCGGAACCTCCCAGGTGTAGAGTATGCACTCGAGTCAGTTGCGGAGTCAGCGGGCGGGCTTAATTCTCGTCCGACCTCCTCAGCTGTTGGAATATCCACACACACAGCGCGGGTACGAGGATCGGAGAGGGAATGGCTTCTGCCGAGCGTATCGACTTGTGTCGCCAATGTGTTGACAGGCTGCTCGGCCCCTGAGGCCATCATCAACAGATGCGCGGCTGACATTCTCGCCTCTGCCAGCTCAGAGGCTGCCGACGCATGATGGTGACCCGGATTGGGAGTAAACGGAGACGGCCTGTTTGTCAGACTAGGCCTGTCAGCAAGTTGCAGACTTAGATTATGCTCCCATCGCTTGTGTCTGGCTTAACCTCAATGCCGGCATCGATTGCCCACACCTGGCGGTCCACCTTCCTCTGGGGTTCCGGACTTCTATCCGAACCGTATGCCTCATCGGCCTCTTGCATGACCTCGAGGTTGCATTTACCACTGTAATTGGCTGGGGTCCGGGATGCTTTCTTTAGGTCAGTCTCCCGTTCTCCTTGTCTACTAGACCTCAAAACACGAGTGCCCAAGTTAGCACGCTGGACAGAAGCTTGCGTACCAGAAGACTCTGGCTCTGATTCGCCAACCTCCGCCCAAATGATGGGTGTGTTCGCCTAGTCTTTTTTGTGGTATTACCGCTCCTGGTGGTCCTTGATGAGGTGGTTCGCTTTGCGGCCGCAGCGGATGACTCTGGCTAGTGGCCATCTGAGCTCTGTCCATCATCGCTACCGGCGGACCCTTCATCCGAGGCGTCTGGAGGGGGGCCCCGGTTATCACGTAGTGCAAACCTGATCTCACTGGAAGGAGGAGTGCTATCCTCTGTATCATTCCTTCGATGGCAACAGAAGAGCAGATCCATTGGTTCGCTTGGCGGATTCAAAGACCACCATATGCGGACAAGTCGGCTATTTGTGATTCGGATTGTTTCAGCAAGCGGCAGCCGCTCCTCTGGATCGTCCTGCAGCAGACGTCTGCACTGTCTCGTCGCACCAATAAGCATACGAAATCCGACTCCCGGTGCCATGGTTTTGTCTATGCCCACTAGCAGGTGCGGAAAGGTGGGCTCAGTTAGCTCCATCAAGCAAACATATCCATGACTTTGCCACTGGATGTTGTCCATCCCGACTGGAATTGGGCTGCTTGGGCGGACTACGGATGGCTCATGTCTCCAGAGATGGACAGACCGCGGACCGGCGAGACCTGCAGGAGCTGTATTAGCATATATGGTACATCTTGATTGCAGACGCTTGGTGATAACTTACGATCATTTCTGGCGGGGGTGGGGTCTGCAACCGGAACTGCGGCAACAGGTGCTCTCAACATGTCTCTAAAGATACCCTGATGATTTTTTGCTATGTGCTTTAGCAAAAGGTCGAGGCATTCGGTTAAACGTTCGCCACGGGGGTTATCAGCCTGCCAGAGTCCCGACCTCTGGCTAACAGGCCGGAGGGTAAGAGCATGTGCCTGGATGGCCGCCCATTGAGCGGCAGTACTCTTCTTCCACCCTGGGATCCTGTCTTGCTCGATCTTACATTTCATAGCATTTCGTCAGGCTTTATACTCCGGACTATAGCTTGGTGGGTGGGGGAAGCCGCAAACGTGCTTACACCAAGTAACATCGCCGTTGTTGTTAAAGGACGCCAATTTTTGGAAAGTGAGACCAACCTTTGAGGCTGCCATTGTAATAGTGATTGGGGTGGAGGGTGGTTGATGGATCAGAAAGAGGCTGATTTTTGTGGGGGTTTAAATGGTCCCTCAGCGGATGGAGGATGGCCGCTAGTAGATACTGGTACTTTTGAGTACAAAGGATTGTGGAAGATCCGAAAATGGAAACAGAGCGGGCCTGGCAGACGGTAAAGGGAGTTCTGCGGATGGTAATGGCTGTGAAGGGGTTATTGGCTAGGGAAACGCAGATAGGTAATCTGAAATAAGCTGAGGATACACTGGTGATACTGCGGACGAGTGAGAGGTTGTGCTGAGCTTTGTGGGTCCTGTTGGGATGGGCTGGCGGATCAAGGATGTGATTGTGATTGGGGAAAGGATTATGGAGAGAAGATGGAAGGGGGGGAAGAGAGAGCTTATATAGGCCGCACGAGGACGGCTTTAGTGGGGTTCGCAGGATTGTACCCTGTACAAACTTGAATATCTTGAAAAGTCAGGTGACCCACCCACAATGACGATAGGTTTCAGATAAGGTTTTAAGCCACAATGGAGCCGCATGGGAGCCGCGACCCATGAGCCAAGGCTCCCATAGTCTCATCTCAACAAAGAAGAGGTTTCACAAGTTAAACCGTAAATAACGGTTGGCAGCTTGAATGTCTGGACCCGACGAAACAAACTTGAAATTTTCTCGATTTACCCCTTGAAAGAAACCTACCCTTCACTTTGAAAGACTGAGTCCGCTGTAGCCGCTCAGCCTATCCGCTTACTCATCCGCCAGACTACTTGAAAGAGACACACCACACATGATGACCTCAAAGACAACAACGTGCCCTTATTGCAGGCCACGTTATCAACAAGCCGCCGCATACGAAAACACCTTGAGACAATGCATCTTGATATCGTTCTTTCCCTCAGCCCGATTGCGGACGCGACTTCCATGCGACCTACTTTTGTTCATGATGAACTTGAAAACCTGACCGACTCAGACTACGAATCTCATTGCAGGCTCGAGATCCCAGATTTACATACAGCAAGTGGTGAGATAGATGATATGCAGCACGATTCAGACACGAAGAAGTTTCCCACCCACCAGTCCGCATGTGCCCTTCGGGTCAAGAAACTATTCCCAGTACCGGCAGACTACTCGGCGAAGTTGCTGGCCATACAGAGCTCAACAAGGCCATGACCGATGACCATTGGAGCCCTTTCTCATCTGAAAACGACTTTAATTTGGAGAGCTGGTTTGTCCGGAGCAAGGTAGCGAAGTCGCAGATCGACGCGTACTTTGGGGAAGGTTTAGGCAGTACGGATAGCAGCTCATTCCGGTCCGCCTATACCTTGCGACAACACTACGACATACTGGACCCATTTCGTGAATACTTGGTGTGGGCAGAAGCCAGTATTGATGATAGTCGACATGCAATAACTTTCTATTATCAAAATATTATTGACTGTGTCCGCTACCTGATCTGTCAGGTCGGGTATAGCTCGGATATGGTTTACGCACCTATTCGAGAATATGATTCAAGTGGGGAGCGATTATATTAAGAGATGCATACGGCGGACTGGTAGTCGGATATGCAGGTATGAGATAGGTCCTGACAAGTTCTTGGAGTGGTGTTTCCAGTGCTAAGAGCCCATTCCGTTCCTTGATAGAAAGCTTTGCCCGCCGGGTCCACAGTGGTGCCCATTATCGGATTCTCTGACCAGACGCATCTTACCAATTTCTCCGCAGATAAGAACGCCTGGCCGGTATACATGACCATCGGCAATATCCTTTTGAGGACAAGAAGCAGCCCTGCCAAGATGCCAATCCTGCTTCTGGCATTGCTTCCTGTACCGCCAAAGTGTACTGGCGAATCAGCCCGTGCCCACAAAGCCCAGCGGCAGACCAACGCGGATGTCCTGTGGGCTGTCTTCGATCTTGTCCTGGCACCATTACAGCAGGTTGCCCGAGAAGGAACGGTAATAGATTGTGCAGACGGCAAAACACGCCTTTGTTTTCCCATTTTGTAGGCCTGGATCGCGGATCATGCTGAGCATGCAGCCTTGCAAGGAATAGGCAGCAAGTCATGCCCAAAGTGTGAGGTTCCATGCGAGGAGCTCGGTGGGGATCCGGGGCGAATATATGAGACCCGTGACTACATGCTATATAGAGAGAAAGCCTTGAGGCATGAGCCGGCAGAAGCGGCCGGCATTGCAGAATACTTTCAGCGGTTGGGTGTGAAAATAGGAAACAATGTATTCACTGAACGCGACCGAGTAAGCCTGCGGACCTACACAAGCCGGACCTCTTGCTCAACATCTACCTTGGCTTATTCAAACATATGATGGAATGGGTGGAAGGATTCCTGAAAAGGCATAAACCGCAGCAGGCGTTCGACGATGCTTGGAAAGAAATTCCTCATTACCCCGGATTCAGCGTACCAAAAAAGGCCTATCGCGAAATCACACAATAGCAAGGAAAGGAGATGGGCAATCTCGGCCTTTGTATTGCAGCCGTATTGGCGTCCGCATTGCGAAATCCGCACAGTTCTCAGTATCAGGATTTCAAGAGCGCTTTGAAGTTTGTTAGCGCGCTGGTGGACTTCACTCTCATGGCTCAATATTGCAGTCATACACCAGACACACTTTCCTACATGGAAAGCTACCTGCAGACATTCCACCTGACAAAGCACATGTTTCTTGAGTTCTGTACCTGGAAGGCTACCCGCGCTCAAGCAAATCGCCAGGATCGGGAGCTAATGGAACTTATAGCAGATCTGCGTGCTAAAGAAGTCCACCATAGAACTGTCGCTAATCGCCGTCAGCTGGCTGATCAAGAGAGGGTTGAAAGGTCTGATCGGCGGGCAGATTTGATACGGCGTGAGAACCATTTCAACTTCATCAAGATGCACTACATGACTCACTTTGCCTCCCATGTACAGCGTTTTGGATGCATATCGATGTATTCAACCGAGATTGGTCAACTAGCACATAAGGATCAGATTAACGATGGCTACCGCAGGTCAAACAAGAATGAAGCCGCCCGACAGATCTTGTCACACTATGGCCGCCAGCACGCACTAGGAATAAGGTTGCAGACAATAGAAGCACTTTCGAAAGTTGAAGGTGTGATCGTGGTAGAAGGTAGTGGGGTGGAAATGCCGCCTGTTTCAAGTTGCAGCACACCTCGCCGGGTTCTTAAAGGCCGTATGAAGAACACCAGCACGCTGACCGAATTATGCACAGCCCTCGATATCCATTATTCCAACATGATGGAGGCGATACTGTGTTTTATCAGGCAGACTGCTGCGGATGACCGGCAGTTGCCTGCTGACACCTCTGAACTGGGGTTACTTCCTGTAGAAGGATTTGCTCAGCGTGAAATCCCAGTGCCTGACTTTCAGGAAACTGACAGGTTCCAGATCCACTGGGCCCGCTGTACTAGAACAAAGACATTCCGCAATGGTGGCTCTAGAAATGATTGGGTGTGGGTCCAGACAGGTGGAGAAGCGAACTATGGAGATTTACGAGGACGCGTGGTGGCTCGGTTGCTAGCACTTTTCAAGAGACGGAATATTCTAAGTGAGGCCGCAGCTGTCCATCGCCTGGCATTAGTTCTCATACTCGATCGAATCAATGGTGGCAGATTACACATTCCGAGCGGACATATTGAAGTCGGCAACCGGATCAATGGTCGAGACATGCGAATAGTCAGTATAGAGGCAGTGATTGGACAGGCGCAGGTAATTCCTAGGGGTGAGAAGCCATGGATAGTGAACCACAAGATTGATCTGAGGACGTTTAATGAAATATATTAAATTATTCTATCTAATTATGTACAGTATTTATTCGGCTGAGTTGAAACTGGGCACTTAAGGTGGCAGTTCGCGTATCGCATGTCCTGCTTCAACTTGGCCGCGGGAGTACTACACGATCCGCGGGCATTTAAGGGAATGTTTTAAATATGCTGAATTGTGCTGGATGACTATACGGCCAAGTTGAAGCCGAACGCATAAGGTGGCAGTGCCGCGATTCAGTGTCCGGCTTCAACTCGGCCGGGGGAGTACTACACGATCCGTGGGCGTTTAAGGCAATGTTTTAAATAGGTTGAATTGTTCCACACGAATATCCGGCTGGGTTGAAGCGGGACACTTATGGCGGCAGTTCCCATATTGAGTGTCCGGCTTCAACTCAGCCACGGGAGTAATACATGATTCGCGGACATTGAAGGGAATGTTTTAAATAGGATGAATTGTTCTGTATGAATATACGGCCAAGTTGAAGCCGTACACTTATGGTGGTAGTGCCCATATTGAGTGTCCGGCTTCCACTCGGCCGCAGGAGTACTACATGAAGGGTGGGCCTTTAAGGGAATGTTTTAAATAAATTGAATTGAATAGGCGGCCAAGTTGAAGCCGGCGACTTAAGGAAGAGATTCCCGTAGAAAGTGTCTGGCTTCAACTCGGCCGCCTTAGTTCTGCGGATGATTAATGCGAAACTATGCTCTCCTGTGGGGAGGGAAGCCAACCAAATTAGGGGGTCTGCATGGCGGCAGCGCCAGGCGTGTTGTGAACAGTAAGGGAATTATGGAAGTGACCGTAGGGTGCAGACTAAGAAAAAGGTGACGTAGGATGGCAGCGGACGGAAGCCGATGGAAGCGGACAGATCTAGGTCGCCAGAGGTAGGAGGGTAGCAGAGAAGGCCGCCGGACGCGCGCAACTGCAAGGAGTAGGTAGGAGGCCAGTAGACGAGAGGTTAAGGGGGCGGATACAAGGCGGAGGCACTAGGAGAGGGTGGGGCCGCAACAAGCGCGTCGGACGCTGTGGAGGGAAAGTGGGGCGTCCGGGTGCACATGACGCAAGAGATGAAAGGCACAGAAGGCAGGGGAGATCCGGGAGGACAGGACGCAAAGAGCGGACGCATTTTTGTCCAGAAGCGCGCTCTGTCTGTCCGGAGAACAAGGTTTTTTTGCTGATGAAGTAATCGTTGATTCGGGTTTTGCATACTTTTCCGTCAATGAACCAGGATGCCAGTTTGAAACCTTCCGCCCTATTGAATGCTGCCCATGGGTCCATGCACAGGTTGCTGTGTTCGTCCTCAAATCTGGCAACGTCTCCGATTACCTCTCCGGCGCCTTCAAAATGATTCTGTTTCCCGGCACAGGCTGAGGTAGTATCGAAGACTTCAGCATCAGACTCGTATGCACAGTCTGGACAAAATGCATCAGGTTCCAATCCAGCCGGGCCCGGATCGGATTCATAGCCCGAATCCTGGCGCTCACTCGCTTCGGCGTTGAGCTATTCGCCTGTTTGGATGTTGTCATATTGTATGGTGGAGGCGAGGACAATGTCCTGACTCGCGTGCGCAGTTCACAGGTGCTTCTCATATGCACCACACCTGCTGTATTTTCAGGGGCAGAACGGACATTTGCTAGGCATGGTTGGACGTTGCTCAGTCGATCGCGGGGCTCCGAGTCCGTGTAGATTCGACGGTAAGGCTATGATATGTCAAGTCTTGACTACAGCGCGTGTGGATCCCATGTAGGGCCAAGGGATGCCATATTCATGATCTAGTTGTGGATAAAGTTTAGCGCCGGTGTCACGTGGTATCAGCTATCGTGTCTTTCAACATCTGAGACGGCAACGATTATATGTTCCTGCCCCAATGCATTTATCAGGTTTCATTCATTCAAGTTGAATCAAACCACAGTAGAGTCCTGTAATAGAGCGTCAGATTTGGGTTTTCTTTTCAAACTACCTAGAGGATCTGGGAGTTTTATATATAAAGTGATTCGATCGCGAGACTAGAGGGACTTCATACCAAGATTCATCTCAAACGCACAACCTCCTCCGAGTCAACAGCCACCATCATCACATCACGAGTATCCCTAAATACTGCGATCTATAGATATAAGGAATCCAGCGATATAGCGCAGAATAACAACATTGTAGTCTACACCCTCTTGCCCGCCGAAGGAGCGCAGCAGCCACCAGCGGGTCAGACCTATCATTTTCCGCCTTTTACTCTCGTTGGAGACTATCCTCATCGACGCCCTGATCGTCAATCAAGTAGCGCTCATAAGTTGGCTATGGGCGTCGCCCATCACCCCATAAACAAGCCCCCCCCTCAATACCAGTATTGGCGGGATGCTGTGAAAGATCAGATGTTAGCCAGGGCCTATATTTCAGATAATGAGCACTTCCCAGATGGGGAATTCCAGCAAATCGTCGAAGGCATGAGGAGATTGAAACCTGCGTGTGATGAACTCGCCACTGGGTCAGCAGCCAATAACATGGCTAGTATGCAGGAGATTGATGAGGCAGTTCTTCAATTGGTTCAGGACTATAGAAAGAAGCTTGCAAATACCATTAGGGCCAATAACCACGTACCTGCACCCGGCCCAGGCGTCCCCCCTGCCCAAGTTATTGTGAGGCCGATGTTACTACCTCTCAACGCACCACCTCAGTGCCAGTGGAGTATTGCAACGGCTGTAGTACCAAACGCTGGCCCAGTTGGCCATAATGCTCCGCTGGCCAATGCTCCAGGGCCAGCCCAAAACGTACCTGCTCCTGCGGCGCGTGACCAAGCCGTACTTGCTCCCCAGGCGAATCCCCAAGCTCAGAACATTGCCGCACCCCCAGGCCCGGCCGATCCCGAAGCTCAGAACAATCCTCGACCCCCCGGCCTGGCGAATCCCCAAGATCAGAACACTCCTTCACCACCAGGCCCGGCTAATCCCCAAGGTAGGATTGGTCTCCCTTTGGGCAATCTCTACAGGCAGAAATATGTGCACCAACCAGCGAATATTCCTAGGCAAATCCGATCGGGTCCCTCAATGGGCATTCTGGGTATGCCACTGGGTATCAAATATGCTCCAGCGAATCCCCCATGTCCGATCAATCCGCCCGGCCCAGAAGATATACCTGTGCAGATCCAATCGGGTCCTTCAATGCGCATTCTGGGTACGCCACTGGGGATCAAACATGCTCCAGCGAATCCCCCAGGTCCGATCAATCTGCCCGGCCCAGAAGATTTACCTGTGCAAATCCAAGTGGATCCCCCAATGGGCATTCTCGGGACGCGAATGGGGATGTAACATGCTCCTCTGGCGGATATTGCAGAAGCCGCGGCACTGAACGTGGAGGATCCGCTAATTCAATACTGTAACAAGTGTACATGTTCTGGTAATGGTACACAGGAGCGGGCTGTGCATGATCTCCTATGTTTAGTTGATTTATATTTGGTTTATTTGATTTGATTTCAGCTTCGCCACTGTCTCTGAGTCAGATAGGCTATGCAATCGTATTGCAATGTTAAGTTTGCTTTGCTGGAAGTTTATATTTAGGATTCCGGGTATGGAATGGTCATGTAACACGAGCGAAGGCTGAGCATTGTTTGTTTCTTTCTTTGCTCTTGCAGGATTACAAAATTCCCGTAGGTGCGCAGCTACTGGTAATGATCGTAATTGCATGAAGGCTATTGCTCCTGGGTTTTGTATTTAAACCAGGCTCCTGGCTAGCAGGAGACAACAGACTTCGACAGACCTTCAGTCTAAGAATACCCTTGGTTGAACGGCAATCCCTGAGTCCCATTTGTCCTTCAACTATTATCCTTCTAAGCTACCGCTCCCTTGAAGCCTCCCTTAGTACCAGTGCTAGCAGGTCTATCGCCGGTCCTATTGTATTTTCGATAGACAGGGATAAACCTGTTACATTTTTTTGCCTACAGTAGGTGAAAGCCCTTTTGTTCTCAGGATTGGGAACAGCCTGGTAGGATTGATCACCCTTCCAGTATCTTGATAACTAGTTAGAAGCAGGAGCGGCAGGGAAAAGAACTCCCGGCTCAGGTGCTACATTCACAATAGCAGAACCCAGGAGCAGAAGCATTACCAGGTCCAGCAGCGCCTATAATCGTCCCTCAGTAGAACCTACAGACGATACCCCAGAACCAACAATATAGGAACCAACCCCTGGGCCCACACCAGGCTCAGCAGACACACTAGCGAGAAGCAGTCACTGCCTCCCAGGAGATCTAGATACAGATTCAGAAGAAGACAACGACCTCACAGCTGAGGAACTTATTCAAAGAGAAGCCCGGCGGCTTGAAGCAAGAGCAGCAGCAAGAGCAGCAGCAAGAGCAGCAGCCCAGCAAACTTCGGAAACTGAACGCCCACCAGAACGCCCCTCTACAAGCAGGTGGCGAGCACCTAGCATTCTAGGATTCTTCGGAAGTCAGAAACCCACTAGAGCGCCCTCCAGAGAGCACAGAGAGCAATCGCTACACGGTACATTCATCCCAGACACACGAGAAAGACCCTCAAGATCCAGGAGCGGCAGAGAGCCCCCTGAAAGACCAGATCCACCACCTCCAGACCCAGACCCACCTACAGGCACCATGGCGGACCCAGGCCCAGCCAGGCTGCCCCCTCCCAAGATTTCCAAACCGCCCATGTTTAGCGGTGAAGGAGAAGATCTGAAATAGTCAAGAAGTACCTAGCCAGATTAGGGCGAAATGACAACCCCCCTGGAATAGCGGACTACTATGGCGCCTACAAAGATGGCAAAGCCAACACCGCATATCAGACACTAGACAGAGAATTGGCGGACCTGACCCTAGCGCAGTTAACACAACGCCTCCAGCAGCTATTCGAACCCTCTACAAACACCGATGACACCTATCACAAGTGGCAGAATGTCGGCCAGACAGCTGGAGGACAGCCAGCACGCATAACGAAGATAGCTGGAGAGCTAGCGGACCTAAAAGGATCCCTCTCAGCAGGATCAATCTCAGACTACGCACAGAAACAGTGATTTCTCGACGCTATGGACTCTAGACTACGCCGCAATGTTGAGACCCAGCTAAGACCAGAAGACACCTGGGACCAAATGGTCGCTGTCGCAGAACACTATAATGCTACTATGTACAGACCTGGCGGCTACAAGGGCAGCGATAGAAGCCAGGCTTCTAGCAGCAAACCCCATACACCAAAGAAACAGAATACCTACCGGAAGCCCTCTGCTACATCAACGCCCAGGAAGACAGGCAAAGGAAAGGCCCCGGCCAAGAAGAGGACCTATACCAAGTCAAACAAGCCCAGTAAGGCTGAAATAGATCGCCGCAAGGCAGAAGGAGCGTGTTTCTACTGTGGCGAAAGCGGACACATGGCAAATGAATGCCCAAAGAAAGAAGTTAAGACCAACCATGTTCGCCTCTCAGATGAAGGCCCAGACTGCAGTGAAGGCAAATATGAACTCGATACAGACAGCACAGAGGAACTAGATGGCAGCGGCTCTGTCACGACCTACAAGACTACAGTAGGCACGCCCAAAGACACGCCATTCCAGGCACTCGAATTCACTATCAACATAAATGGCAAGCCCGCCAGAGCCCTCGCAGATACAGGAACCATTGGCGGTACCCTGATATCCAACAAATTCGTTACAACACACAACATCCCCTACACAGCCAGGAAGAACCCCGTCACCCTGAAGCTGGCAGTTAAAGGATCGCGATCAACTAGCAACTTCTCTGTTGAGGTTATGATTCAGCTAGGCAAGATGGAAGTGGACAAGGTGCCTATGCTAGTCACGCCAGTATCGGACTATGATATCCTAATCAGTATGGACGACCTCATAAGGGTAGGAGTGGTCATCGATTGCCAAAAGAACAGCATCTACTTCTCCCAGTACAAGGTCAGAGTTACCTGTGACGGAAAGTCTAGAGAGTATAGATCAGCCATGACGAAGCCACAGGAAGTACCAGACTTCCTGGCGATGTTCCCTAAGGTATTTGTCAAAGAAGTACCTGAGGAACTACCCCCAGCACGCAAGATAATGAATAGAATAAGCCTCATAGAGCCGACGAAGCTTTTGAAGACACCTACTTTCAACGCGCCACAAGCACTGATGACCAAATATAAGGCATGGATCAATAAGCAGATGAACGCCGGTATCCTCCATAGGACCAGTGTGACCGGAGGAGCCAGCATGTTTGTGGAAGCAAACAGCGATGGCAGAATCCGCCCCTTGGTGGACCTCCGCTTCAGGAATGATAACACACAGGCCGAGCACACACAGATCCCAGAGCAGAGTACTATACTAAATGCGGTAGCCTGAGGACGATTCCGCAGTAAGATTGATCTCAGTGACGCCTATTTCCAGACGAGAGTACACCCAGACGATGTCATGTACAACACTATCAAGACACACTTGGGGGGCTTCACAAGCCAGGTCATGATGCAAGGAGGGATGAACGGTCCCGGAACCTTTCTGAGAACCATGGAAGACCTATTCCATGACGAATTAGTCAAGAACATATGAGTCTACATTGACGATATTTTTGTCTTCAGTGATACCTTTGAAGAGCACATTAAGGACGTTACGAACGCCTGCAGTAAGCTGCAGAACGCCGGCTATTATGCCAACCCTAAGAAAAGCGCTTTCTTTGCCACTAAACTCGATATCCTAGGCCATATGATAGACGATGACGGCATCCACCCTGCACCAGAGAAAATCCAGACTATAATGGACTGGACAAGACCAGAGAACCAGAAAGAACTGCAGCGATTCAATGGAATGGTTAATTATATCTCGCAGTTCATTCCTCACATTGCAACCATCACAGCCCCGCTCATAGAGCTGAGTGGGAACGCTGAATGATTATGGACGGATCTGCAGGAAGCGGCCTTCAAAGCGGTCTAGCGAGCTGCAGATAAGCACAAAGTCCTTAGAGGGATCGACTATAATAAGCCAGATATGATATGGCTTTTTACCGATGCATCTCCTACAGGTACGGGCGCTTGGATACGCCAAGGACCAACCAGAGATGCAGCCAGACCTGCAGCGTTCCACAGCAGGAAGCTGACGCCATCACAAAGCAACTACCCAACACAGCAACAGGAAACGCTCGCAATCATTGAGGCTATGGAAGCGTTCGCTCCCCATTTGCTACACACGCAATTTACAGTGGTTACAGACCACGAGAGTCTCACTAAACTCATGATACAGAAGAATCTCAAAGGACGACAGCAGAGATGGCTAACGCACATCAGTCACTTCCATTTTAAAATAGAATACCAGCCAGGAGCGCAGAATTTCCTAGCAGACTACCTCTCGAGAATCCATGAGGGAATACCAGGGCCGTTAGACATAAGCCTCAAGGACCCCACTATCGATTATGATAGCCTTGAGCTACCTGACCCTACACAACCCCTACAAATCAAGACAAGCTACGCCTCCTCTAGCGAATTTAGCATAGAATCAGACGACGCTATGTATCACTCAGGCGAAGCCCAGACCTCTCCCACCCTTACCAGCAGCGACTCTATCAATCGTTGCTGCCCTGAATACCTTATGGACGCAATTACTAGCAATGTAGTAACCCGTTCCCAGAAGCGGAAGGGTTATGCCTCTTCGCCAGCTACATCAAGCACACCCAGCAACGATAGCAGAATATCAATTGCAAACTCTTGGGGTGATAATAGAACTCTCCCAATATCTAGTGAAATGGAACGACGGCACTCAGAGATGAGCTGGATGTCATGTACTGATGATGGGTGTGAAATACATGAGGATGAAAAAGAAGGCGCAGGATACTGGCCAAAGGACCCTAAGGTCCGGAAGCAGAGCAAAGATACAAAGAGAAAAGAGCAGGATAGGACTGCAACATCGAAAACGGCCCCTGAGGAGGGTCAGGCCTCGCTCCCCGATATCCCATACCTCTCAGAGACCCTTCCACCCTTCCGCATGAACGATACCATCCTAGCTACACCTCCTATAGCCTCGCCGGCCTTCAGCCCTCTCTACAGCCAAGCAGGCTATGACTCCGATGAGGCTACCAATGCCAACCAATTCCTAAGGACTCTCCACTCTCGCCTTATGGGTATCCTCGCCCAGCGAGTTAGAGAGACCCAGAAGACCGACGCCCTATACACCAGGGTCAAGGAAACCGATAACAAGTTGGACTATTCTATCCGCGATGACCTCCTACTTGCCCAGAACAACAATGGGTACGAAAACTTAAATATACCGGTAGGACCTCTTGAGAAGGGAGTATCCCTACGGGACTTCATCCTCAAGACTGTCCCAGAAGCCCTCGGACATTTCTCAGCCTACAAATGCTACTCCTATGCGGCTTGCTTCTTCTGGTGGCCACAGATGCGGCAGGACTTTGTCCTATACTGCCGGTCATGCGATAATTGTCAGATTACCAACAAGCCCACCAGCCTACCCTACAGCCGATCCCTAACCCTCCCTGAGCCCGACGAGGCCTACCAATCCCTAGCCATAGACTTCGCCGGTCCCTTTAACGAATCCGATGGCTATACCTCTATCATCGTCATAATGGACCGCTTTACTTTCTATTCAGACCTCATCCGCCTCAAAGACGCCGCCACATCTGAAAAGATATTTAAGAAGCTAAATAGCCCTATCTTCGATGTCCATGGCCTCCCTCTCAGCAATGTTCTTGACCAGGACTCTGGCTTTACCTCTAAGTTTTGGTCACAAATGATGAAGTCCCTCGGTATCCAGGTCTGGATGGCGACCCAATACCACCACCAAACGAATGGCCAGGTTGAGTGCAGGATTCACACCCTCAAACAGCTAATAAGCAACTTTGTTAACCCCAGACAGAACAACTGGTCCGGCGCCCTCCCAGCTATTGCAGCCGCTATGAACGGCTCACCCCATGAGTCCCTAGGCATCTCGCGATACCATGCCCTCTATGGACACCCCTGAAAGATATTTAACCCTGTCCAGAGATCCGCCAGCAAGGTACCAGCTGTGGACGATATCCTAAACGCCCATGAAGCCACGAGAATGGAAGTAGACATAGCCAGAAAGCATGCTACCTTCCGCCACACTGTCCAAGCAGACAAGCGCCGCAAACCCCTAACGGAACCCTTCAAGAATGGCAGCAGAGTTGTTGTTAGAGGCCAAGCTTATACCTCCGCCCCTAGACGATCCAAGAAGCTAGACCCACGCTGGTTCGGACCCTTTAAGGTCCTAGAACATCTACCTGATACAGACAACTACAAGCTCTACCTCCCGCCCAGAATGGCCTGCCAGAAACCCTACTTCCACGTCTCCTCCCTTAAAGAATACAGAGAAAACGATCCCGATAGATTCAAGTCCCGCAGAATGGACAACCCAGCACCCATCCTGATCGACAATGCAGAAGAATGGAAAGCAGAGCAGATACTCGACTACGGCCGCCAGAACAACAGGCACGAATTCCTGGTCCACTGGAAAGGCTATAGGCGAGCAGATGACTCCTGGGAACCTATCGAGAACCTCAACCACTCCCTGGAACTCATACAGGAATACTGGGACGCCAACCACCCTGCAGAACCAACGCCCCAGATCACCTCCTACTACATTAAAGCTTCCTAGGAACCTATGGAAGTTTCCTCCACACCCTGCACCGCAAACGATTGCCCAGACGACTTCTGGGAACCCTATGATGATGAGGAATATGATTCTAGCAGCTCTGAGCAGGACTATTTCCCAGCAGCTGACGACAGCCTCCTATGGCACACGAACGAGAGCGCTGAGGACACCGAGGACTTAGGAAAGATTGTTGATTTTTCAGAATAAGGGAATGTAACATGTGTACATGTTCCAGTAACGGTACACAGGAGCGGGCAGTGCAGGATCTCCTATGTTTAGTTGATTTATATTTGGTTTATTTGATTTGATTTCAGCTTCGCCACTGTCTCTGAGTCAGATAGGCTATGCAATCGTATTGCTATGTTTAGTTTGCTTTGCTGGAAGTTTATATTTAGGATTCCGGGTATGGAATAGTCATGCAACACTGGCGAAGGCTGAGCATTGTTTGTTTCTTTCTTTGGTCTTGCAGGATTACAGGATTCCAGTATGTGCGCAGCTACTGGTAATGATCGTAATTGCAAGAAGGCAATCGGTCTTGGGTTTGTATTTAAACCAGTCTCCTGGCTAGCAGGAGACAACACACTTGGACAGACCTTCAGTCTAAGAATACACTTGGTTGAACAACAATCCCTGAGTCCCATTTGTCCTTCAACTATTATCCTTCTAAGCTACCGGTCCCTTGAAGCCTCCCTTGGTACCAGTGCTAGCAGGTCTATCGCCGGTCCTATTGTATTTTCGATAGACAGGAATCAACCTGTTACAAATACTTTGATGTAGTGCGGAGGGTGCGTCACCCAGGGTCAGGTCTGTCCCAAATTAGTGAGTTTTTTTGACAATGATCCGGATGTGTTTTTTTTGAACTTACTGATTTAGGAGATATAGATTGGAGTGCTCTGCTTGGACGTCCACGTGCAGTACGTATCGTCTGGGTCAGCCAACCCGCCCATAGCAGCGCACCACGAACAAACTATCACCTTCTGCATGGCGTAATCCGCATATCAATGGGGTACGTTTTGCTGAGTTAAATCCCTATGACATACGTGGTCTGTCGGCCCTTATTTTTAGAACTGTGCCACACAATATGATTCCCTACATACTTGGCGCCACTGTTGAAGGCCGGAAACAGCTGCGTGTGCATCCCGGCGCCCAATTATCTTGGATAGATTACGTCTTCATCGAGAATGATGGAGACCTAAGGGGCTGGTCGCTGTCGAATCCCGTTCTCGACGATCTGTTGGATCTGTTGGTCTATTGTCATCGCCCAGACACTGGGGGCAGGTTGCCCACTCCGCCCTTAAGGTGGCACAATTATCTTCGCGAAAATGCCATCGCCAATTGGGCTAGTACCGCGGTGCCAGGTAATCGCATCCAGGCAGCGCAATCAGACGCGAGAACTGACTCTGGCCCGTCCAATGCCTGAGGTGAACACAAACAGCGAGATGACTCTCCCTTGTTTCTTCCTGCATTGAGTAGTTCATCATCTGATGTTTCTGACACCCAAGAGCGATCCCAAGCAAGTATCGGAGCATTACCATCCGCTGTTGCAGATCGCAGTAAAATACAAACACAATCCAAAATAAATATTCAGAAGGTGTCGAAACGTAGTGCACGCGGGGGTGATACTGAGTACCATAATGTATGGAAGCGTGGAGCACCATCCCATGAGGAAGATTCGGAGCATTTGTCCAAGAAAGCCCGCCAGGCTTCCTATGCCCTTGCGTGGTTGAAAGGTAAGGCAGACCGTTGTGTTCGGGCCGAACTCGAAGAGGAAAAGGGTCATGAGGAAGCGAGAGGGGTTGAGATTGTCCGAGGAGTTTGATCAATCTGACAGCGCGTTGAACGCCTGAGTCTGCCAAGATATATTAGAGATTCAAGTTCTTAGAGTATTAGGATAGATTTCTTATAGACTGCAGATTCGCTCATGAGGCTAAGCATTCGGGGTTAGGTCGTGTTGAGGATACTAGTATAATAGTAGGCTGAGGCTGACGCCAAGAGACATTACAGTCCACGATGTCTCTTGGCGCAGGCTTAAAAGTGAGGCTTACAACGATATTTTAGGGGGTGCAGGTATCACCAGTGACAATCATGACTTTTCACGATCTTTCAATAGTCATTGTTTTATCTAAGTGCTACATCATTATCCACCGCCATTTGGCGAATTGCCTACGTTATCCATTCCAAGATACTGCGAGGTCGCCCCCCACGTCATGACGTAGCGCCCCACTCCGTGACGTCGTGCCCTACATCATGACATCGCGGTACACCCTAAGTCGCAGTCCGTGCTTGTACAGCCCGTAGGACTCACAGTCGTCGAAATGTACACAGTCGGCAAAATCTATCTAAGCACCCCTCCAACCCCTCCAACCCCTCATCTTTCTCGTCCACACCACCTCCGGCGATTGAAATCTCAACACCATGAGAGATCATCGTGAGAGTGTCCTCCGCCTCTGGTCTCCCTTGATGGCTTCTGCCTGGGAGTACTACGCACCCGTCTTTCCTTTCCTCTCTCTGGGGTCTCTGGCCTCGCCTCCCACGGGGTTCTTGATTCTGTCTTCGTTTGGCTTGCTGGCGTCGATGTTTCTCTCCCTTACCCCGCACTTCGCGACGCGCTTCGCTTAGCGATTTGCACGGTCGGCAACCCTCTTTCCATCGTCAACACACGGTGGCAGTCTCGGGCTATCGGTGAAGTGGTTGCCCTGGTGGCCCTGCTCTCTGGTATTGCACTCTCTCCTGAGTTGCTCGGTCGGTACGGTCGGCATTCGAAAAATCGTGACCCTGTCTCGGTCCTCCGTGTTCGTACTTCTTGGTTACTGGCGA
>Ga0307509_10003278_pt1 | contig 24888 bp, 30 predicted proteins | sample 10_EM_MG_FD_202245 | JGI IMG/M metagenome (GOLD analysis project Ga0307509, IMG submission 202245) | Populus trichocarpa ectomycorrhiza microbial communities from riparian zone in the Pacific Northwest, United States - 10_EM | ecosystem: Host-associated > Plants > Roots > Unclassified | place... | reverse complement strand
TTTAGAATCTCATTGCCGTTTCGAACGCCATTACAATCGGCCAAAATTCATTACGATGCTCCCACGATATGCGTGACAGAGTGTGATTGATGAAACGATATATCATATTTTCCACGGTTTGCTGATGGTAAATCAAATCTTTTTCCATCATTCTCGCTCCCCCAAAAAAGAGAACGACGATGTTTTACGCAAAATGCTGCGATGGCAATTCAGTGTAGGATATGTGCATTCTGTCACACGAGTGAATTGCAAAGCTCGATACAAGTACAATAAGTATTCATTCGTTTGTCATCTACAACATCAAGCACTGTGTTTTCTCTGAGGCGTCACGGAAGAGCCAGAGCTCATTACGGCGTTTTGGATGTTTTGGAGCTGGAGAACCTGTGACTGGATCTGAGAAACTCTAGCTTCAAGTGCCAATAGCCTCAGTTCGCTTTCCATCTTGGTCTGTTGCAGTTCTGCGTTGCGTCTGATGTTTTCGTCCATAATAGTTTGGATCTTGAGTTCCATAGTGAGGACGCGCCGGAGGAGCTCTTCTAGTTGTAGTCGTTCCGCTGGAGCGCCTGCTTGGATAACTTCATGACTGATGGATTCGACGGCATTATCTTCCATAATTGATAGCGCGGCTTCTGGGCCAATATTAGCCAGGTGGATTGAAAAAAGCAACAGATATACCCTTCAGCTGCTCAGAAGAGTTCATCCTGTTGGAAGCAAGAGGGAGCCACACGTCACAACCACCCATAGTGAAATACATTTTGGGAATTCCAATTACCATTTCTGGATATCAGGGTGCACTGTACAGGACCACCCAGCCACCCCGGGAATTGCCGAGATTGGATGTGGAAATTTAGGTTGCTCGTCGTCGTCGTCCTCAAGAATCGTCAAGATGAGGTGAGTATCGTCCTCCGTCACTAGTCTTCCAGCTCTCCTCATTGTTCTCCTTTTTTTATCAGTCATCGTAAGGTTCGTAATGTTCTCGACCCTTGGAGGATGTTTTGGTTGACTTGTTGATAGTTTGAAGCTCCCCGTCATGGCTCTCTAGGTTTCCTTCCAAGAAAGCGTGCTGCCCGCCACCGTGGCAAGGTCAAGTCCTTCCCCAAGGTCCGTCAACTCACGTATTCCAAAACCCGGTCCAATTCTCAATTTTTGCTTGATCATAGGATGACCCTAAGAAGCCTGTCCACCTCACCGCTATGATGGGATACAAGGCTGGCATGTCCCACGTTGTTCGTGACCTCGACCGACCCGGTTCCAGTGCGTCCTAACCTCTAGAAGCCTTGTTCTCGAGCTCTGAACGCTCCTCCCCCTTATTTTAGAGATGCATAAGCGCGAGGTTGTGGAGGCTGTTACCGTCATTGAGACCCCCCCCATGATCGTCGTCGGTGTTGTCGGCTACGTCGAGACACCCCGCGGCCTTCGCACACTCACCACCGTCTGGGCTTCGCATCTGTCCGACGAGGTCAAGCGCCGCTTCTACAAGAACTGGTACCGCTCAAAGAAGAAGGCCTTCACCCGCTACGCCAAGAAGCATTCCGAGGATTCTGGCAAGAGCATCGCTCGTGAGCTTGAGCGCATCCGCAAGTACTGCACCGTCGTCCGTGTCCTTGCCCACACACAAATCAGGAAGACCGGCCTCCATCAGAAGAAAGCACACCTCATGGAGATCCAGGTCAATGGTGGTTCCGTCGCTGACAAGGTCGAGTTCTCCAAGGGTCTTTTCGAGAAGCCCGTGGAGGTCAGTTCAGTGTTCGAGCAGGATGAGAACATCGACGTTATCGCTGTGACCAAGGGTCATGGTTTCGAGGGTGTCACCCATCGTTGGGGAACCAAGAAACTGCCTCGCAAGACTCACAAGGGTCTCCGAAAGGTTGGTTGTATCGGTGCATGGCATCCTTCAAAGGTCATGTTTTCAGTCGCCCGTGCCGGTCAAAGTATGTTGCGAACTTTTTTTGTTTTTTGTTTTGTTTGTGGATTTTAATTTGTTCTCAGACGGATACCACCACCGTACTGAGCTCAACAAGAAGGTCTACCGCATCGGTTCAGGAACTGACGACGGTAACGCGGCTACAGAATCTGACATCACCAAGAAGGTTATTACACCGATGGGTGGCTTCCCTCATTACGGTGTCGTCAAGAACGACTTCCTCATCCTGAAGGGATCTGTGCCCGGAACCAAGAAGCGTGTGGTCACCCTCCGAAAGTCCCTGATGGTGCACACATCTCGTCGTGACTTGGAGAAGGTCCAGCTCAAATTCATCGACACATCATCGAAGTTCGGGGTATGTTTATATTTTTTGGTTGTTCTGTGGATGGCTTTGCTAACTTTGTGTATTAGCACGGATCCTTCCAAACGTTCGAAGAAAAGGCTGCGTTCTTGGGAACGCTCAAGGCCCGCGCATGATTGTCATACTTACCTCTTACCTACTCATCGCTTTTTTTTTGTTGTATCCCGCATGCCCTATACATAGTATGAATGCAGCATGTTTTATGAGAAGATTACCATTGGCTGATGTGCGTGAGAAGATGGGACCGAATTTGTACCCGTGTAAAAACTTTAAGGATTTGGTTTGCCAAAGCTGAACAGAAAGTCTTGTCAGTGCGCGTCCTCAGACGTTCCATTCGTCGTCTCTGTGCTGCAGATTGCGGTACGTCCTTTCGCTTAATTCCAAGCATCTACACATTTAAAAATTTCTCGTAGGATGACTGCTTGTGGTTTTGATGCTGAGAGCGTCCTCGCTGGGCCTCAGTTTCCCTTCACCCAATATCTTTGCACTCTATTCATGTCGTCGGCTCTACGGAGTCAGGAACAGATGGATCCACACCACTACTATGACTCGCAACTGCAGCACGTCGACGTCCTCTTCCGTTCCGGGCCATCTGTTCTCATCCACCCCCAACACCCAAAAACACACAGACACCGGAGAAAAATTACGCGCCGTGGAACTCCAGATCTCGTGGCCAGTGGGAGAGGTATCTGTTGCTCAAGATGTTGGTTCTGTATCGTTGGAACCATTCGAATCGGTTTCTGCTCTGCCAGCTGGATCAGTTATAACCGGAGACGAGGACAAAACGATAATTTCATTCGAAGAGCTGCAAGAAGCGATACTGGAAGAAGAGAGGACAGAAGGAAAGCGTGCCGAAAGACACGCAGTGTCTCAACCTCCTCCTTATGCAGCGGGAAGACCCTGGGCTCCCGTTCCAGTGAAACGGGTCACCCTACCCAACTCGTTTTACGACGTTCTTCGTGGTATCACCAAAGCCATCGACAAAGCTCATCGCAAATTCCGGCATCAACACGTCCAAGAAGGCGAAGAACTTATCGACAATGGGGCTCGAGTTGGGGCACCTCCACCGCGCTCGATACCTCGCATTCTCGCGAAACAACTCCGAATACTCGGGAGTTCAACCTCGGTCGAAGAAGCCTGGGACGCGTACGTCTTCCTCCTCGACTTCATCGCGAACAATCCCGTCCTCTACGCCCACCTGCCTCACGTCCCCTTCTCCCACCTCCACCGCCTCGTCCGTATCTTCTCAGCAAACCGTCCGAAAACACACCGCCAGTTCCTCCGCCTCCTCTCAGTACTCACCTACATCAAACACTGTGGTGGCGACATCCATCAACACGAATGGAATGCACTCGTCGACCATGCGGGCAAGGGTTGGCGGAAAACCTCCGCAGGAGACCTCTCGAATGCTATGAGCGTGTTTAATAACATGCTGGTTGGCCGGCTACCTGGCGCGACAGAGTATGCGCCGTTGCACCAGGAACTAATAGATGGCCCGCCGATGCGGCCTGATATATATACCGTGACAAGCCTCCTTACCATTGCCGCTCGTGCGGGCGATGCCACTTCCCTCCGCAATATCTCGACGTTAATGGCTAACGCCAAATTGAAACCGAATCGGATTACGTACCTGGCGCTCCTGCGGTATTTTACCCTAAAGCAGAATCTTGGAGGTGTGAGGTCGACGCTGCAGAAGATGATGCGACATGGTTTGGAGCTTGGTTTGGATGGCCTAAATGCGTGCATTTGGGCGTATGGGCGTTGTAACAGGCTGGACATTGTGCTTATGATTTTTCGTCTTTTGCGGCACAACAAAATTCCGGAGGAGTATCAAGGCGAGGGTGACATCAAAGATACAGAGGCACAGCTAGCGGAGGAGTTCATCTTCGTGGAACCTAATATCATCCCAAACGAGATAACATTTACGACCGTCATTCAAACGATGTCATACCATGGCCACTTCCGGGCAACCATCGACGTCTTTATTGACATGTTAACCATCAACAACGAGGAGCACGGAGCCCCTCTGCGGCTCACTAATTCAGGTGACCTCAAGTCAGCCCCATACAATCCTACCATGGCCGTCTATCGAGCTATATTCCTGGGTTTCGCCAAACATGCCGTTCCTCCCTACCGCGTGATTGACGAGTCGGAGCCGAACTGGACGTTGGACAACCTCAATGGCATTTTTGAACGCTTCCTCGCCTTGCCAAAGGACGTGCACGCAACACATTCTGTCTTCTACATTATCATGACAGCATATGACAGGGCCACCGATGGCGACTTGAATGTGATGCGAAAAGTATGGGAGGATCTCGATGAACGGTTCGGAATCGCCTTTACCACCGACGACCCGCAGTCGCGTTTGTTTAGGTTGAAACATCGACTATTTTTCCAGAGTCCAGGTTGATGATAGTTTGCATTTACAACGGAAGTACATTTTGTACAATTGTTCGGAATCTCATCTCTTTCGATGGTTGTGGTACACTGAGTCGTCTATTCTACAAGATTCCTTTATTTAAATTGGTGTCCTTGATCAAGCCTCAAGCCCGACCTTCGTGGTTCTTTCGCCAGAGGAAGTAATCATCCCATGTTACGCTGCATTTACTGCTTTGGTATCTCTCTAATTTCACGCTCCTCCGGATATCTTCCGTTATCCGACCCCTCCAACCCGCCTTGTGGATCGCGCTATCGATGGCCTCGATCTTATCCCATCCTTGGTCTGGGATGACATTTGGGAGATAGGTGGCAGTGAAGGTCTGCTTCGATGTCAATCGCGGCAAGTTGTATGAGGAGGAATCTGGGGAGGGGGTCTCTGAAGAAGGCGCTGTGAGGGAAGGGTGGGGAAATTTGATGTATATGCCGTGGACGCCGACGGTCCAGTCGAGGTAGGAATCTCCTTCCTCGAAATTGGTGAGCAGCGAGATTCTAGAAAGGCAGGGGTAGTAAGAACATTTATAATAATCCATTGCTGAGAGAAAGTTCGACGTACGCGCATTCCAAAAGCTCTAATTCGCTCTTGTTTATCCTTCTAAACCGTGAATCCTTAAATGCGCTGATAAGGGCGTATTCTGAGAGACCGTCATGCAATGGCATGGGCTCGAAGTTGCCAATGCAACCTCGCAAACGCCATTCGTCTCCCTGCATAATATTCCATGTCACGAACAATGGGCTAGATATGCTGATCAGCTCCAGAGACAACACTGGAAAGCATAACAAGCTCACTATTTCTCGTTTGGGAACGCTGGGGGTATAGGCTTCGCCTTGGTTAGACTACAATAAAGAGTGTCGAAGGCATAAAAGCAGTGTTCCGGGGTGCAGGCTTCCTGTGTATCTCGTTCGTAGGCAAGTGGTTCAGGGGGGACGAGCGACATTGGGTGTGGTTCTGAAAACCCACGAAGGATCGAGGAGGGTCCTTTTATCTACACAGGACCGGTGATATGAATATGAATGAGCCACTAGCGGCTGTACCTTCCAGATTTAGCGATCAGGCTCAAGCTTACGCTATGGTTGGGATAACATGCATGTTTCCTAAGGCAGCCCACGGGTATGGACTTGGCATATGTACTTAATAGATGGGTAGATATAGAATAGATAAACAGGCCTATGGGAATCAGAGAGCAATGGCTTGGAACAGAAGGTATGGCGTAAAATCGTGACATGAAAGGGTTTGGAACTGGTGGTAGTGCGTGATGACAACAGAAAAAGTGAAAAGAGATGGTGAGATGGTATGAGAGAAATGAAAATGAATTAGAAGAGAATGAGAAAAATGAAATAATTGACGCAGAATAAGATCAGAGACGGTGACGTGAAGAAAGAGAGCGGAAGGACACAACGAGGGACCAAGGAACGTGGGGCGGCCGGCGCCAGTGACGGCGAGGGCTAACAACAACTCCAACTCCCTGAACGCTGGGCTTTTTCGCGAGCCTCTTCTTCATCAGCTTGAGCAGACCATGCGGGCGTGCTTACACTGGACAAGAATATACTGTCGCGTTTCTTCAGCTCGTTTTCCCTCTCAATTATGTCTTTTCGGACAATAATCGCGGAAATGAGATGTTCAAATAGATTTTGGATGCCTTGGAATGAAGGATTCATTAAGGCACATTCGGAAGAAGAGATTCCATACCAATGTCATCCTTGGCAGACACCTCGAATAATTCCATACCCTTGCTCAAACCCCACTCTCGATCATCTTCTTCATCTTCTTCAGCCTCCTCAATGCTATTACTGCTATTGTCGTTATCGTTCCAGCCAGCAGGTTGAACTAAGTGTGACCCAAAGCGGGATGACTGCGGTGTTCGGGTTCCTGTGCTAGTGGATCGACTAAGAGAGCCGGCCGCTTTTGTTCGGGTTTGCGCCGATATCTTGCTGCGTTGAAGAGCCGAAGAACGGTTGGGAGGAAGGTCTAGGTAGGCGGGGCCTTCAGGTGATACGGGAGGTGTGGAATTGGAGACAAATGGCGGCGAACGAAGCCCAGGGAAAGAGGTGAATCTAGGACGGATATAAGAAAGTGTGGATGGAGCGGGGGGTGGTGGAGGAGGAGGGGGCGTGGGTGGTGGGAACCAATTGTGCAATGACAAGCGAGCAAGATCGGAGGTGACCTGCCGATGACGATAAAGATCCGCTTTAGAACCAACAATATAGATGATGAGCTCGGGAGGACAATTCTTCTTGAGCTCTAAAACCGATGGGTGCGTTAAAATCTGAACAAGGTAAATGAAATCAGGTATACCTTCGAGCCAGCCGCGAATGTCCTCAAACGTGGATGCGTTGGTGATGTCGTAGAGAAGCAAGGCCGCGTTAGCACCTGGAGGAGATAAAATCGTAAGTTTTCATGACGTGGCTCGAGAGCAACGGACGAACCTCGATAATACATAGGCGCCTGGGTGGGGGCAAAGAAGTGACTAAGAATATGATCAGCATTAACGTCAAAGGAACTCACCATGCTTCTGAACCTCTCCTGACCGGCAGTGTCCCACAATTGCAAGCGGACCTTGAGGCCATTCATGTAGACCTTCTTCGTTACGAAGAAAGCGCCGCTCGTCGAGGTGGTGTTCTTGGGGTCAAACTTGTTTTGCGTATATCGATGGAGGAGACTAGTCTTTCCGACACCTGTTATGAAAGGTAAGCGGTGGGTGGAGATGGCAAGATGAATGAAAAGGGTACCAGAGTTGCCCATTATCACAATCTTGCTGTCGATGCCATGTTCATATCGCGACCTGGAGTATGGATCGAGGTTCTGGTACTCCTCCATCGTGGCGACCACGCACGCAAAGTGGAAAAGAGAAATGCGAGCCCAGAGGCCGCTTGGAGGTGATAAGTAAAGAGCAGCTAATGGCCCAAAGATGGACAGCCGGACCCCTGACATATATACGTGGGACTTTTTTTTATTCACTTCATCACCTCAGTCACCCGTTTTCGGTCAAATCTGAGAAATCTGCATTGCATAGTGACATAAATCTATGTGTAACATAGCTTCCTTCATTCTTGTGTCACCACCGGAAACTCAAACACAACATCCTTCCCCGTAAGTCGACGGTATACAGACGAGAACGAATCAAGTTTGTACTCCAGCGATGTCGCATCCTTCGAGTCCAGGAACCTACCCCGCTCCATTAGCTCAACACAACTTTGAAGAATAATGTCACACTTACACTTTCAGCAGCTTTGATCCATCCACCGCGACGCGAGTCCTCTTGCCGACAATCTCAGTGGGGAAAACAAGATCCTCCAGGATCTTCTCGTGCACGCTCGTGAGGGTACGGCTGCGGGGCCTCTTCTGCTTGACGCGCGAGTTGCGAGTGGGCTTGCGCAGCATCCGGCGTTGCGCAATGAACACGACGTGTCGGTCAGAGAATTTTTTCTCGAGCTCTCGTGTCAGCCTAGTAAAAAAAAAAATATGCAATTAAATTATCGAGCAAGGTAACAGGCGTCCAAAGGGACACACCTCTGCTGGACTTTGTGGAAAGCTTTCAACTGGGGGACAGGAACGAAAATAACGATCGCCTTCTTGCCTCCTCGAACATCGACTTCGCGGGCGGCAGAGATCTGGAGAGCACGCAGTTCGGTTTTGAGTTCGGGAACATTGTTCTCGAGGTCAATCAGAGCTTGAGCGACGCTCGTTTCAGTTTCATCGGGGGGTGTTTTAGGCGCATTGGCGGTACGGATAATCTTGTTGGCGACGGTGGACATCTTGGCGAATAACGTCCTAAAGAAAGCTAGTTAGCATCCAGATTCCACATATGCCATCCATCGCACAGCAATCGTCTATTCCTTTCTGGTCTCTTCTAACGCATCCCTTTCTACCATGGATGCAACCTGAGACGTAAATGGGTAGAAATTCAACTCACCAGACCTTTTGACGACGGCGGCGACGATGAGGGATGACTTTCTGGTACACTGATGGCCAGAACGACCACAACAACAGCAAACTCTGCGGCTCTCGGCACCCTCTCACCATATTGGGAACACCTCCGTCCGGCGGGTACCGCTCTTCAATTCATGCTGTCTGGCGAGTGTCATAGTCAATTTCGGGCTTTCTGTATCACCGGAACTCGTTCAATTTCGCGCTCCTCACCGCAACAACTCTTCACCGAATGACTCCGTGGCACACTAACCGCTTCTAACCAACTTCTGACCGATATCTCGACTCCACTTAAGGGCCTCACCCAATCCATAGGTGAGTTATTTTGTACACTCTTCGGCTCAGGGCTCCCTACCAGTTGTCATTCTCATGAGGCTTGCGCCGGCGATGGATATCGAACATCCAAATCAGGGGTACAATGCCGCAAGTCCCGTCCTCATGTTTCAATGCTTGAGGTCCGACTGCACCTGACTACCCCCTCGAGCTCGGGTACACGATTTCCAGTATCTCAATGGAAACACAAATTTCCGAACGGATCTTCTCATTCAAGGATACTCTGAGCACGAATCCCCTTTGGGGGATGCAGTTGCAGTGCCCCATTTTCAGGACAACCTTGATATGTATTGTTTTCGGGTTGAACCGATGGTCAACTCATTTTTGCGACCCAGGGGCCTTTTGGTCTATCGAAGAATGAGCGCGCGTCGCTCCGTGACCGCGAAAAGTAAGCGCCCAAACAAATCCCAAACAATGTAGGTGACACTACTTCCTAAGTATGCCTGATCCCCGATAACGAGTGGGCAAAAACAACTGCTTCACTCCATTTGCCCACCAAGTAATCTATAAGTTCTTCGGCTCTGTAATTAATTATTTCTTTATAGGCCATTCCCGTATGCAGGGATCTTCTCCTGTAGCCAGGTATACCCTGGTGTGGACGAGGGCTCCTATTGAACTACTTTGGATTCGCTGAACTGAGATGGACCCGAGTATTTCCATTCCGAGCACAGAACTTTTAAGTTGCGCATACGACGGGCTCGGAGTCCGAGTCTAGTCCGGTGCGGACATGATCACATTTTCTCCACTCCGAGCTGCAGGTAATATAATGCGCTCCCCCATGCAACACAAATTTGACACGGTTGCATAATTTTTGAAGTTTATTGACAATTCTTTATTCAGTTACCATCTGATAACAAACATGTGAAGGTGCTATTTTTCCTACCTTTTCTGGAAATATGGAGTCCATCCCATGATATGTCCATGGGAGACATCTAATTGGTTTCCAAAATTCCCAAGGATACTCTCAAATACCAACCAGTACGCTCACTCGCTAATCCGGAATCTGTAGCAGCCTTTAGACGGAAAATAATTGTCAAAGTCAAAGTGTTCAACGAACTCTGAGGAGGCTGGCATCAGAAGCTTCAAGACGCCTCTCTGGTTTTTTTGTACTCCTCTATCCATTTTTTCTCCACTCCGCCTTTTGGCATAACCACAAAGGACAAACAGCCGTCTTTCAACTCAAGTCCGTCCGTTGGCTGGCCTTGCGCGGCCTTCACTGCCTCGCAAACATCCCGTAACGTCATTTTCTTCCCAACCTTCAGCAGGCGCTTCCGATAAGTTGGTGCATAAACCACGAGATTCCCAGCAAAGTATTCCCCTTGCTTATCCCACTCTGGCGGAGGCGATTGGGGTGGAAACATTGCTTCTATGTGAGCAGCGAATGTGGTGTCTTCTATAAAGTCGGAAATGATATCCGAGGTCGCGTGTTGGGGATACAAGAAAAATACAGGGAGGATAAGTGCAGTTCCAGTGGGGTCTTCGGGGTCAAAATGGGGGGAAACGGGGCTTATTGAGCCACCAGGTTTATTGAATATGACGAGATTTCTTCGCTGACAAGGGTTTTGTGAGCACCAATAAACCTCAGAATTCTTGTCTTACTCTGAGTGCCATTTTCAATTTCGATTTCTCATCCTCTTCCTTTCGTATTCTCTCCCGATTTTCCCGCTCCTTCCTTTCGGCTTCATCTTTTTCGTTCAGAATTCGATCTCTCGCTGACCTGACGCCGGAATTGTTGGGATCGTATGAGAGACACAGATCACAACTATCCAAAGCTTCTTCGTGTCGCCCAAGTAATAAGAGAGCAAGAGAAGAACGATAGTAGGCCTTCGATGACCTGGGATTCAGATTCAGGGCCTTCGAGCAATCTCGCAGAACAGAGCCATAGTTTTCTGTGCACCAAATTAGCGCAAGGGGACAGCGGCGAGAACAGCAGGTTACGCACGGAGTTCCAGATTACACGCAGCTCGGTTACACAAAAGAGCTTCAAGGAGAATTTTATCAGTGGGCTTCGCGTCGACACCCTGTGTGTAGAACCCAACAGCTTCGCGATATCTTTTCCCGACATAATATTCATTTCCTTGTTCCTTGAAATTCTGTGCAATCTCTGTGGCCAGTCACAATGTGGTAGGAAAAAGAATACAACTCACCCACCATCTGGTGTTCCCTCGTATATCAAACTTTGAAGCGCAGACAGCGTTGGATCTTGGTTGTCTTCCTCCGGGAGACTTTTCATGAACAGCGGAATTGAATCAAAGGCAGCGAGCACCTCCTCTTCGGTCTTGCTTGGCTTGGTCACTGGACCCACGACAGTGTCGGCCATATTTTTTGACTTTCTTGTTCTGTAAACGCTAAGTAACTTGAACCTTTGAACCTTTGAATATCATAGATGGCGGATATGCGGGCCGGCAGTTTGGCGCCTTTCCTGTGGCAAGTTGGTCAGAACCATCATGCGTGGGCTGAAAGGCCTAACCAGAGCTCTAAACGACAGCGGGCAGTACAAATACAAGGTTGGATCTACCTCATTAACATCAATCTCCTGGATGTTATCAACCGTGCACATTCTTTCCAGCACCCTGAATCTGCTGTGGACTTCGTGGTCATAGGTGGAGGTGTGTAGCTGAACCCGAATTCAATATCGAAGTCACTTTCCTTGACTCTAGGGGTTGTCGGCCTTGCCATTGCACAGCGTCTATCAGAATCTTTTCCCTCCAAGTCCATGTTCCTTCTAGAAAGACATACTCGGGTGGGCGAGGAAATAAGGTAAAGGAGTTATTCAATCTACGAGAGGCCTTTCTGAACATTTTTCCAGCTCAAGAAATTCAGAGGTCATTCATTCAGGTGAATCACCTGGGCCAATTTTCGACTACTGTCTCTGACCTCCGGTCTTAAGGTCTATATTACCCATCAGAATCGCTGAAAACGACTCTATGTCTCCGTGGGCGCGACTTGATGTACGAGCGCTGTAAAAAGCATAACATACCTTTTCAACAAACCGGAAAACTCGTGGTCGCAAGACGCGATCAGCGTGCATATGTGGAAGATCTACACGCCAAATCCCTCAAACTCAAATGGCCAGCACATTCTTGGCTAGATACCAGCCGAATTGTCCTATCGACCCAATTGCTATCTGGAGAAGAGGTTAGGGAAATGGAACCAGATGTGTCCACAGACATCGTGGCAGGCCTGTGGTGTCCCCAAACAGGCATTGTGGACTGTCATTCTTTCATGGAAAGTCTTGAAAAAGATATCATGAATTCCGAGAATGGAAGTCTCGTCTTTTCCACAAATGTTGTCAGGATTGACAGACACCAGAAAACAACGGCTGCCACAGAAGATGGCTGGGTGGTACAAGCGTCCTCAGACGGCGATAGTTACGCCATCCTTGCCCGGAACGTGATTAACGCCTCGGGTCTCTCAAGTGTCACCGTCCGTAATTCTATCCTCCCGAAGAGTAAACGAATACCCATGTTCTATGCCAAGGGATCGTATGTGTCTTATCATGGACCTGGTGTCTCCAAGATTAAGCACCTCGTCTACCCATGTCCGTACACAGGACCAGATGCCCATGCTTTCGAATCTCTGGGCACACATCTGACATTGGACCTACAAGGGAAGATTCGTTTTGGTCCTGATCTTGAATGGATAGACCCTCCTGAGTCGGAAATCACTGGTACAGTGAAGGATGGCAATTTTTGGATGAAGAATTTAATTCCAGATGACTCTAGACTTCCTCAAATTCATCTAGCAGTTACGAGTTATTTGCCAGGAGTGGCATTGGAGGGATTACGACCAGACTATGTAGGAATCCGACCAAAACTTATACCTCCTGGACGAGGCTTTCAGGATTTCCTCATCAAGAAGGATTACCCAAGCGTGGATGCAGAACGGAATCATAACAATCTGATGATTAGCCTCCTTGGCATTGAATCTCCCGGCCTCACTTCAAGCCTAGCCATTGGTGAGATCGTTGTAGAGGGTATCCTAAAAGGACGGTAACAAGTATCTTCTTCGCTGTCTAAAGAAATAAATTTGTTGAATGGAGAACGGGATGCTGAATGAGCTAAATCTAAGCGCGGGCCTTCACTTTGGGCTCCCAAGCAGTGATTTTTGGCAAAACGGTATTGTATGGCTTGTACGCCCCTCTCGTGCCGGTCAGGTTTTCCATATAGGGCTAAATGGGAGGGAGTGCCAGTCAGGAATATGTAAGACTCATAGCAATTAGTTCATACCGCTTTCCATGGAGGGGATAAGTTCTGCATCACAGGATCATTGGTTGGAGGATCCTTTCGAATATGTGATATCCAGGAGTGCCATTCAGGAGGAATTTGGGTTGCATTGAAGTCATGCTGTGAGGATAGTGGTCAATCAAGATGTGAAGAGTAGGGATGATGTTGTTCTTGCCTGTGCGTAATCCGCCCAACGGTGACGACCTACGCAGGGCTGGTGGTCAGTACCATCCTTGAACAATGACACCACTGAAATATTTGCCTGGAATCTCCTCTTCTGGGTTCCTGTTTTCAAAGTACCTATTTCCAAATCTGCAGAGCAAGAGTTGTTAACGCGCAAGAAATACTCCGAACACCCCGACGTACTGATCTTTTCCAACATAGGTTCCAGACTTGGCATCTCCAATGTACTGCATCTGCCTCCACCATTCCCGCAATCCTACCCGACGTATACTTCGGATCGTTCTATGCAAACTAACCATAGTTTTTGTCTGTGGCCAGTGCAATTAAGGGTAAGAAGGGTTGTTTGTCCCGGTTTGTACATTTTGCATTCGAACCTGAGGCCTGAACCTCCAACTTATTTTTGTGTTATGTAGCGAAAAATATCTTGGTGTGTAATGCTCTTGTATTCATGATTCCAAAGTCGACTGGGCTGGTTAGCCTCATTTTCGGCGGAAAGAGGAAATTCAGTTCCACCCCTTTAAGGTTTCTTCGCCAGCATTTATCACGACATCCTGCTATTTTTAGAACTTTGACCACCTAAAAACTCAAAGTTAGACAATCCACACTCTCACTGAGGACTGCCGGCGCTTCACACTTACATAAACCGGGTCACTGGCAGTTGGACTTGAACGGTTTTCCTCACTTGCTTCACCGATGCAAACTGATAGGTACCAATGCCCAGAAAATGGTTGCTTCAACAGCGTTCACACGCTGCCAGTGCCTTTATGCCCCGAAAATGTTGTTCTTAACCCGCATCCTTATCCCTTCTTGACTTTCGCTCGCTATGTGCTCGAAACCTCATAGACCCCTGTTTACCCTCGATATACTTGATCAACAAATGTATCCTACGTATTCTCGCCAACGACAACTTGATCTGCATCCTTGGTCATAACTTTGGGCATCAGATTGAACCCACGAAACATGATAGCGTCCTGTCACTTGTCTCCTTCGCGAGTGCCCAACTGTCTAGATGTTGATTGTGATAACGTGGAGCCGCATTCACTTCTGGTATTATGTCTGTTGTTGCCCAGATGGCCGCCACGCGCACTGGCCTCCAAGTCACTATGATGCTTTCTAATGGCCACATTCGAAATAAACAGGAAGGACATTTATATGTTTTTCTTAATGATTTCTCGGACATTGGACCACAGTTGAACGTACCCCGGGAAGGGACCTAAACTGACTTGCCACCCGAAACCGGAAAAAGGTAATGCACCGTAGGTACCGCAATGTTTTATCTGCGTACTTGTTCATCCTCTAGAGTCATAGGAAAAGGTATCCCCGAATCCGTGGACGTGATGGAGGTACCATATTAGGTGATTCGACTCGGGGTCGTACAGGAATCAAAGATCACTCTTGCTGCCGATCTCCCTTAGGAACTGCCATCACTGTCCAGATAAAATGAGCATAGTGCTGATGAGGGCGACGGTCTGGGATAGGCTCTGGTTTCATGCCCGCGATATTTCATTCCGAAACGTTCTTGATCTCAGCGTTTTCCTTCCTCCTTTCCTTCACGCTCTGGTAGCTCATTTTCAATCGTGTGGCACCTGAAGCTGGCTTCAACACCTATTCTGACGCCCTTTCACCCACCTTGTGTTTCTTAATTTGGTGTTTTATAGCTAATGTCGGTCGATAATGGTGCGCTATTCCTCCTTTTCCCAAGGACACTGGTAACGTTATAGATGATCTTGTGATGCCAGTTAATATTGTGCGGGGAACGCATGCGCAATTAGTCTTATTCCTCGTCCTCAATATGTGGACTTCTCACTTTGGCCTTCCTGTTATTCTTGTCATTGTACTACTTTCGAAAAGGGTAAAAAGACATCCAACGTTTGTGAATCTCTTCCTGGCGTTTATTATCGTTGGAACGTGAGTTATTCTCGTGAACTCTTCTTGTTCTTTGGCTCAACCTCAGCGAAGATCCTCTAGTTTATTGTAAGCATACACTTGACTGCCTGCAGTTCTCTGTCACTTATTATTTCAGAGTTTACGCTGGTAAAATATCAGGACCGGAACCGTCCAGTTTGTTGTGTTTATTGCAAGCATCCCTTCTGTACGGAGCGCCCGCACTGTACGTTGTGCCCTTTCCATTGTTATCGGGTCACCAATAACAGCTAGTGCAGTACTTCAACTGCAGCTCTTACTCTTGTATTCCGAGTACGCCCCCCTACCATTAACTGACCATTCCTCACCCAAAATAATCTCTGCCAGATGTTCATCACGATCAGGGCAAGTTTCTACGGGCTAGACGACTTTGACAGGGACCACATAATACGTCTATGGGCGGTGCGTCTTTAGATTAATAATTCTGAGGACAATCCACCAATTGCCGATCCTAATCTTTGCAGATATTGATTGTGCCATATGTTGCGTTCTTTATCAGCGTCTTGGCAACTGCCATTGTAAGTGACAGATGGTCCGAAACTATTCACTTAAATAATAGAGTATTCGATAGATTGGAGCGGCTAATCCAAACCGGGTGTCTCGAAGTCGGCGGTTTTTCTATTGCTCCGTAGAGTCGCCTTCTCTGTAAGCCTCTGCCAACGTCCTACCCGCTCGTTGTTCCAAGCCCTTGCTTTTCAGCACCAATACCTTGACGATTTTCTCGGCTATCGCACTCTTTTCGACGTTGGTTCTCATTGGTACTTTATTGACCGACCCAGAATCGAGCTCTTGCTGAATTATATTCTTTCCAGTCTGGACTGTTGTGCTTTTATTCCGTCGCTGGCAGCTTTCCAGAGACCACGAATCCCGCCTAAAATGGACGGTGGATCTCAGTCTTCCCATTCGAATCATTGCTTTTGGAATTTATATTATCGCTGCCATGAGGTCAGGACATAATCTTCTAACATTGAAACTCTATATATATCTGACACAACAAGTCTAGTCTGAGCCTTTTGTCTATCAAATCCCCGTCGAATCCTGCTCCTGACCTTGTCATTGCTTCGGGTAGTTATTCTAACCATTCTTTTCAACGAAATTTTCACTAAACGCAACTTCAGCTGCCACCGCGGTCATTCTCATCTTCGGGACTCAAGCGGTGAATACACTACTGTAACCCTGAAAACGTTGCCTGTTTCTTAACGTTCTCCTTCCCAAGGATATCCTGAGTGTTCTTTGTTTCTGGAGAAGACAGAGATCTAAGGTATCAGAAAGCTTCCATGTTGACTTAAATCAGGCATTTGACCAAGAGTCAAAGCCTACCTGGGCGTCACCTTTCGATAAAGCTCTTCCACGGGTTCCACCCAAGCCTCGACCTTTTCAAGTTAACTCATGAGTATTCTGAATCTTACAGCCTGCTTCGTTCATTAAATTCAGGTCGTGTATTGATTATACGGTTGCCACTTGTTTTTCTAGTTCCCTTGTAATAATAAATTGTAACATTATCTAACGAACGTAACCATTGAGGTACTTAATCGGAAGCCGCTGGACATCAAACCACAACAACGCCTCAAATTTCTGTTCTCCAAAGTTGCGTTACAACTGCCTCTCCATTAAACATGGCTGTAAGTCCACCCCGAATACCAAATTGTATCATTTTGCTTATCCTGTTTTTCCTCAGAGCCGCTGTTCTCGTGTTCTCCGCGCGTGTTCGCGACCTACACATTCCATTCGGTACGTATACACCCATACCCGAGCCTTGTTTGACTCAAACACTCTGTTGCAAGTTACTCAAGAACAGCCAATTCTACAAGATCGCTAGCAACTGCGACCGAAGCCCAAAAGTCTTCCCCCCCGCCTCCCGCACCTGCAACCACTGACCCTACCATTACACGTATTGTGGACGACATTTCAAGCCTGACGCTGCTTCAAGCAGCTGACCTCGTCGCTCTGCTGAAGGTACGCAGAGTAGTGGTGCTCCCAAAGAAGAAATTGACATGTATGGGTTGTTTAGTCACGACTGAATATCCAAGAGGTGGCAATGCCCGCCGCTGCTCCTGTCGCCGCCCAAGGTGCCGCCGCTCCTGCCGGCGATGAGCCTGCTGCTGTTCGTTTCTACTCTTCGAACTTATTGATAAACCCATTGAATGTATTTACAGGAGAAGCCAAAGGAAAAGACAGTCTTCAATGTCAAACTTGAATCCTTTGACGCGGCTTCTAAACCAAAAGTTATCCGGGAAGTGAAGGCCCTCGTGCCCAATCTTACACTTATGGACGTGAGTCTTTCTCCTCCGGGCTCCTATGTATTCTAGGTCTTAATTAACCTTCTCAATCTTTTAGGCCAAGAAGTTCGTAGAGTCATTACCAAAAGTTCTGAAGGAAAACGTGTCAAAAGAGGATGCTGAAAAGCTTGCAAAGGTTTTCGAGGGAATTGGTGGTGTGGTCAAGCTAGAGTAATTTATGTCCATGATATTTGATGCATTGCATATGGTTAACGAAAACAATAATATCGAAAGACTGTCTTTTGCCTAACAGCAAAGTATGGATACAAATGGCAGAAAGAGGAACAAAACAGGAAGGAAGGAATGTCAGGGTAGTGCTTTGGCGGATGTTTAATCCTCAGATAGGTATCGGTACTCGAAACGGAAGTCGCTCTTCTTCCTTTGACACCAAGAGCCTTCCCAGTCGAAGTAAACATACACTCCTTGCTCATACTCTTCTGTGATAGCCTGAGGTTCAGAGTGCCGTTGGAACCAAGTCAGATATTTCACGTGGAATCGCCATGACTGACGCTTCAATTCTTTCGCAGCCAAAAATCTGTTAATTCGCTGTGAGTATATTGAGGTAACAGAAATGCAAGACACCCACTGTTGGTAGGTCCCAGGGAGATAATAAAAGACCCAAAACAAAGTCTCCACGTCGAGCTGGGCGAAAATTCCAGGCGTCTGAAGCAGCTGGTGTGGTGCTTGGGGATAGTATGGTGCTGTTTGGAATGGGTTACGAGGCACATAATACTTGGGCCTATAGATTGCTAGATCAATTTGCCATACCAGAACGATGGCGAAGTGGTTCTTACTTCTCTGTATCTTGTGGCTGTGGTGCACTTGTGTAGCCACCCTCAAGGATCTTATGCATTTGATCAAGGCTGTTTGCGCGCAGGGCTGCCAAAAAGTTGGTGAAATGGCAATAAGCAAAGATAAAATGCGGTACTATACCTTTTTGCTTTACGTTCTCGAATGATACAACCAAATCCGACAACGAGCCAGGGAAAGCAGCAGGGACGGTACTACGATGCTGCGGCACAGCTTGGGTTGTTGAAGTAGGTCGCTGCGAACCAATGTTTTGAGGTGGTTGCGATGCTTGCTGTTGCTCGGCCTGTGGCACTTTAACGCCCGGAGGGAAGATGGGTTGCTGTGGTTGGGTTTGTGCGGGAGGCTGAGGCGACTTGGATCTTGAGGCGTTCATCGTGTACTGTTGAAGCTGTTGTGGCAGTGGCGACGGCACTGGTGCAGGTGCCGTTTGTAATAGGGACTGTGAGTCGTTAGTCTGGAGTTGAGAGGGTGGTTGTGAAGCTTCTGTAGTCAATGCGCTCTACACGTGCAACGAGTCAATAGGGGTATTGCAGGAGGAATAAGGAGATTTACTACAGCACTAGGTGATTGGCTCGAAATTAAAGGAGAGGATATTGAATCTAACAAAAACACGTCAGTTCCGGGAGCTCAAGCAGACCAAGGAATTTGGTACGACCCTTCCTTATGGGAACCTCACGATGTGGTGATTGTGGTATTGGCTTGCCCGCAGACACGGCTTCCGACAATGCAGGCGACTCCTGGCCAGAATAGAATGAACCGTCAGGTGGCTGCGAGGCTGAGGCAGCCGATGACAGCATGGGACTTGTCACAGAAAGTTGGGTGAGGCTCGGCGAAGATGTAGCCACACTTTGTTGTTCTTGTGATGTTACCAGAGGTGTTAATGGTAAAGGTATTAAAGGCGCAGTAGAAGGTGGTGGCGGTGGATGTGAGGGTACTGTCGCAGCGGGTGTACTCGGCGTAGATGCTGCCCCAGATATTGATAACGACGAGGCTGATGCAGGTGGTGCTACTGCTGCTGCCGCGGCCGCGGCGTATCGAATCGGTGGTAAGACAACAGGAGCTGCGGGCCGAGGCGCTGGTTGTTGTTGCAAACCTGCTTTAAGGATAGTGGACATAGGTTGCTGAGCAAAATTGAGGTTCGGTGGAGGTTTGGCTGAAGAAGTAGCTGGAGAGTAAGAGGATAGCCCACCTACCTCGAAGTGATAGAACTTACTGTCTACAGATTGTTCTGAAAGTTGAGACGTTGAATAAAGACAAGGGATGTTGAATAAAGGTTGCATCGCACATACTTCGCAGGTTTAAGGACGCTGAAGCCTTTTTTAGTATTGGGCTGTCGTCTCGTTTACTACTTGTCACACTCTCCTCATCATGCTTCTTCGTAGGCCGAGATGGAACATCTGTGCTTGTATTTGTCAATGCCAACCGTGACAACGCTGGGGCACAAACCTTCACTAGCTTCGTCAGAATCGTCACTGTCGTCGTCATCTGCAACAAGGCCGAATTTTTCTTCCTCTTCGTCAAGCTTAAGTTCATCATAGATGCCCTCGTCTTCGTCGAAATCCTCCTCCTGTAAATGGACACGTCAACATTTTTGAGTGCACCTCGAGAACAATTTACACAAACCGTATTGCTCTCCACAAAATAGCCTACATCGTCTTTGAGGCTATTAACCTTTTCGAGAGGTAAGGAGCCGTTGTTGAGCATTCGTAGAACGATTTCCAGTCGGCTGATATGCCATTTCCGTCGGTCGTTCAGGTGATCAAGTTCCTCTTGTCGACCCGCGTTGCTTTGTCCACCTTTATTCCTCTTCTTCCCTGTCCCTTGAAGGGCTTCCACTTCAGCTTCTGTTGCCTCGACTTGCATCTGGAGTTCTTCCACCTGGTGGTTCACCCATCCTATTGCCTCTTCTTTCTCCTGTTCTTTGGGATCCAACTTTGCAGCTTGTATTAGGCCTTCCTTAGAAAATGCTTTCGTCTTCATCTCCTTTTCGCAAGCCTTGAACTTCTCCATTTGCTGTTCATCGTGACGAGACACATTAGAACCAATCAAAGCAAGAGAGTTGAATAGAAAGATTGGGGCACGCAGCAGCGAAAAGAATGCAAACATAATGATTGAATAAGGAGATACACACAAACCCAGCTCCGCGTGTCGAGAGGAACAAGGCCACGAGGAAACTACCCTTGAAATGCACTCGGGGACACGAGGATGGGGAGACACCCTGCAAAATACGTGCAAAACTCACCGTCTCGATCAATCTCCTGTTCTCAAGCAGCGCCGATTTATCCTTTATATCATTACTCGCGACCCAGGTCTTGATTTGGTCTCGCAGTCGTTGAAGCTTCTTAATTTGTGTTTTGAGATCCAATTCAGATTTTTCTTTCTGAGTTTGGTTGGTTGAAGACTGCATCTTGTCATAGATACCCTCGAAGAGCTCGACACCCTCTGAGACCTTTTTCAGCGTACGGTCAATTTCGGCTGCAAATAAACAAAGTGTTCAATTCATGAGTTAAATCCACGGAGGATGAGGGCTAACTTTGAAGCTTTCTTGCAGCCATGGTGCACGTTAGACTTGGTGAGCGTCGAGCGTGAAGTTGGCTTATGTGATTGTTTGCCAGAGGCTTGTTTGCCTACGTAATGTGGGGGTAAGTTCCAAAAACAAGCCTCGCTGTGTTAGTATATAACTTGAGAAAAATCGAGGCGGGAGAAGCCGACCCGACCAGTCTATGAATATAATCGGTAGTAGGGTTAGCAACCAATTTTATTGTTGATGTGTGCACGTGCTTTAGATAGGAAATCATTTAGCATTGACCATCCATCCTTTTCCCTCTCAGCATGAAGTCTCTGCGCAAGTCTCTCAACGGGAACAGAGAGTCCTCCTCTCGCCCACAGATATCCACGCCTGTTCCTCTGCCTTCAGTCTCAAAGCCTCCATCAACAATCTTGCCCCCTCAAAAGGTAATCCGCGCTCTTTCCAGCCACAAATCACAGGCTCCCCAAGAGCTTTCGTTCCTCAAGGGCGACTTCTTCTACGTTCTCAAGGATGTCGGCTCTTCCGATACCTGGTACGAAGCTCACAATCCAGTGTCTGGTGCACGGGGGCTCGTCCCTCGGTCCATGTTCGAAGAATTTGGAAAAAATGCAGCCCCGTAAGTACATCATTTCCTGCACCAACAGCTGGTCCTGAGAAGTTATCCTTTAGCAACCGCACCTCTCAGGCTGGAACTAGGTCAATGGCATTCTCCCCGCCCCCGATCTCTCCTCGAACGGACCCTCTGCCATCAGCACTCAAAACACAGGTCTACTACGCCATTGTTCTTCACGATTTCAGCGCAGAACGTGCCGACGAACTAGATGCCAAACGCGGAGATGCTATCACTGTCGTTGCCCAATCAAATCGCGAGTGGTTTGTCGCAAAACCTATCGGTCGCCTCGGGCGACCAGGTTTAATCCCCGTCTCATTCGTGGAGATCCATGATCCGGCAACTGGGAACGCCATTCCTGACGTCGAGGGTCTCATGGATCGTGGAGAATTGCCAAAAGTCGAAGACTGGAAGCGCGCCATGCTTACCTACAAACAGAACAGCATTGCCTTAGGCGTTATTGACGCCCCCACAAAGCCTGCGGCCCCCACTGCCTCCTACACACCTCCCGCCCCACAGATGACACAAAATCCCCCCCAAAGGATAGATCCTCCTCGTCCCGTTACACCTGATGCTCTTCCGGAAGGCGTTCTTCTCTCCGCGGACGTAGTTTCTTTCCATTACGAAATGGAAGATTATTGGTTCCGAATTGACGCAGTCTACCAACCCTACAACCGCCCTGGCCAGAACAAACTGCCTTCCTCAAAGAATCTCATCCTCTTCCGCCAGTACAACGATTTCTACGACTTTCAGGTTTCATTATTGGATACCTTTCCTCGTGAAGCAGGGCGACAGCCCCCAGAACCCAGAACACTTCCCTACATGCCAGGGCCTGCCCAGGATGTGGACGACACATTGACGGCTACCCGAAGAAGCGAGCTAAATGACTATGTCCACTCTCTTTGCAATCTGGGAAGGACAGGGGGTAGATACATATTGGAGCACATGGTCGTTCGCAAATTTCTGGCTTTGAAGCCTGGCGATGTTGAGAATGAAGACGAACCTCGAAGTCAGGAAATTGAGGCTCTTTTCGCCGACGAATCGCAAGATGATATGTACGGAAACGAGGATTACGATATCCAGGAACAGATGGGACGGTTGAATGTAAAAGACGGCCAACGAAGCGACGGTTCGGATTATGAGGATGAAGGGTACGCACCATCTCCGCAACGCAAGGATCATGACAGAGCACGACAGAACCAACACCCATACCAACAAGGCGGTCAGCGATATCCTGATGATCACAACCTCCGTCTGCATGCTCATTCCCAGAACCACCAACGATCGGGCTCGTCGTCGTCCTTTAACAACCCATCTGCATATGGCTCAAATTCACGGTCGAATTCCCCTCTTCAAAGTCAACGCAATGGCTCTCCTCCTTCCCAACCTCGAAATGGCCAATCCGCGACTGGACATTCAAGATGGAACGATAACGGCTACCAACACACTCACGCACCCTCTACCGACTCCCGGACGTCCCAAGCCATGTCTTCCCGATCCCGTTCACATTCAACTGCTACCACCAATCTTAATACGCCTCCTATTTCTGCCGCCAACCCTCAGACCGCCTTTGTCAAGATTAAAATCTTTGACAGAGTAGCGGATGACCTTATTGCAATTCGAGTGCATCCGAAAGTTTCACATACAGAATTGATGGATAAAGTCCAAGCTCGCTTAGGGGGCGAGGTGGGAAACCTCAGATATCGTGACAGCATGACGAACACATTTGTTGGCCTTGATTCAAATGAAGAACTACGGGCGTGGATGGAAGGAACGGATAAACACGTCCTATATGCCGACTGAGCTTTCAGATGAGGTTTCAGAGGTCGCTGCTTGACCTGTCATACATGAGAGCATCTCTTCTCCCTCATCTCGAGTCCTATCTCTGTTCTTCCTGTCCAATGTTACTCGGACTTTCTTATTCCTCTACGTCACTGTAATTTACTCTCTTTCAGCGATCACTGCTAAGTAATCTCTCTCCCTACTATGCCACGATTATCATTTGTATTTTGGTGTACGTATACAGGATAGGGTGTTGTACGAAATCAAATGAAATATGTGTAATGATATCTACCTGACGGAACCAGACCGTAATCCATTCCGGCTCCGAGTCGGCTTGCTACTAAATTTGCGCCATCAACTTAACTTGAACCGCAAGAGCGACAAAATTCTACAGACTTATTGGTCGTGGTTTATGGAAGCTATGACTACGCACGGCCACGTCGAACACCTTGAGTTTCTAGACAAGCGATTTTCAAGACGCAAATATAAAATGTACCCTTGAATTCCGACTTTGAACACGATACATGATTTTCGTACTTCTGGATCCCCCATTTCCTTAGATCCACTGTCATCTTGTCGCTCGGACGCACTTCCGCGACTGGCCAATCTGATTACCGCAGGTGGCCGTCCGACATCCCCCTCCAAATGCTTGAAGCATGTCTCGATGTTTGAGATGGCTGGCGCTGTGAGTATCAAATTCGCTTTGTATTAGACTCGATCTTCAGCAAATCTGATGGTCCTTTCTGAACAGGGCGTTATCATATATTAATTAATGATAAATGCTCCCCAAGGATACAACCTTTTATTTATTTACAGAGCAATTCCGCACCTGCTCCCATATACCCACCTTGAATATTCCGAACTCAAGCCCATGGCCATTTCGCACGGCAAAAGTTACTCCGAGCAAATGGAACAATCTGTACCGTTGAGGTTGTAACTTACTGGGTTGGTTTATGTAACAGCCCTATCGGAGGTTCATAGTGCGTGGCCATAGAAGTCCAGTTCAAATTTTACCTAAACTTTCTACGTAGAACCACACCTACACATCTCGAGGCAATTTACACCGCTGATTTGCGATAATAAGGTGTAAAAAAAAAGCATTTCATCCGCCAAGGTAACGGAGACGCCGTTTCCAGTATTCCGGCTTTCCCTGGTTTGGTCTATGGCCGATAGGGCCCCCCAACCTGCGCATTCGAAGATTCCCGGGACGAAGGTGATATCGACTGTTCTTTGTCCAGAAGGGAGTCGGAGCATGTTCCTCCTGTCGTGTGGCCTGAGTCCAAGTACGTGTGCTAAGGAGGGAGTAGATAGAATCCTGACTGATATCCTTCGCTTCCTTGTCCTCTCCCGCTTTCTTTAAGATCCTGCAAGGCCAACCACTGACGCTGTTTGACCTTTCGTCCTCTTCTCCAGGTCGAGCATTTGCCCCTTCGACAGCGAGTCATCTGCGACTATGACAGAAACAGCTTCCGTTCATATAGACACGACGTATGTTTTCCTTTGTCTTATTTTCTTTGATTTAAAAATTACTGCAGGATGGGAGCGGCATATATTGGTGTTGTG
>Ga0307509_10003277_pt1 | contig 24898 bp, 32 predicted proteins | sample 10_EM_MG_FD_202245 | JGI IMG/M metagenome (GOLD analysis project Ga0307509, IMG submission 202245) | Populus trichocarpa ectomycorrhiza microbial communities from riparian zone in the Pacific Northwest, United States - 10_EM | ecosystem: Host-associated > Plants > Roots > Unclassified | place... | reverse complement strand
CAGAGTCCGCCAAGAGTATTTCATCCTTGTGTTGAGACAACGCATTCTTGTTTTTCCGCTTTTATTGTTCTTTGGTATTGTGGGGACAACTACTGATTGAATAACTATAGCGTGGGACAGTCAAAGTAGACATGGCGCGGAAACGGGGTGGCATAAAGATTGTTTGGTTGGCTTGGTTCACGGACTCGATTGCCCTCTGGAGCCGACAAGACGAAAAAACATACTTCCTCGACGACCCTCCAACCGCCACGGCTAGTTCCAATCCTCTCATGGACAACCAGCATCCGGGTTATATCGAATCCGAGGATGACGCAGAACCGTTAGAAACGAAAGAGACAGGTAGGCTTGAGCTCGCAGCCATCGATTGGGATGATATCAACGATGAGGTTGAGGCTGCCATGCTCGAGAGCGATGATGAGGACGATATGAGGAGCGAACGCAGCGGGATGCGAAGCGAGAATGTTTCAGAGGATGAGATGGGGTCGGAGAATGGGTAAGTTGGCCTGATGCCAATCTTCCGAATTCAAGGCTGACAGAGACTTTGGTATGATTAGAAGCGTCAACGGCACCCCGCGGTTGAAACGAAAGCGGCTACGAAGCGTCACGCCCTCGGATGGCGGTCATGTTAATGGCAATGACGAGTATCTGCGTTCTCCACTTGCGAAACGAAAGAAGTTGGCTGCTGATCGATCAGGCTTTTCTCGGCTGAAGGAAGGTATCACTGCTGATGAACTTGCGGAGACCGCAAGCAATGGGTCAACACGCGGCTCTCCAAAGGTGCCAATGGAAGAACCTGTCGATGAAGTATATGAAGACGAAGGCGGTGATGAGGAAGAGGAAGAGGAGGAAGAGGAAGGGGAAGAGGAAGAAGAAGAGGAAGAAGAAGATTTTTTGGCTCGCGATTTGCAAGATTGGGGATAGCCAGTTCCTACCCCTCCCGGCGTCCTTAATTTTATTCCTATCTTCTTCGGATTGTCGCTGCCCTCTTTTAGCTTTCACCCGAGTTTTCATGATATCCCGCATCACGGTTTCTTTGTTGTGCTTTCGTATCTTATTCGCAAAAGTCACAGTTGTATCAATTTACTCATATTTTAGGTGCTCTACTGTACTACAGCTTCTACGTTACTTCAACCTTGCCTAATTCTTTCTGTTTACTTTTAGTTTTCCCCCTTTATTGTAGCAATAGCATGCAATACCCCACCAAGCCAATTTAAATGATCGCCTTTAAATGTTATAGTCAGGAGCTCGTTTATTTCGGCTAATTGGCACTTTCCCGGCCCGCTACAACACTTTTGTATTCTACCACCATTCTTCCTCTTCAAAACAAAGCGCGACCTCCACCCAAACATGTCGAGCCATGCATCAGCCGATTTAGAAAGATTCCCTCAAATCCTGGAAGAACTTGCGATACCCTCTGATTTTGCGCGTTCAGAATATCTAGCTGAGAATACCCCAATCTCAGACCTCGAGACTTGGAAACAAAAATCAATGACCGTCTTGCAAGAAATACTAGATATTTTAAAACGAATAAACGAGGATAATGTAACTCTGAAGACGCGTGGTGATGTGGTATTTGCAGTTGCGCCATTTATCTCGAGAAAGCTATCCGCCCCGGATGGCGACACCGAAGACGAGGAAGGAGGTGTCCAACCAGAACCCTGGGTAACATCTGAGGTTCAAGCCCTAGCAGATGGTGAAGCTTTTATTTCCTCTGTCTTGCTACTTTTTTTTATACCATATCTTAGAACTGTTTACTCTACCGCAATTCTCGCACCCTTCTCGAGACCTGGCCAGCCAAGTTTTGACCCAGAATCTCAAGCCAATTTTCCAGTCCAGCCCACATCCTCATTTACATTTGGAAACAGGTCGAAAGCTTCCCAAGGCTGCTGGCGGATCAATGGCAATGCAAGATTATTATGAGGGTCAAAGGTGGAAGGAATATCCAGGCGTGGATAAAGTAGTGTTTTGGTGCGTGCGTTCGATCGAGGTAGTCCTTCTTACCATATCCAACTTTTTCGAGTGCTGATAATTATCTTAGAGCAATTCCTACGAAAACATGTGGCATCTAATTATTCCACCGGTCATGACTCTATTAGATGACTTTGAGGCTAAACATAAGCTGCAAGGCGTATTCGTGGTTCAAGAAATGCTACAACGCGTACCTAGCGACCTCCTTAAACGGACAGGAGTTGATGGTCTGTTGCGACAGGTTTGTCCCTCTCCTTTATTTTAATTCCATTGAACACTTATTCCTTAAAGTCCCTGAAAACATCACTTTCCCACCTCCAAAGCCCAGAAACGGCACCACTTCTGAAGAATGCAATATTTGCATCAATCACCCTGATCAACCTGACGACATCCGTTTCGCCTGGCAGTAAACCCACTGCAGAGCGCTTTGACCAGCTTTCCTCGCTTCTGGGTGAAGGTATCATCTCGGGAATTTGGCTTTACGCAGAGGACAAACCAGGCGTGATAAAAGCAACTTTTGACACGCTTCCTCAATTACTGAGAGCTCTGGGTATAGGAAGTGTGCGATTCCTAAAGGTGCGTATTAAATTCGTCTGACTGGGTCAAGATCTCAACCAATTTATAGGCATTAATGCCTCAGGTAGCCCACCAACTCATCCCGCGGACGCTTGTTGACTCGGATCGAAGGATGCAGCTCTCAGCACTTCGTGTTCTTGGCATTCTCTTAGAAGTTTGCAAACCTAGAATTAACTCGTGGAAAGAACCGATACTGGATGCCGTCGGAAGGTGCTGGGTAGGACTAATAGACGAAGAGAGAAAAGGCATCAAACCAAGCGGTTTCTCAGGTAAAACCACTTGCGCTCGTTATTCGTGTTTGCTAAAATGATGCTAGCTTCCCCTTTTGAAATAAAATCCAGAAACGATGTCAAGAAGTCGTTGCAGATAGCCTGCGTCCAATTGGCTGAGATTTGCCCCTCAGTGGTACAGGTGTGTCGCCAATGTGTTCGATAACAAAACGCTCGTGTTTTTCTCACACCCTCCGTGAAATAGGACGAGTTTCAGAGATTCCTGACAGCTGACAGGAAGCTATTTGAGGACCTTTTTCCAAGACACATGGCTATTTATCCTTAGGCAATTAATCGTGGATTAGACAATTATTCAATCACTCCAATCTCCGTAAACAGAAATCGCACTTTAGTGAGCTGTGCAATCGATTTCGGGGAAGGTACTTTCTTTTGATTGAATTCCGATTCCCGATACCCATGCCATGGGAACTAGGGTCATCTTCAAATTAAAAAGGGTATCCAGAAATATGGGTATAATGTCATGCGACTTGATCCAAAACCTGTTGGACAATAGTAGAGCCCTCAATCGAGACAGGTTCCTCCAAACTCTTGCAATATGCACTCCAGAGTTTGCGGACAGGACGGCCTGTGAGCTCTTTGAACACACGACGGTGATACACCCTTCCCTTCATCCATCCGTTCAACTCTTGGATCGTGCCCTCTCCATAACGATTTTCGATCCAATCGAGGAAATATGCAGTTTTCTCATAACCGGTGTCCCATCTATCGGCACCAGTTCGTTTCCAATGGGGCGGGGAGAGCCCTTCGTGAAGACGAACAAAGTCTGCAAAGTGGGTCTAGTAACGAGATGATAATGAAACAAGCATAAAGGGGTATGTACCTGCAATACCCTCGATCAGGCCTGAAGGGCAGGTATCGAGGGCGTTGTATTGGAAACAATGGACAACCTCATGGACAAGGACACCCATGATCTCATCGCGAGCCCGTTTCGCTGATCCCTTGATGTAGTCCAACGAAAAATGAATTTCCTTGTGAGATTGTGTGCCGAATGTGACAGCCACACCATCCATAGGGCGAAGGACAAGCAAGATCTGCGTTACACTAGCACCACGACAATTAACGATGGCATTGTTACATATGGGAAAAACTCATACGTCCTCGGTGCTGTCTCTGGTGTGTAAAGCCATTTGAAGCTAGCAAGAATAGCCTCGCGAAGAGCAACTTTGGGCTGGACAGCGTTGAGGAATATATCGGTGCCTTCATGGTCCAGGTCATCGATGCGGAGATGGAGCTTGGGAACTGGCCAAGGAGGACATGGCGGTGAAGGGGCAGGAGGCATGTGGACGTCATGTGACGTTCATTTCATATCGACACGCAAATAAAATACTGAGTAAAATATATGGCTGGGAATACATTGGTATGGGTCATCATTACTTTTGGATCCATGTGTGGTATATGGGAGATCATAAATCGAAAGCGATGGGAAAGGTTATTCGAGGTCGGTCATGATGTAGGTTGTTGAATACCAGCGGCGGTCTCCACTCTGATGACCTCCTGTTGCAGCGAATCGCGGCCTTCCTCGAGCCAACGGCAGTATTCCACCGCGCGAAACAATACACCACTCTTTCCTTTGCTTTGGCCTTTGCCGCGGCTTCCGCTCCCTTTTGGACGCCCCCGGGTGGGCATCCCGATCCCAGGGGCAGACCCTGCAGGTGCCATGAGTGCAATCAATTGCGCGTAACCGTCGCGTATTGCGTTTCGACGCTTCTGTTCCGACATGATGTGATTTAGACGCTTCTGGGGTGTTGAGAGCAGCGGTTTTGCGCGAGAGGCAGAGGTGGTGCGTGCTGGTGGGTCGGGCTTGACAGAGAATGTGGGTGTAGTAGCAGCTGAGGACTCGGATGTTGTACTGCGTGCTTGGCTCGCGTCCCGATTGTCGAATTCCAATTGTCTCTCGTCTGTCTGCTGTGAGCCACGGGCAGATGCATTGCGTTTGCTTGCACGTGAAGAGGTGGATGGCTCGGGGACGGTGTTTAAATGAGGATTGGAGTAGGGTGCGATGGGAGGTGGAACATGCTCGTATAGGGGTTGTTCTGGAAGATAATCGTTTCCTGCAATATTGTTCAAGTCCCAGCCAAAGTCGCCAAAATTGTCGAGGAAGCCGAGGAGATCAGTGGTCTCTGAAGGGGAGAAGAGGTCGGCCGAGGACGGAAGTGGTGGAGGGTTTGGAAAGAGGTTTGAGAGAGAAGGATCGAAAGTGAATTCAAAGTCGTCAAAAGGGACTGGTGGATGAAGCGGCGAATGGGACATTGTGGTTAAGAGTAAAATCTCTCGGAACCCGGCTATCTAATGTCCCGCGTGACCGTGACCCGACGGAGGATGCCGGGCTGTGACGGAGTCAACGGTGGTTGCCCGTAATTTGCACCTCCGTCTCCTCCAAATGTCGGCCATCCCCACAGACGAGCCGGCCCAAGACGCCCCGCCGTCCATCGACACTCAGCATCTCCAGCAACAGCTCCATCAGGACGTTCAACAACCAGAGCCGACTCGCAAACGCAAGTATCAATTTTTATTTTATTTTATTTTATCCCTTCCTCACCCTCACCTTCCAGCCAAAGCACCGTCCGTACGGAGGGCTTGCATTGCCTGTCACACTGGTAAAACAAGATGTAGCGAAGTCTTGCCCTGCCAGGTCTGTTTTCCGCCCCTTTCCTTCTCTCCCTCTTTCCTCACTTTTTTTTTGCTCCAGAGTTGTCTCAAACGAGGCTTGGGTGCTACTTGTGCCTATCCAGATCCTGATGCACAAGATCAACAAGTCCACCATAACTCTTCAGGTTCATTTGACGCTCACAGCGCATATCCGCACCTTTCCTCACTTTTTCTTACAGCTTCCACAAATGTCCAGTTTGCGCCCCCACCACCCATGTATGCAACCTTGCAGGGCACCCCAAACTTGTCTCATCAACAATATTATGATTACAATGGTACTTTTACTGGCGCTTCCACCTCTACCTTCCGCCCAAATAAACGCCCTCGCAATCTTACCGACGAGGAGGCCGCCGCCATCACCCGCAATTTTACCCGTGGTGATTTCTACGTTGGCTCCAGTGCTCCCGTCAGGATCGATCCCCGTCTGCCGGTGAGACTCACCCTTGGTGAGGGCGACCACGTCCATTTCACGATCGGCGAGTCCCTCGGAACCCTGGCCTGATCTATTCATGCCCAATAATGCTTTCTTTATTTCTGTCCTTGTAGTTTTATCGTTGTACTTTCTTTTTGTTGATCTTTTTGCATATGGCTTTCTGTACAGTATCTAGTGGCTGACTCTCTTGCTTTTTGCAATGATCTGATTTTAGGTCTTATGATGATGGTTCATGTATTGCAAAAAGTTTGACGACCTTGCTGAAATTAATCTGAACTTTTGAATCATAAAATATTGATCACGAACATGACGCTTGGACCGGCCGCGGCAATTATACATGTCTCGTAATAGCATGCACTCTCGCTTCTACATGTTGTGCAACAACTCCTTTCCCAATGTAAGCTACCCTGACCTACGTCTTTTTGGACTTACTGAAAGTTGCCATTTCAGAGATCTTGATTCTGCGTATCACTGCCGAGAGCGAGTTTTATGTTCTCACTGAATGGATATCCAAACACTATTAACGAACGACGTGTTCCCTGAAGAGAATCGTTCTCAGTTCAAACTTCAACGTGCAGCAGCTTCCGCAGAATTAGCACTTCTCGACGCAGAGATTGCATTGGCAGAGCTTGATCTCGAATCAGAAAGCGCCGAATCTCCTGCCTACAATTTTTTCGTTGCACGCAACAGGCGCCGGGGATTGCTCGCGCTCATCGCAGCTTGCAATATTGCAACCGCACCCCAGAAATATCTGCCGGCCGAGTTGCTTTCTTACATCTTCCAGCTCTCATTTTCCGGGTACACTACATATCTCCCCCCAGTAAGATGGAATCTAAACCCCCTGTCCTTGTGCCACACATGTTCTCGTTGGCGCAGAGTGGCCTTGAACACACCCGAGTTGTGGACCGACGTGGTGTTTCGATACGCACGAGAACTAGACCCGTACATGACACTGGAAATCGTCGAGGAGTGGTATACACGGAGCGGTCCGTCGACGTCGCTTTCGTTGGGGGTCAATCCATGGGCGCACCACACGTATAGGTCTGATCATGGTGAGGTTATGCAGGCCATCCTGCATCGATTAGTAGTTCCTTATGTCCACCGGTTTCGGCACTTGAAGTTGCGGTTGCCGGGAGCAGACATTCAAAGCTTGATAACCATGCCTAACCTCTCCTTTCCTCTTCTCAAATCTTTTCAGCTCGTCTTGGACCACTGGGTAAAGGAGGGCCAGGGCGTTTGGACTCGCATGGATTACAAAGAAACAAACGGGAGGTTCTGGGAGAATGCTCCGCAGTTAACCGACCTCGAAGTTCACAACTTCCAAAGTTGCATATTCATCGATACCGATTTCTTCCCGTGGACGAGGCTCACACGTTTCTACTCTGACAATTCGCCGATGAGCGTTTCCCAGAGTCAGGCAATACTTCGCAGATGCCGCAAAATGGTCGAGTTTTCATTGAGCCTCGATGTCATGTCACGGGGGAACGAGAAAGCTCCTGTGCTCACTCCACACATTGAGCTCCTGTATCTGAGGCGGTTCGACATCACATTTGGGAGTTCTTCCCTCATACGACCGTTCTTGGAGCCACTATTCATTCCCAATGTCAAGGAATTAAGCATTGGCAGCATCGAGAAAATGGACGTCTGGGACTCGGGCTCACTCAAGTCTCTCCTAAGCAGATCATGCTACGATATCGAGATCCTTCACATTTGGAATTTTCGCCTTGGTGGAGAAGTAGTTGCTGAACTTGTGCATATTTTGCCCTCACTCGGCGTTCTACTGGTAGGAGTGGAACATCTCTTGCCCAAGAGTACACTTGAAGAGATTGCCAGGGGCAGGTTGCTCCCAAATTTGAGATCCCTGGTATGCCGTATCGATGATCTCGAAACCGCGATTCAATTAATTGAGAATCGTTTGGCTGGGTGCGAGTTTGGTAGGGCGTATGCACGCCCATCTTTTTTCATGTTGGATTATATATCTAGACAGTCTATTACTCACGATCAAGCAATTAGAATAGATCGTTTGCGGGGAAAAGGTGTTGAGGTTGAGATAACTCGGTTGTGTATATAGGAAGAAGAAACTGTAAGAGAATGTTTATGGATGTAAGGATTTTATGTAATAATTGTGTGCCAAGTTTTTCGTGGATTACAGTTTCGTGCAACTGCACCAGATCATGAACGTCCAGTGACGAATGAAAAGTTTATTGCAAGCCGTGCACCCAGCTTGAGCATTGCGATAGACAAATAACTTGAAGACGGAGTCCAAAAGTATCCCTGACTAATTTCCAAAGTCATGTCATGCCTCCTTTTCCTCCAGCCACCGCCATGCCTCCAAGTGGGCGCGGGGCGTTCACCACAAATTACTAGTACGGTGGAAGAAACGGCAGACGCAACTTGGCTATCAGTTAAAGGTGCAGAGTGACGATAATGTTTCGCTGACAGTCGCCTCGATTCAATCTGTATGCACCCACAATGAGCAGCAAGGACCAGCAACCAAAGACGGCTCCGTTCATCTTGCATGAGTGAGCGAATTTTTGAACGGCCTTGCCTATTCTCTTTTTCCAGTCCTTTTTCTCGCCTCAGTCTTACTCATCCCTTCCCCGCACTGCTTTCGACAGTCGACTCTTTCTTACCCATAAGAACACCACTTCACTCTGGCTTTTCTCATGCATTCCCTACTCTTCGAGTCCGAGTCGTCGGTGTTGCTCGTCCCTTCCCTATCAACGAGTTTCAAGTACCCACTCCTGCAGCTAACCTGGCGGCTTTGCCAAAAGAGCACCTCCGCCCATTGGCGTCCTCCACTCTTAGCAAGTATGACTGGACACGTCGGGTTTGGCTCCTATACTTTGAATGGCTCTACGGTGAAGCCGACAAGGCTAATGTGATGCTGACTGAAGTCGGTCGAGTTGAAAAACTGAAGGTCCAGCCAAGAAGGGACGTTCAGCCCTTCAAATATCAGTTTCTGGTTGGTCGCACCTCACAGCCTGCGACTTTATTCCCTCCATCGAAGGAATGATGAGTCAATTTTCTGTGCTCACCTTGAATCCCCAGAGGAAGCATCACTACACAAAGACAGCACCAAGGACTTAATCAATGTGTGTGCTTTTTCTTACTTTGGATCTGTAGCTGATTGGTTTTATAGAATATTGCTCATCTTTCCAAAGTTGAAAGGTCGTTCTCAACATGCTCTGATTTGATGGGGTTTATGGCTGCTGCCCTCAACCCCACCTTCAATTTGATGAATCATTATATTGTATGTTTTATTGACTGGGTTTTTTGATTGTCCTAAGTATTCGCCTAGCATATCTGCAGGCTGTTTGCACTTGGGATCCATTCTGCCACCACCTTGTAACATCAAGCCTATCATGTCTTAAAATGAAAGGTATGTTTCTTGCTTTTTTTTCTCCTTTGTATATTTATTTTTGAACAAGACTGTCAGCATGGGCATGGAAATTGTCATTCGTTTTAATTGGATGAAGAACATGAAAATGGATAATTTGCTCTTGGCAGCTATGCTTTGGTTCTCAGTTCCCTCTAGTATGCAAACCTCAATTTGCACTCTCGATAAAGATAAGATTATGATATGCAGTGCTGCTGCTAAAGGTGATGGACATCCACGACATCGTGGTAGTCGCACAAGACAAGGAAGAGGTTCTCACTCTGCGACTTGCCATACAAGCTGGATATCAAGAAACGTGTCCTCGCTTCGTGTCTTCAAGCACTGCACCCGGCCTGAAGACTTTGTTCCCCATGAGTCCATTGCAATGTTAGGGCCGCCCTCCTGAAAACCTACCTCAACCCTGTCGCAGATGGCGAAAGCGAAACGAGCAGCCTGACAAACAGTTACCGATCCTTCAAATATGGAAGCCGAGCATTATACTACACCAATAACGGTCGGTACAATGAGCCATATCATGAGAAAGGCACTATGCTGGGGGCGTATGTGAACCCTTTTGTTGTTTTAACCCATTTTCCCTAGACTTTTCCATGAAATTCCTATGACAGGCAATATCGGACGAGCACTTGACGAGGGTCAAGATGCCAGGACCAGGGATTTCCACTCTTCTGTAGCATGTGGAAGAGACAAGTGTTTACCCAATGTCCCTCACCAGGATCGCTATGACAGCCTCATAACGTCGATTCTCATCAAAACATTCAAGGAGATAAATGCCGAGGTGTTCATCATATGAGAAGTTCAATGGATTTCTGTGTTTGTTCCTGCACAACACTGTCAATGACAATTATCTCTAATGTCTTGTTCAGTTCAAGATATAAAACATGAAGGACAGCTCTAGGTTTATTAAAGATTCAGGATCTGTGACTGGACATCTGTGAGTGGTTTTGTGACTGCCAAAACCAATGACTTATCCTTATGAGTTTATTCTTCAACTGAACTGAATAATTCAGGTTTTGCTGCCATTCCACCGTTTTCTGGGAGGCTAAAATGTAATAGAGAGGGCAATAAACATGTCCCTCTTAGCTCAGTGGTAGAGCGCGTCACTAGTAGGAACCGGCACGGCCCGGAGCAAATACGAAATGACGAGGTCAGTCGTTCAAGTCGGCTAGGGGGAATTTCTTTTTCATCACCACCTGCTTTCCACCCAATCCGAAAAGATCTGGGTGAGACGCGCTCTACCACTGAGTTATTTCTCTACTGCCGGTGCCTCGTGTTTAGTGACCGCAGAAGGTTTATACACCTTGTAGGATGCTTACCTGCTTCTAGCTGAGGACTATCTATCGCATACTACGGACAACACACTCTTGGGTTATAACAAAATCTGTATCTTGCCAATGATTTAGGGTGACAGAGAGACAGCGGACTGCGTGCCTTAGCCCCCTCTTCTTGGTGGGCGAAAGTTTTGTGCACTTGGACAAATGACATTCCCATCCGTGGTTGCAAAGCCACTGTCAGCTGGACCCTTTACGAGGATGGCCATGTCGAGACCAGGAAGTTAGGTTGGTACTGGTATTGTAATTTCATGGGCGCTTTCATAGGCCAAATGACAAAATACAACTGTACCTGCGTCTTGCACCCAAATGGTTCGCAACAACATCCACCCCGAATAATTTGACCCCCAAGGTAGACCATGACATTGACAAATACAAATAGAGCTATTGCTATACTGATATAAAGTACGATTAAGTTGATATGCAGGTGGATTGAATCGAAATCGATGTAGGATGGATGTGTGCAATATACGAATGAATGACGCAACGACTCAAATAAATTAACTACAAAAAGATGCAACAGAAAGTCTGTGGTAAGCGGGATAGGAGCGTTTAGAAACAAAACTAGAAAGGACCGGTATGTGATTGCATGTAAGGGCTGGAGAAGGAAGCTGCTGGAGAACCATATGAAAATGCCCGTGAAGAGGGCCGAGAAGGTGCATGGGGAGGAGTTTGCAACTGAGGGAGCCATGGTGGGAGGTATGGCGAAGAGTCCAAACGTGGACTAGAATACAGATATGGACTGTGATTAGGAGCAGGCGATGTCGCGTTCGCAATGGAAACCTGGTATTGGAGACCGCCTGGTATGACAGGGGGGGACTGATAATATGAGGCACTAGGACTAAGTCCCATGGCCTCTATGAGGGGTTTTATAGGGATGACGGGAGGATGCTTCCAGCTGCTCTCAACATCAGATTCCTCAGAGTCAGAGTCGTCGGATGTATGTCCTGGGGAATATTTGCGGTTGATAGTTTCAATCCAAGGAGAATGACGATCAGCAGGTAAACTCCTGATGGAACTTTGCCTTTCAAGACTATGAACAATCAGGTCAGTGATATGTGCTACATTAGGGGACAATTCTTACCCATGCCACGAATTCGCGTCAGTATCAAACTTGTCTCCAAGAAAAATGATTAGAAACTGGGGTAATTCTTTTGACGTTGGAGAAGATTTGTCCTTGTCTGTGGGCGAGGGATTTCGGCTGGAATCCAGGTTTTCTGAGCGAGAGCTTGATCGGCTAGACCTGGATGATTTGCTGGACCTGGTGTCGGAAGAACGAATACTAGCAGACGACTTCCTGAGCCCATCATCGTTTGGAGAACGTTTCGACCTAGTAAATAAGCATGTCATAGCTCGACCAGATGAAAAGAATACGCACGAATGAGACACTAGCGGGACAGTGAGTTTATTGGAAATGTCACTGTCTAGTTTGTTGGCGGTTGTTGGCGAGTCGGTTCCTTCGGGCGGAATATCTGCCATAGGATGTTCATACTGGGGTAGCCCTTTTGGTTCATAAAGCTTACTGGTTTCGGATATTCTATAGCTTGCGAATGAACTTTGGCTTGATAGGGATCAGAGGGTAAAAGACTCACATGGACAAGCGATCTGGATTTGTGACACGAAGAAGAACTAAAGTGAACTCGAGTCGGTGTGGGCTCTAGCTTGAGTACGGCAAAGGGGCGAACCTCGGTTACCAAATGGCACATTCCGGATCATGTTCAGGAGGGGCAGAGATGTGACGCTGTCCGCTGCCGATCTGTCATCCACTCAGTCGTTATCAATATCCAGAGGCGATCTGGGTTCCTTACACTGGAGGCTCAGGGAATATGGGAAGACCTTGGTCCCCTAAAAATATTGGTTTATATGTACAAGTGCCAAAACGGTCAGAATTAGACATACGTGGTTGAGGTAAAGGTTCGTCGGGCTTTGACACCAATATATCAGGTGGCGGCCGAGGCTTCCGGAACGATTGGGCGGAGGGGTTCTTTTCAAACCCTCGGTGGGATTGAGAAAGGTTGCGATATGTGCGGAGAGACCTGGGGAATATGAGCGCTTAAGTCATAAGCGATAGTGATTGACATACGAAATTTTCTTGTATTCTTTGTCCAAGGATCTCGCAAGTCTTCTGAACTCTTCATCGAAATGGGTGAACTTTCTCTCAAAATCTGGGATTACGACGTCAATACACATGCGGGACGTGGAAATGTTACAGCATATACCTCTATTCTCTCGAGCCTTCTGTAAAAGGGAGAAAGATAAGCAAAAAGGGTTACGGAATAGACACGGAAGCACTCACCGGGTTACCGCGCCATGTCATGTAATAATCGACACACTTGTTTCCGGAATCCCAGACTGTGACTGCGAATACAGTTGGAGAGGGCATATCATAGTTCGTTAATTTATCATCATCGTTTCGTGGGGCGTTTGATTCCTCTGCGCTATGCCGACTAAAGAGGGGACAATGAGTACAGAACAACCCGAGATAATAATGGGCACACTTTATGTAGTCCTTGAAGGCAGATCTTGCATCAGAACCACAGATGACCTTGCAATTCTTGGACGATGTTCGCTTGAGGAAATGTTGGGCGCCTTTAATTGCAATCTCCTCCAAGAACTCAGGCGCACAACGTGCGTGACGGACTCTGTTGCCCGCAACGAGTCGAAGGGCGTCGAGTGCATGCTCAGCACGAGGAATACCAGAGGCCCGGCTCATAGTGGATTGTTTGTCGTCCTCGACATCGTCGAGTGTCTTGTACTCTCCCTGAGAGCTGTGTGGTGATGGGTGGAAAGAACCCGTCGGAGGCATGTAGTTGGGCGGTAATTAGGAGAAATGACGCAAAAGAAAGTTGGCTGTGAGATCGGTTGGGTATCTAACCAAATCGATGGGCGCAATTACCACGAGAAGGAGAGGGAATTAGAATGTGGGTGGAGAAGAGAGCGGCTTTGTACTGGTGCAGGGTTGCCTCAAATCAGACGTCGCTCTCAGCAAAAGTCCGAGATTACCAAATCTCTTTCACAAATTTTAATTTATTGCAGTGCATGCCTCGTGTCGCCCAGTGGCATATACACGACAAGATCAGTGCCAACTGCACGAGTCTCTCGCTCAAAGGCAAATTAAAGAGGCCCATGGACAGAATCTGTCTAAATGAGTTTCCAGGGAAAACTTGGACACGCTGCAAGAACGTTTCAATAGCTGATTAATTGAAAGCAATGGTCGAGCGTGAAAGATAATGGTGGAAATCCGTGAGAAGGGTATCAAGGGGGAGGTATGCTATCTTAGATACTTCAATTATGAACGCCAATTATACCTAGGAAGCGATTAATAAGCAACTCGTACCGCGGACAACGGAAAAACAAACTACTTACGAGACTTAGTTCCAGTGTCCAGACACGCCTGGCCCATAACTTTATAGTCATGACAGGTTTGTTATCTGTTGCAGGAAGTTCAACGTCCAATCCATCCCACCAGCATTTTCGCTGTAAACAAAGAGTAAACAATCAAGGGATAGCCAACAACGTGGTATAATCTCACCGCGGGTTTCCTCCAAAACAACAGGAGTTTTTGGGCAGTTGCCATCTGCGTGGCATCAATTTCAACCGGCTTCTCCTCAGATGGGTGGTGCACTATGCCCGTTTTCAAAAGCACAAGTGCTATAGATGAAATGCAGCAACGCGATGGTTCTAGCGCCCGGAATCCCCATTCATCTTCGCGGTCAAAGCCACTACACGCAGCACATAATGCTCGTCAAAATCAAGTGGAAACGAAACCAGAGAGGGGTGTGATCTACCTCATGCACAACATATCAATCAAATGCTGTTCCGCTACGTTGTTCTCCTTGTTCACGTTTCGCTGGAGAGCGGTAAAGATACTACGCTTTTCGATGAGATAGTCCCCCGATCTCCGCTTGATATCCACCATGCTGTCATTGGCTATACCATTTAAGTCTGTCGCGGCATTCCCATCCTTAGGAGGAATGGAAAAGTATTCAAGTTCTTCTCGGAGAACTATAATGGCCTGCTTTGAAAGTAAAGGATTTTGTGATGACGCGGGTCCAAATTCTGACGAGGGGGATTCGAAGAGCTGCTGCTGCGCGGCGAAGAGACCAGGGGTAGTGGATGTACCATAAAAGTTGTCTGAAGCATTTCGGAAGAAGGTTAGTACAAACTGGAAACATTCGGGGTCGAACTTCAGGTTTATAGTCAGCTGGGTGCCTTAAAGAAGAAAATGGCAATGCTGCACGAACGTCAACGCCATACACCTCCTCTTCGTCATCATCTCCGCCACCGTCTGAGAGCGCGACACTCTGTCGACTTAGTACCAGGCCATTTGGGAATAGGCAGAGCAGGACTGATTCTGGCAAATTCATTATTGTCTCGCGGTCGACCTCGAATCGTCTGCCACGAAGGTCGAGGAACAGCCTCGTGAGGAGCTGCGGCTGCAAATTTGTGTGGGTGGGCACCTGCGAGACCTGAGTGATGGGTGAGTTGGATAGATTCGCCATAGCTAGAGGTCGATGAGGAACGGCGAGGGTAGTGGTTAGGATGCAGGCTGCCAGACATGGGAACGTGCCGCCCCATCAACCATTTAGAGAGCGTGTGTCAACCAAACAATGCCCTGAATCTTGCCATTACAGATACTCATCGAAGAATCGAATGCACTATTGATATGGTACCATATATATGAGCGAGCGAACGAGTCAAGAAAAATGTCATGATATGCGGTATTATGTATGTTTCGGTTTTCCCTCCAAAAACACGAAAATAATCCTGTGGCTCGCCACAAACCCGCGTCGAGGTTCTATACAGCCTATGAGGATAAAGAAACAAGGGGGTCCATAGTAAATGTCAAACAATCACAAGTTGAAGGAAAAACCGAGAAGCATGTCCATGTATGTGAAATGGGAATATAATTATATGATCCGTCATTGATTACCGCCGTAATTGGGTTGAGGTGGGGCTGCACCAGGTGGAAGAGTGAATACTGTGGAGCTTCGCGAATAGCGATTTTGAGATGGACCTTGTGACGTGGGGCGCCTTGGTCGCGAAACCCTCCGGACGCCCTCTGGTCCAGGGACTGGACCGCTGTCCTGGAGGCGTACTCCTCGTCCGGCTCCGTCATAGTCGGGTGAGAAAGCCGAAGTCTCTTCGTAGGTCGTTGGTGACGTCGTCTGCGATCGGAAAGGATTTTGCGAATCGCCAACAAGAGGTTGTGGGCTGGGTATTTGTCGCGAGAAGCGAGGGTCATAAGGTGAGGTTGGTGACAGCAGCCGCTGGCCAGGGGATGGTTCGGGGGTGTCAGCGAACGTGTCCTGGGCGCTTGGAATCAGGCGCAGGTTGGACCCTGAACCACTGTCCGAATTGTAGTTGTCCTCGCTTGACCTCGACACTCCAGCCGATGAGGCGGATGACACCGGAGGCCTGTTAACAGCCAGCGGTGCAGGAAGCATGAGGAGCGTAGTACTGTCATGCCGTGGACGAGGGGTGCTATAGTTTGCTGAATCCAATGTGCTAGCATCGAAGGCCGGGGGTTGGTGAGTCAGGTCTGAGTTGGATGCCAGCGAGTATCGATGGCTATCGGCCCTTCAAGGATGGAATCATTGGCTCGAAATTCAAAGATTCGAGAAAAAACACACCTCTTCTCGTAGAAGGTAGAATCCCTCGATTGAGTTCCGCTCTTCCATCGACGATCGCGCTCAAACTCGGCCCAACGCTTCATAACAATGTGAGAAGAGTCGAATTCTCCCTCTTTATCGCCGGTATCATGCCCTTTATCACCGAGTACCTTTCGAGTCTCACCCCATGAGAAGTCATCAAAGTGCCAGAAGGCATAGGCGGGTAATACTCCGTTCCAAATGGGCAAGGAAATGAGGTAGATCAACATCCAACCGACGTAAGCAACTTTGCGAGAGGTGACCACGATCAAAAGGCCAGGAAGACCGAGGACGATGGCGAGGAGGATGAGAGGGATGGTGGTATTTGGGCCTCCGGGTATAATGGACACGACGATCAAGTAGACCGTGAACGCAATCGCAGCAGGCAAGACCAACGTGCCTGCCAATTCCATTCCAACGACAAACTGCATGGAAAAGCAGAAAGTACCACATAAATCTCGGACAAGTAACAACTCGGCCAAGTTATGAATTGTCGAATTAATCCAACGACGGCGCTGAGAGAGTAATACCCGGAAAGTGTCTGGAACGACAGTTTTGCAGACAGCTTGAGGACAGAACATATTCTTTCGTTTAGGGAATGTTTTGAGCATAAGAGTCGTCAGGTATCGATCTTCTCCGAGCAGCAGTAGATTCTTCTTGTGCAAGGTGTCGACCACGTTCTCCGAATAATGTTCAACGATATCCGGATTGGCGAAGATGGGAACCCAATAACCTGAGTCGCCTTTAGGAGCTTTGATGCGATACATACTGAAACAACCGGGCAAGCAAGTTACACCACCGAACATAGATTCGAACGCTTTCGTCATGTGGTGTGAGATGTAGTATTCGAACACTTGATGAAAGACCAGTTGAGAAAGGGAGATGATAGGAAGAGAAAGAAACCGCACCTTGCATCATCGTGACAAAAGTCTCTGCCTTGTTCGCAATCTTGGTTTCTCCACACAAACCCATGATCTCCTCATCATGCACCATGCAGCTAACCATCCGCGTCAATGAATCCGGGAAAATCTTCGTATCTGCATCCACACAAAGAACGAGCTCGTATCGGTCTGGACTGACTCCTGTAGCTCGCCAGATGGAGTTGAAGAACTCATACTCAAAGGTCGTCATGCGCTCGTCGAACATAACCTTCTGCAAGAAGGCCATCAAGACTATTTGACTGTCACGCTTGCCACGATTTCCGGGTTTAGGATCATTTGCCTCGAGGGGGTTACCACATTTCGCGACCAGAACGATAGGAACGCGTTGCTGCTTGGAGCGTTCAGTGGTAGCATCGTCATAATCGTAGAAGCCCGCGTAGACTTTGGCCATGTTGTGTCGTTTGTGGCCGTCCGCAATCGCAACATATGAATGTGGTTCCACTTCTGTCGGAGGAATAACGAACTCCTTCATCATGCTCAAACAAATTTCCGGTGTCGTCAAAGAATTTCCTGCTCCCTTGACCATTCCATCAGCAATGACCAAAATTAGCTTGTGGCTGTTGGGATAATCTGTGGTAGCAAGGGAATCCAGCGTCGTCCTTAGACCCTCAACAGATTCAGAGTATGCAGTGACCAAACAGATAGTATGCGCAAGGGGGAAGTTGAAAGGCTCATAGTCGATGGGTGGTTGAGGAACGACATTGTGTAGAGGAAAAGGACAGAGATTGTCGGGGAAGTTGCTGCGAGGAGAGCCTTCAGCGAGGGACACTGTGCTTCGGGATTGTCTGTAGCTTGGAGTGTCAAGGGGTGTACCCTTGCCGCCCTTGGATGCTGAATACATGGTGGACCGCTTGAAGTTAGCAGCCGACGATGAATCAAGCATCCCATATGCAGTGGATGGTCGCGCTCCCTTGAGCACCGTTTCTGAAGGAGTGAAACGCGAATGGCTCGGCAAAAAGGTTTTTCTGTTCTGAGCTTTTCCAGGTCGAAGGCCGTTCTTGTTGACGTTCGGTCGTAACTCGCTGGGTGCAGCACGATAGATGTCGTTTGACCAGTTTTCGATTTCAGTTGAGCGTTGCATTCGCTGTTCATACGTTTCGCGAGGGAAGTTTCCAAGCTTCCAAGAGAAGAACCACTGGAACATGACGGCCATGACGAAACGAATGCCGACCACACCAATAATGAAAATGAGGGAGAGATAAAGTACGACCTCGGAGGCGACGCAACCGATGGAATTGGTATCGATAAAACCGATGGTAACGATATCTTGCAAGCAATGTCCAAGTTGTTGTTGTTTGGTGCGGGCAATAAGCATTGTCAGATCCTTTCCGTTATATGTGCCGTTGGCCCTCTTCATTTCGTCAAAAATGGAGGGATATTTAACCTGGGCTCCGCTGAGCCACTGGAGAAGATTGAGATCCAAAACCGTTCTGTTACGTTCATAAGCATCGCGGGCCTCGAGTTGTACTAGTTCTGCTCACGTTTCATAAACCGCCAAATTTCGAGAAGAATTCCGCACATCATCCCAGGTATAGTAGACTTGACCGAGAACTTGAACCTTTTCCAACTGATTTCGAGAGCTCTGGGTAAGATGGCAATTTGTGGACCCTTCATACCCGGTAAGATTGGCACCTGAAGTACCATATTGGCTATATATGTTGCATGGGAAATACCAGTCGAGGGAGTTTCCGGTGCCAGTGATGCTAGAAGAGGAAGCCTTTGTAATTAGACCTTGACAACTCCCTTTGGTGTTTTGAAACAAAAACGAAGCGTCGTTCCCAGCCAAATTCCATCCGCCAGTCAAAAGAGGGTTGCTAGTGCCATTGAAGGTGTTGCCGGCTTTGGGATGGTGGAAGTTTGTGAAATTGTAATCATAACCGTGAATGACGACTGAACCGTTGCCAATAAAGTCGTCACCAATAGCTCCGCCATGGAATCGATTTGGTGGTTTCCCACAGACGCTGATCGTGAACCCAAAGGTGAGAAAACCCACACCTGCCATGAGTATGAGGATAATTGATACGAGCCCCATCTTTTCCCGCCATGCGCGCTGCTGCTCTGGACTGCGTATGCCTGCAAAATGAGAGATGAGAACTCAGATGATATGATGAATATAAAACGTTACATACCGCATGACTTTAGCACAAATGACGGGATGAGCAACGTAAGAATTACGCAGTATATCATCCATGGCCCGCTAGGACCAGGACCATTCCAACAACCTCGTTTTTTCTTGACCTCGGGAAGAGCAGGTGCGGGTGTTGTGGAGGGCTGACGCCTTCTGCGCAAGGTGTGGCCTCGCTTGAAAAGGGCGAGACCAGATTCGTGAACATCTTCTTCTCGAGCAAGAAGCGATCGACCTCTCCTGAGAGGGTAATTCCCGGTGGCTAAGGATGAGAGGAAAAGGTGAAAAGGGAATCGTTGAGCGTTGAAAGAATGGTGGGGCAAACTACAAGGAACTTACTTGATGGCATGACCCCAACTCTCCCATGACCTTCCTCCTCGAGTTGCGCAACATGGCTGCGGTAATGCCACTGTCTATGACTTGGATCAATCTTTTCGCGATCTGGCCTGACAAGGCTCTTCTTCCTTCCGACACGCGATGGGTCAAATTGATCGGAGTGTTCTGGGTCGACAGCAGAGAGTTGAGGGACATATGCAGAATGCATACCGCGCTGCTTGTTCGAGTCGAGGGCACTACGCCTATCGCCGAGCTCTACATTTTGAAAAGAAACTCCAGCCTTTGAACTCTCACTCTGCTGGAGGGGCTGCTGTGCTGAGGGTGGTTGGTCGGGGTATGATGGAACAGGGGACCTAGAATGAGAGACAGGGCGAGCCGAGCGAGGGGGCCGCTGGTCGCCACGGTTGTCCATTACCCTCTAAGAGATGAGAGTAAGGAAAGAAAGGAACGAGGTGGGGAAGAAAGAAATAGGCAAGGTGGCGGACAGGCGCAAAAGCAATGGTGGTGACCGTCAGCCTGGATTCCTATACCTTCCTTTTTGGGGTCTGTCCAGCTGTTCAACTTTCGGGTCAATTCTTCCCTTTCTCCATAAAATCATTTCTTCTGGCACCATATCTGGCCGAATGACGTGACGAGTGTCCACAATACCATGCGGTGATACCAAATCTAATCATCCAATCGCCCTCTTAAGCGCTCCCTTGTCAAACGTGCAACCAAAACTTTGGATCATCAGGTACCAAACTGGTACCTGGGTCAATAAAGGAATCCCCCTACAAATTGGTACAACATCAAATAATTTTTCACTTTTTTCCCCAGAGGAGTCACACGTTGCTTCAGCATTACCCTCAGGTGCTTTGTGGAGCGCTCTGGTTGTGTGAATCATCTGCATCATGCCTGCCCAGCTGACTGCCCACAGTCAACTTCCTCTCCTCCATATTGCCACTCCTTATATTCGACGAGCCCATAAACAACATGTATGCCGCTCATGAGTCCTGACGTTATCACGTCCATTCTTCATCGTTGCCGAAGTTTCGTCGACATTAAAGATCGACACCCTCCGAGGCTCTTCGCCGTTCCGCGAACTCTTGGCACAGTATCTTCTAATCCCTATAAATTCCGACCATTCGTCTGATTTGATGTCAGGCTCTCGTAACCTGAACTGTGTCTCCTCTCGCTTCATTTACACAAAATTTTAACCATTTACAGGACATGGGATGCTGTGACAACTGCATCATATCTGACTCATTTGCCGAACAAAACGGCAAAATGGTGAAAAATAATTGACCACGTGACGGTATTTCCATTGACGCGCCCTCCTGGCCGACCCACCCTGCCATCTTTCCGGCCAATTCCCTCGGCCCGACCCACTCTTGGCTTGCTGCTTGACTCAGCAACCTTCGCTTTTGTGTTCTTTCCAATCAATCACAACATTCCCATGTCTCGCACCAATACCAACAATAAAGTTCTAACCACACCCGCGCCGGGGACAGTGATCGCGCCCATACATGACTACACTGAAGAGCAGAGGGCGCAGATCACCGAACTGCGCCAGGCATGTCTTTTTCGGTTCAAGCCAGAGTCGTATTAACTGGAACTATGAAAAGTACGCAGAGACACTCCTACTCCCTACCATAGACGAATACTATCCATGGGAAGTACGATGGTTGAATAAACCCGATACCATAGCGCGATATATGCGTGCGGCCAAATGGAATCTCGCGGATGGAAAGAAACGGCTCAAGGCAACGCTCGAGTGGCGGAGGGAATTCAAGCCTGATCTTATCCCTCCCAACGAGGTGAAAATAGAAAGTGAAACGGGAAAAATGTGGGTCAATGTCCAAACCTGTTCAATATGTGTAAACTGATGAGATCGGTTCATTGTAGCATAATCAGCGGCTTCGATAAGGACGGTCGTCCAATTATTTATATGCGTCCAGGGAGAGAGAACACTGAGACAAGCCCTCGCCAGCTTCGTCACCTTGTGTGGTGTTTGTAAGGCGTCCGACTCGGTAAAATCTGATCAAACTAAATTACTGATCATGACAACTATCTCGTACAGAGAGCGGGCAAAGGATCTCATGCCATCTGGTCAGGAATCCCTGGTCATCGTCGTCGACTACAAATCAACGACACTACGCACAAATCCCTCCATATCTGTCGCCAGAAAGGTGTTACACATCCTGCAACAACATTACGTCGAAACCCTCGGCCGCGCTATCGTCGTCAACCTCCCGATGCTCCTCAGCTTCTTCTACAAAGGTATCTCGCCGTTCCTTGACCCAGTAACGCGGGATAAAGTGCGTCTACTACCCTGATGAGATAATTTCTAACGGACAAAAAATCATTTTTTAATAGATGCGATTCAACCCTGATTTATTCGAGCTAATCCCGAAATCACAATTAGACGCTGACTTTGGAGGCGAGCATGTATACGAATTTGACGCCCAAAGCTATTGGGACCAAATCGTGGTGTACGTCAATAATGCCTATTCGAGACAAAAAACGTTTTCTTGACGTCACCTCATTTTTCCCCTTGTCATATTTAGTGCTTGCGGTGTTAAAGAAGACGGAACCCGTGTCGATTTCCCTTCAAAGTCGGCTAAATCAGAAGAATCACCGAATAATGGCAGTGCTACCTTGTCACCTCCATCTCTTGCGATTCCTTCCCCGCATTCGGATGAGAAGACTAGAATTGATGTCTCAACTACCTTTGTTGATGCTGTGCACGAAATAATGACATAACCAATCGAATCTCTGCCATCTGTATTTTTGATTTCTTTTCTTGTCCCCATCGACGACAGAAAATTATGTTCCTTCCCACTTTGTGTATCTACCACCTCACAGCTATGTACTACCCATAGACTATTTATTATTAGGATTACTATTGCGATAACCTTGACTCTTTGGTTGAGTCTTGACATCATTCAAGTCCCACAAAAAATCAGGCCAGTGACACGGTACAAAGGACAGTAGAACTCTACAAGTTGTTCATCAGTATATTTGGCATTTGCTACGTGCTAGCTTAGGTATAATAAAATGAATATACCCTCATGAAGGATAATAGTAACAGTGTTTGTACAAAAAACAAAACAAAGAAACAAAGAGTCCATGGTTGGTGGGGAATGGTGGGTGATGTGTGCTATATTAGATGCCCATGATGTTGGTTGCCTGCGTGTATATAGATAGTGACAAGAATGAAAGAGAACAAACGTTTGGATGCAAAGCTGCCGCGTGATATTTTTGTTGGGACAAAAGGTATTTCCCAACCGAGGATCCAGAATGAAGGAAAGGAAGAGAATAAAAGAGTGGAAAACAAAAGAAAGAAAGAAAGAAAGATAGAATCCATGGTGTAGAGTCCAGACGGTGGACGACGATCCTACATGGACAATTTCCAACTCGAAGGCGGTGGAGCTTTGCGTTGGGCTGCAGGTCCTCGACCCGGACTCGCAGGTTTCATTCGCTGCCTATTATCAGGGCTATTCCTCCCACTCGCGCCTTGCGCTGCAGGCATCGGCGGCACTGGAGGGAGGTATCCCGAATCACGACCATTATTACTAGTGCGCCTCATGCCCTGTTGCTGCTGTTGAGGCCCTCTTCGCGTATACTGCTCTTGAGCAGGCCCGAACGACTCTCCATACGTGCTTCGTGACGAACTCCAGTTGTTCCCGCCTCGGCCATTCGTCGCACCGCCATACTCACTCCTCGAGGACGACATCATACCGTCCATGGGAAGCCCAAGCTGACTCCCCCCATACATCGACCTCGATGCACCATACACCGACGCAGAGGCCGGCCAACCTCCGCCACCACCTCCCTGCATCATTCCCATCATCCCGAACTGGGGTTGCATCATCGCCGCTGGGCCAACACCGGAACCGCCATACACGCTCCCACCGCCACCGCCGCCAAACCCGCCCACCGTAGACCCACGCTCCCACTCATCTGCCGCAGCGGCCATGGCCTGCTGTGCCACCGCCATCTGGTAGGCCTGTTTCGCGATTAGCATAGCGTGCTGATGCGCTGCCAAGAAATTCGGGTCGGCAGGCGGTGGGACCATGAACTGCGCTGGGGAGAGCATCTGTGGAGCACCACCCATTCCCATGTTCATATTACCCATATTCTGCCCGCCCCAACCACTGGGGCCGACGTTGGGCGAGCCGCCGAATCCCATTTGCATTGGCATGGGATTGCCCATGGCCATCATCGAGTTCAACGAAGACATGCGAGAATGCATTGACTGGTTGATCGGCATATCGTCGTCGTCGTCCACAATGGGTCCTTTGCCGTTAATGACATTTCCGAGCTACATGTCAACGCATTATGATGAGTTTTTTTTAAAGAAAAAAAATATACACACCTCAATGGCAGCCTTGGCTTCACTTCTTCTCCTCTCCCTCCTCCTCACCTCCCGATCCTCTTCATTACTCGTATCCCCGCCCTCCGAGCTCCCACGCGCAGAAGAGGACGTACCAATAAAATGCTTCCGATTTGGCTCCTCCATGTCATCCTCAAAGCTCACACTCCTCCGCTTGGTATGTTTCTTCGCTTGTGGCGGGTATTGCTGCTTTGACTTCCCATCGCCCCGGGGTGGCGGCGGACCGATGTCGCTCCCATCCCTCGGCGTTACTGGCGCGCGTCCACTACTCGAATCCCCCGTCGAACTCGGAGGGCTATTCCTCCTGCCGCCAGTAAAAGGTTTACTGAATGGCTTATCCGGTACAGTCGTAGTAGGGGTCGTAAACTTCTTGACTGCAGGCATCTGCGCCGACAACGGCACGCCAGTGACCATCGTCACGCTACGTTGGCGAACGTGTATTGCGGACGACTTCAAGGCACTCGGTCGTTGGTCAGCAGTAGATGTCTGGCCGTTGTTGCTAGGAAAACTCATGAGATTCCCCATGCTTGCGGCCGATTTATGCTGTGATGATCCAGGCGACGCAGGAATCAATTCGCCTGTCCTAACCCCAAATGACGACGACGATGACGACGTTGCAACGAGAGTCGTACTTCTTGGTCGCGTATAACCCCCCAAACCTGAACCCGAGCTGGCTTCAGACCGAGGAGGGCTCGTTGTCGAATTGGAGTTTGAATCTGCGTTCATTTTTATCTCGCGCCTGGCCAACGGGGGCCGCGAGGTAACACTAAAGGCAGGCGGCGGGGACCTCTGCTTGATCGGAATCGGAGCAATCCTCTCCAGAGTC
>Ga0307509_10003276_pt1 | contig 24899 bp, 20 predicted proteins | sample 10_EM_MG_FD_202245 | JGI IMG/M metagenome (GOLD analysis project Ga0307509, IMG submission 202245) | Populus trichocarpa ectomycorrhiza microbial communities from riparian zone in the Pacific Northwest, United States - 10_EM | ecosystem: Host-associated > Plants > Roots > Unclassified | place... | reverse complement strand
CCTTTTTTCCCCCTCCCGGTCTGTTTTCTTGGAGTCTCTGTTCCCTTTTTTCCTTTCTCGCTCTCTTCTCTCCTACAACCGCTTAGCCTGAGACTTCCCCGCACTTCTTCCTACTATTATACTTTTCATCATACTCTTTCCCTTTCTAACGCTCTTCCCCTCTCTCTCTACTCTACTCTCTTACCTATTTGCCTTTCTGCCTTCTTTCCCCTCTACTCTCACACTTCTACTCTTTCTACTTTTTGTTTGTTTTACTGGTTTTATTTTCTGTGTTTTGTGGTTTGCACTACAGGACCGGGGTGGACACTCTGAAGAAATTAAAATGGGTGATTCAAGCAGGAAGAGAGGAGGGTCAGATAGTTGTTACAGGAAAGAGGAAAAAAGGCAGAAGGCAGAAAAGTGGAGTGACTACCTGAAAATTGCCGGCCTTTATGAATCTCCAGAGAACGACCACTACCAGCCATATGAATTTGGCCCCAATACTCTCAAAAATATCGGCAAAAATACGAGACACAACATGAAACACATATTCAAAAATATCGTTATTCCCGACTTCAACCTTCAGGAGGTTGTATCCCATGCAAGAAAGATTCAACCACCAGAGGCCGCAGAGCACGGATTTGAAGCAGCAAATGAGGCCACCCTTCGCTTGATTGACGATCAAAATGTTTTCATCAGAGACAACTCAGGAAACACGTAAGTTTTTATTCCTTCTATTAATTACACATAATTAATATTAATGAATTAGGAATGATACTGGACAAATTCTCGCTGTCAAGGTTGGATCAGTTATGAAACGTGATCCTACACCAGATGAAACCGCTATTTCAGCAGAGTTACTTGACTCACTCAACACCGGCCTATACCGTTATCTGGCAACTGATCCAAAGGCACTTGACGACGATAGACGCCATAAGAGTCGTACTACTCTTGATTCCCCCTCCAATCCTGCATCTCTTCGCGATGGTGGTCCACCAATTCCTATTCCAGAAAACAAAAGCCGTTGTATCAACATACATGGATATCATACTGCCAGAACCGATAATTCTATTAGGAACATCAAGCTATACCGTGGACCTGCAGAAATCTGGGATTGCAAAAGAGACAACGCCGATACCCTGAAGAATTACCTACGCGCTATTTACCCTTTAACCAGGTTGACAGAAAAGTTTTTCCAACACCTGCTTCCAGACTTCTATGAGAAGTACAAAAAAGTTTACGACAGTCTTCCTGAAACATACTTGACCGAAAACGAAAAGGCCTGGTTCGGAATATGGACATCAAGAGGTACTGTTTTGTCAACCTTTACCGATGTCCATGTTGATTTAAAGGATGTTCCACTTGGATTTTGCGCGATAACACCTTTGGGAAAGTTCACCAACGGTCATATTTGTTTACCAAGCTTGGGAATCAAGTTAACTCTTCAGCCTGGTAATGACTTATTTTTATTTTTATTCTCATATTTCTTTATTACTAATTAATATTATAGGTAGTATCCTATACCTTCGCTCGCACTTATTGCCACATTATGTTGGCAAATGGACTGGCAATCGCTTTAGCATTATTCAGTATACTCATCAATCAGTTTTTGACTATTATACTGAAAATGCTAACACTAAAGAGCCGCTATTTCCACTTGCTGAAATGCCACCATGGTATCAGGAGAGATATGAGAAAGAAGGATAAATGCTGAAATTTTTTTTTTTTCTCTTTAGTAATTGTCGAACTAAAATTAAAACCAAGAATTAAAACCTTGTATAACTTTTATTGTTGAAAATTTAAAACCTTGCATAGAACTTTTATCATTAAATTCTACAAACAAATTATAAACTAAATAACACTTTGTGCGCACCTATTTTAATTTTGTATATTAAATTTATAGTAAATATATCTTAGAGAAGATAATTTTTTCTTATTATAACCCCCATATTTGGTAAATTTACAATATAAGATTATCATATAATATAATTTATGAGAATTTATATTCATAAACAATTACCCCGCTTCTTTACAATGAACAATCATCTTCAAATATCATTTCAATTCATTATCTATTATTTTTCTTATTCTACATTAAACACTACTTCTATTTATCAACCTATCCTGGCAAAATGGATTCCGATTTCAATGTCCAAGCTCCAATTCCTTTTCGTGCGAATACTGTTACTCCCTCAAGTTCTCTATTAGGTTTAAACCTTGATTCTAATCCATCTTCACGGACAAATTCACCTCATTCAACCTCCGAAGGTGGTACTCCAATTCAAATTAATGAAAGTTTGCTATATCGGGCTCGAAACAGAACAAGCTGGGTTTGGAAACATGAGAATGGACTTCCATATCGAGTTGTTGATTTGAATGGAATGGTTCGTGAGCGTTGGCGATGTGCCAGATGTATGTTATTACATATAATACTTGTTAATATATTGGCAAATATTTATCTAATAACTTAAAAGGTCCTGATCCCGATACTGCAGTTACCTATGCTGAAAGTACAACAAAGAACATGATTGATCATCTTATTCGTGTTCATGGATTCAATCGACAAGGTATCGAACGCGAGACAACAGACATTCAATCCAACGAACCAATATCCTCATCCGGCTTTCCACTAGCAACAAATCTTCGCTCACTACAACTCACTTTCAATCCTGATGTTTTTAAGGATCTTCTTCTTCGCTGGATCATCATGAATCAAGTCGCTTTTAATCAGGCGGTTTCTCCTTCCTTACGATTCCTTTTTAGTTATCTTTGTGCTGTACAAGCTTCCTTTACCGATCTTGCAAATGCAATGCCAACCTCCTCGACAACTATTAGTACTTGGATTATGGACTACTTTCAGCAAAATAAAATCATCATTCGGGATCACTTAAAGCATCAAGCCATTTCATCAATTCATCTTAGCTTTGATCTTTGGACATCATCCAACAACTTAGCTCTCCTTGGCGTTATCGCATTTTGGGTAGACACATCTGGATCTGTACGGCATGCACTTTTAGGACTACCACGATTACTTGGTGCACATACAGGACAAAACCAGGGGCAGCGGCTCTGGGAAGTTATTTCAGACTACGGTATTCAGCAGCATTTGGGTTATTTCTGTCTTGACAATGCATCAAACAATCAAACTGCCTTACGATATATTGCAGAACAACATAGAAGCCATGCTACAAATGGTATTGAGCTAAAGGGTTCCCAACGCTATGTTCGATGTTATGGGCATATTCTTAACTTAGTTGTCAAAGTCTTTCTATATGGAAAAAAATCTGCATACTTAGCAAGCAATACAGATGAGCGACGAACGATAGAAAAAGAAAACAGAGATCTGGATCGATGGCGAAAGGTTGGTCCACTTGGCAAATTGAGGAATATAATTGTTTGGATTCGAAGTAGTCCTCAAAGGCGAGAAGCCTTTCACAAGGTTCTCAATACGATGGTTGGAAGCTCGACAACAGCACGCGAACTGATTCTTGGAAATGTTACACGTTGGACAGGTGATCATGATGCTCTTAAAAGAGCTATATGTTTCAAGGATGCAATCGACTTTCATATTCTTCGCCTCATCCATGATGATTCTCATCATTCGCTTATTGATGATCAACTGTCATTGGAAGACTGGGTTTTTTTGGAGCAGGTTTTGGAGTTTCTTTCACCTTTTCGCGATGAAACCCTTCTCTTAGAAGGCAATCGCAGTCAAGGTGCACTTCATGATGTTTACCCTTCCCTTGAGGTTATTAGAAATCATATTCTCTTATTTCTTTCCCGCTTTCCACATTCCTCTTCCCACTTTCATCAATCACTACAACTGGCTTGGAATAAACTCAATAAGTATTACTCATTGAGCACTCTTTCACCTATAATTTGCGCATCCATCATTCTCAATCCAAACATGGATGGATTTTTTGAGTCCTCAGAACATGGATGGGGTAGTAGGAATGACTGGGTTGATGAGGCTATGCGTCTTGTTCGAGAATTATGGCATCAAAACTATAAACCACTTCACGTTCAGCTACCAATAATCCCGTTTCCTTCGCCGCAAAAATCATCATCTACGACTATTGGAAGAAGTTTCAAGAAAGTTCGATTAATGGAAGTTGGAACTGAAGGTTCAGATGAATTGGAACGATATCTGCGATGGTTGATTAAAAATGATGGAGAACCTCCGATCGAACAACTGGTCAACTGGTGGTCAATGGCTGGCTCTCTTTATCCTCGACTTTCCAGAATGGCACTTGATACACTTTCCGTTCCTGCCATGTCAGCTGAATGTGAAAGAGTATTTAGCAGGTTAGTTTTATATTATTTCTCTAAAACCTGAAAATATAATAAAAAACTAATATACTGAATTCCTCTTATTATTAATAACTTTTTCATACTTATCTTTTAACATATTTATTCAGACTGAGCTAAGTTTTAAATATTACAAACTATTCTAGTGCAAAAATTACCGTAACCGACCGTCGCAATTCACTTCTAAGTACAACAATCGAGGCTGCCGAGTGTTTGAAGTCATGGGCTAAAAGTAGTTTAATTGATTTTAAATCTGCTACTGATATTTCAGTAATTCTTCAAAAATGCGAGCAGGATGAACTGGTTTCAAGGATTGTAAATTGAATTACATGTATTTTTTTTCTTTACAATTTCTTTCTTAATATTCTTTATTTTATTTTATTTTACCTTTTTTTATTTTCCTTCTTTTAAATTTCTCTTATTTTTGAGAAACTTCGAGGGAGTACTTGTCTTTTCATCCATTACTATCTAGCCACAAGTCAATGTAGCATCTCACCTAGTACCTGATAACCGGTGACAGCCATCTATGGGACAATCAGCCCTTAATTCTAACTATAGAAGGTGTGTGCTTTGATCCTTCAGCCAAGGTCGTCGGACGGTCGTCGGACGGCCGTCGACTGCAGTCGGACGACGCTAGTCCTCGTCTTCGCCGTCCGGACGACCTTGGCGTCGTCCCGTCCAGGACGAGGACTAGCGTCGTCGGACGGCCGTCGACGGCCGTCCGACTGGACGACTGAGAGGGCTGATCCACTCCCGCCCGGCCCCCGATCGCCATTGATCCCTGCTTCTCGGCCCACAATAGGTCTAGTTTGATAGGTGAACTGAACATGGAGATTAGACACCGGGCGGAGATAGTGGATAACTCGAGTTTTTGCGGTGCCGGTGCCGTAAGAACTGGAATAATTGAACCTCACGCTAGGACGTTGGAGTTGCTTTTGTTGGTATGGTCTGACACTTTTTTCTTTTTTTTCTGTCTTAAGCTCGCTCTGAGGGGGTCAGTTGTCGCTGTGCTCTCGCCCCTCCATCCAAGAGGAATTTCGGACGTCGTAGCGCGAGGTTCAATTATTCCAGTTCTTTATTGTATTTACAGTACGGGGACAAAAGGGTTCGTCCGATGCCCTTTTTACACCAAAAATGGACATTTTTAAACAAACAATTCTCAACACTGCTTATATAAAAACACTTGAAATCTTTCCACCAACTAGGGAATCACTATCTATTGAAACCTCTGCAAGTATAAGTGTAGGGAATCAAAGCTGTCTTGGTTGTTCATGATTGCGTCAAACAGTGTGAAAGTGACTTAGATTTTTGTATGGGGCTCCATACAAAAAGGTACATGGCAACCAATACCAGGTGCTTAAACCACCATTTCTCCATCACTTGGTAATATTTAAGGATTCTGTAACCTTCCTCATGTTATCTACAGGTTTGCTAATGCAAGGACAAGATTTCGCTGATTCTCATAGACGTTGCACAATGAGAGAGGGTGGTGAAGATGGGTACTTTTGGTGTAAAAATGGCATCGGAAGAACCCTTTTGTCCTAGTATGATACTGTAGAAATAGTGTCTGGGTTCAATCCCCCACTGATGCGTAGATATTTACAAAACTGTTGAGCCACATGTGCCAGTAGAGTGCCGATATGTAAAGAATATCTCAAGAGTGTGTTGAGATGAAGAAAAATAATAGCTCAAAAGTGCTTAAGTATCAGTTCTTGAGAATAGTAGACCATTAGACTGCCTCCCTAGCCACCCGGACACCCTCCCCACCCGGACATTTGCTGATTGGTGGGTATTGTATGAGGAAACGGCGGCGGTGAGTGCAGTTGCCACAGCCCATCCAATCAAACCAAGGAAATCGCTTAAAACTTTCTTATCTGGGTTTAGCTGTGCGGGTGAGGGGGGTGTCCGGGTGGCTAGGAAAGCAGTCTACGAGTATTATAAAATCTATGATTTGTGCAGGGATTGGACATGGGTACCAGTGGAAACCTTTGCGATTCGCCATCTGAGGATTCCTGTAAAACCGAGTCATTAGCACAAGATAGGTTTAGTTTAGTAGGTTGAGAAGATCAAACAAGGCCAAAGCACTGAGGCCATACCATGTCAGGAAAGTACTGACCCTTGTCAAGAAGCTTTGTCTGTGCATCCCGAGATTTGCCTCCTAACCGAGACGGGCGAATCGCAAAAGTTTTACGGTATGATACATGTTTTTTATGGCAAGGCATCCCGGGTTACAAACTATTTGGTGCACACTATAGATGACTTGAGCTATAAATGAGTTCAGGACTCCAGAGTTTCCCCATTTGGACCAAGGGGAGAAACACAATGAAAAGATTCTCTTTCAGCCCTCAGTCGAGACAAATAAAAAGAAAAAAATGCACCAGACTTTACTAGGAGAGGCAATGCTATAGCGCCGCTGTAGCGGTCCGACTGATCCTGCCAAAATTAACTTAGAAAATATGCTTAGTTGAACGTGTGGGATCTACACACTGGCTAGAAACATTGTCAGGAGGAAGACCTATTACATACTGATGGTTTATATCGCATACTTGTGGTTTGCATTTGTCTTTCGTAAGTATGGCAATGGTGATGATGACCGAAAGTGAATTGTTTCTAATGAATTCTAGTTTGTTGCTATTGGTCATAATTGAGTTTTACAACAGGATCTCAGGGAAGAGAGAAGGGACAATCTAGTTTTGTTATTAAAAGCCGTCGAGTCCTAGGGAGTAGTGGACCACAAAATACTACGGGCAATTTTACACTCCCCATTATTCTATATTTAACTTTGTCCCTTGTTTGCCGTAGCCCACCCTACCCGCAACCAAATTCCAGGGGGATCCATAACTACGGATATCAATACAGAATCAAAAGAGAGAGCCCCACATAGTAGAATGTGTCATGGTAACAATACTATTTTTCGGAAAGAGTTCATCACTCACGCCTCCGACATTGTACCTTGCTGACATCAAATATCACTCGGTGATCAGCTATTTAGAAATGTTAGTGTGGGTCTCTTTCTCTACCTCTTCTCAAAATGGATCCTAGTTATGACTAGTAAGTGCTCTCCTTCGTTGTTCTAGTTGCTCCTGTATGGTTCCATTGAAGATCTCTTTTTTTCCGATTCCTTGTTGAAGGTATTAAGGGATCTCGGTGGTAATGGCAAGTTCGAAACACCTTACTATACAGCTGGGCTGTATCTTTCTTATTATTCGTGTTGACGCAATTTCGGTTAATAATATTGACTGTTTACTATCCACTCCTCCGTCCCGACTATTGCGATCTGCTACAAAGGGTCTGGGCTCTTCAGCGAGTGATTATCCATGATCACGGGAACTGGACAATTGCTAAAGGGAGGTCGGTCGAGCGGCAATAAACTACTAAAGTGTCAATAGTTGGGCCTCAAGCGGGAGCCCAGAGCTCCATCCTTAGGATTAGATTAAGGGGAGAAAAGCATGAAGAAGGACAGTCTTCAACCCTCCAAGTTGGATGAAAGGAAAGTATTCCCCAGAAGAGGCAGCTTCAACGCCCCAACACAAAGTACGATTACCCCGGTTTGTTCGGCAATCCAGGTTCCCCTAGTAGGAGGGGGCTGTAGTTTGTTTGGTATATTTCTTTCTCAAGAGGTGTGGGAGTGTCTCTGTCTATATGGCAAAATCTGAAACTTTGAAGTCATGCTGGTCATGGTAACGGCTACCTAAACCCCCGGGAAGGTTGTCAAAAACCCAATCTAGGAAGGCCTGGAGCGCACCGCCACGTTCTATAGTTATCAAGGGGAGGGGGGTCATGTATTTTCTTCCAAGGATTATCTAAGGGAGGGGCCGGTGGGGGAGCCCGCAGACCGTTGCGGTCTTCTTGGAGATTCCCTTTCTGGTTTGTTCTAGGTGCGCGATGCAATCTGGTAGTTAATATTAGTAAATTTGGTGCTTTAAAGTTGAAGGTGACCTCGGAAACACCTAGCCTAACTCTAGTCACCGCTTTAGCTACTATTATGAATGATTGGCTACTAAGTTTCCAAAGTGTGCACAACGAAAGCTGGCGGCTAGCGGACGAACATGGGTGTTTGGCAGGCAGAGAAGCGAATTGATCAAAGCAGGGGAACAAAACAATGCCTATTACTAATTGCCCTCACTTGCGGCGAACACTATCATACTTGTTTTTCGAAGTAAGCACCCGAAAATACGGCTGTTGTTAAACGGCCACATAACCGGCGAAAAAACCTTGTCTCATTTTCGGATATCTTAGCCAGTATAGGTATCATACCGTATTAACTCATGAAATTCGCTATCTCAGAGCCCTCTAACCTCAAGATTCAAACGCAAAAACCTTTGCAAAGGGTTAGTACTTTTCCATCACGGTAATTATATCAACTTTCACTATGAGCTTGACTCATTAACTGGTGTACAGTGCCTCGTCAGAAATGTTCGTGATCCGAGACATGTTTAATTGTGGTTGCGCCATCGGCCGGTGGGGCGAGGGTGGGGTTGTCAATGGGCGCGCGCGCAAGCTTGCGAGTGTGCGAGTGCACGATCAACCCTCAGCTACCACCTCTCAACGATCAACAATCAATGTGAATGAGATCCAGCAGGCTTAGCCTCCCAAGCTATACTTTGTCAGGATAACACTATTCCTTCTCAGGGTGTTTTGTTGGATTGCGAAGGCTTGGTGCTCGATCCCCGATAGTGGATTTAAAGGAGTTTTACGGCACTGTATCGGGGTGGCGGGTAAGGTATCGGGGGTGGCGGGCAAGTCTGTGGGGGCCTTCCTTGTTGGCTCCTGAGTTTTCTTGGCCGCTAAGAGAACCGCGTTTGTTCCAACCACGGCGCCAAGTGTTCCACAGACTTTTTCGAACCTTCAGTCTTCACCATGCACATGGGGAAGCTTGGCGGGCGGCGAACAGGGGTATTTGGTGGGGAAAAGTACCGTAATTGGTCAAGGTTAGGGTTACGAAATTATTTGTATCCCTTGCGCGGTGTGAAACGTAAAATTCGGACTAGAAGTAGCATACGCTAAGCCTATCCTGACATCTCGCAGTAGCGTGGCGGACTGGAGCCTTTTCGTTTTCTGTTTTTCCTTTTCATGGAGGCCGTAATGCAAGGCCCGGCCCCCCCGGTTTTTGTATTTCCTTTTTCCTGTACGAGTAGATGGTTTTTGTATTTCCTTTTTCCTGTAGATGGGGTAATGTACAGGAAGAGGGAAATACAAAAACCGGGGGGGCCGGGCCTTGCATTACGGCCTCCATGAAAAGGAAAAACAGAAAACGAAAAGGCTCCAGTCCGCCACGCTACAGCGGGATTATCATATTATTTACTCTTCTTTTCTATTGGGTTGTACGGTCTCCGAGAGGGGGATAACGGACGTTGCCCCTCGTCCCCCCCCTGCCCCTCATACACTTTCTGCCAGAACACATCACGCAACACAGTAGCGTTCTGACATAAAATCGTACCAGCGGCCACTTTTTGCAGACCCACCGGGACAAACTACCTCTCTCACCAACACTTACTAGGGCATTGAGTTCGTAGGATTGAAGCGGTAAGTTTAATTAACAATATACCGAGTCGACAACTTCCGTGGGTTTGCCTTTGTTGGGCCTATCCGCTCTTGGATCTGGTCAAGGCAAAGGATTCCAGACGTCCCGCACCATGCCCAGTAAACAGCTCTACTAATTCGAGCTTCTGCCGTACATGAGAATCGACAGCCTTCCATGCAGTCTTCTTATCACTATTACAGGGTGTGGGGACACGACCATGGCTGAGCCCTGATCTGTTATGTGTCGTATAAACTGGCGCCCGCCGCGGATTTGCTCCCATCCTATATATATTGCTCCAGGCGTGTCTGGGGATTACCTCCCCCCCCCAAACCGTCCTCTCTACAAAAGGCCTCAAAATCCTTCGGGTTAACAAACTTCGAGATCCGGCTCAGCCTCCAAATGAGTGTCACATTCAGCCTGTTTTCTTGCGCTGCGTTCAACATCCTCTGCTGCTTCAGATCGGCCCGTAGGGCAGAGGAACCCGAAATCATCTCTCGGCCCACGAAAATTAGGCTTGAGCCCCCAGAAAGACCCACCGTGCAATTGGCACCGGGCCTCCCCATGTCGGTTACAACGGCTCATATTCCTAGCGAACTTCCCTCAGAGAGCGGCCTGGGACAAGCTCGGCACTCCTAGAAAGAACAACTTGATGCTCGGTATGTTCAGCCTATGCTTCCGCCGTAAGAAAAGTCCCATAATTGAAAGGGATCCAAGGTTCTTTAACTAACAGTGGGTAAATGCAGATGGAGTAGATAGAGAAAGGGGGGGTACTATCAGCTCAGACTTGTGGGTGGTTAGGAGGATATCTGGGGGCTACTAGCATTGTTATCGTCTACATTACTAGAATTATTTTGGAAGTCTAGAGTACTTTTGTGGAGAACCTATTTTCTGGGGGTCTATTTCTTTTATAAATATTTTTTGATGAAATTCTGTCCCAGCTTAGAGGCTCTCTACAATCCCTGGAACTGCTCTTCGATAGCTTGTTCATTTTGCTTTTGAGCAACTTATAATGTAATTTCGAGGATGTATGGTTCGAGTGATGTAAGGCCCCGCCATGTGCGTAGCCATCTAACGCGGTTGGAGAGAGAATATATGACGTTCCACCGAGGTACGATCATCTATCAAGAGTCACCTCAAACTGGGCAAAATATTTCTAGTTGTGTTACAATATCGCAGGTGCTTACAGAAAGCGCTCCCGGCGCAGCCTAATAAAGTGACTAACCTGGAATCTTGGTTCACCAAAAGGTGGTAGAAGCCTCACTTTTCAATTTTTTGTAGCTCGTCAAAAATTAGATCTCCCTTTCTGAAATTCATGGTTTGAAGTAATTTTATGTGCGTAATGTCTTATGGTAAATTTGAAGCACACTTATCACCAACTGAAGGTCCTACCAGCTCCTAAAGTCCTGTTATCAGTTAAAACTCATTATCTTTAATTCACTAAGGTGATCTGCCCTAGTAACGCCATAGAACAGTGCCATAATTTTTGATGACCCTTCACCGCCGGCTTTCTATAGACCTGCATATCAAAAGAAAACACCGCAAGGGCATACGCAGCATCCTCAAACGCAGAGCAGGGACCAGAGAGTCCTCCACTCCAACGATCTTCCCTGATGTACTCTGTCCCCTCTGAGTTCTCCAGCAACAGCATCGAACTTCTCCCAATTCACGAGTCGCTCAAGAACGGTTTCCGTCTTGCCTTCTCGCAGAGGATGTGACGGACCTTATAGAGTTTGCTGGCCTGAGCTTGTCGGATTTTCTATCCCCCTTCGCAGTGGCCCTAGGTGAGGAGGACGCATCTTTGGACTTGTCTTTAGAGTCGCTGGATTTGTTGTTAGACCCCCTGTTTTAGATTTTCCCTGGCAGTTGAGCAGGTAGTGGGTGGATGGGTAAGGATTGTGGGGGCTTGAGGGACGTTGGAGTAGAGTGTTCCCCGAGAGCCATCCGGTTTTCGTTATAGGTCTTAGCGGAGATACCCAAAGAACTAAGAGTAACACTACGGCGTCTACTAGTATTATAGAATCCCCCACCCTGGACTAAGGGGGGAAAACACAACAAAAAGATTCCTTTTCAGCCCCCGGCCGAGATAAACAGAACGAAAAAATACAACAGATCTAGGAGAAGTAACCCCAACGTCCTAGCGCGATCCTCATTTATTTTTGGTTCTTGCAGTACAGTATTAGCTGCACCGGGGGCACTCCCTATCACTAGGAAGCATTCGAGGTTTGGGGTATACGAATAGGGTTTACTGCGCAGGGCGTTTATCCTAGTAGTTAAAGAGTATCTAATCACTGTTATGGCACACTGAAATATAAGTTACGGCGCTCAACAAGACATACAAGTAGCACAGACGATAGGCCAGGGGGCAATTTCCCACGCCATTACGATGTAGCTCGTAGTCACTACACTTCTTGGTGCAGTATTTCGGATCCTTGTAACAGGGGCTCAACACTGGAAAGACCCAAAGGTGACGTGGTGGTCCAATTGATGCCGGAAAAACAGAGATTTTCTAATATCCCTCCTATATGAACGTTTGCCACTCCTGTAAGGCTATTCATAAATTGGCCTGGAAAATATGCCCAGCTGTATGTGCGGTGGGGACTAAGCATCGGCCCGGATCGTTGCCTGGTGGAAGGTCTATTGCGTGCGCACAGTTTATATCGCGCACTTCATCATTATGGGAGCAGTCATGAGGCTGAGAAAGCGTATTATTTCCTATATAGTCTAGTTTTTTGCTATTGGTTATAGTGAGATTTTACAACAGAATCCTGAGGAAAAGAAAGGGGGCAAGCAAAAATTATCATTGGAAGTCATTAGGTCGCTAAGAAGTAGTCCACACTAGGGAATAGGGAATTTTCATTGTCTGATGCTCATGAGAATTCCCTTACCAAAGCATCCTCCCTTCTCTGCTCTTCTATCCTTGGAGAAGAACGAGAATAAAACTAGGATATGTTAGTGACAGCTCGATTGACTGCTTGAACCAGGGTTTCACGATATGGACGATGAAAGAAAATGCGAGACCTCTTCCACCATTCCAATCTAGCACCAACCCGGCGCCCATTTCCCACCATATTTATGCAAGTCACTGGGAAATTGGAGTGCAAGAATGGGTGAGTCCTGAGAGAAACAGATCACCATATTCATTAGAGATAGCTCACGCCAGGGGAGCGGTGTCGCATTAACTGGCCATACTACGAGTGGGGCTAGGGTATGTGGGTCCATCGGCAACCTAGATTCGCAAGAAAGTTGTTATCATACCCAGGATCATACCTTTGGTTATATTTTTACCATAGCTGGGAATATGGTGTTAGCTCTACCAAAGACTTTACTCGTTCATTACAATAGATTTCTGCCAAGGTTCCAATTTTACCTACCCACTAAGCTACTTTTTATCCAGCTAATCCCTTCCATTTCTAGTACCTGCTGCGGCGATCAGGACACTTAGGGCACTGACGTAGAAGGTGGCTTGGAGAATGTATGCGGAAGTTGTGGAGTTGATACTATTGGCCGAATGAGCTGATTCAGAAATGGCCTGGAAACTTGTGGCCAGTGTAACATATGCCATGTTAATGGAAGGGCCATGAATGGCGGTTAAGCGCAATGGAAAAGAATGGACAGGGGTAAGGAATTACCAAGTAAATACCTGTTTCCAAGCATTAGTAAATTTACTAAGCTCATCTAGAGTTGTGGGAGGCCACAAAGGGTATAAAATGTAAGACTAAAGGAGAATTCCCCCAAGTGCTGAACTTATTAATCTAATTGTAAAACAATACTGGCCATCTTATACTACTCCCCATTCCTCTATATATAACTTCCCACCCCCCTTATAGTTGACAGAGAGTAGCGCAAAAAAAAGGGATCCCAGTAGTAGTAGGCTAAGATGCATGTCACAGTAGCAATATCATTTTCGGAAAGAGTTCATCACTCACATCCAACATTGCACATGGCCGACATCAAATATCACTCGGCACTCCTCTATTCAGAAATGTTGGTCTGCGGTCTCCTTCTCCTCTCAAACGCTTCTTTCAGGTGCCTACTTCTTCTATGACAAGTCCTAGTTAGGTCTAGTAGATATTATCTTTCGTTGTTCTTGTTCTTCCTACAGTACTTGTATATGGTTTCCTTGAAGATCTTTGGTTTCTTGATTCTATATTCAGGGTATTGAGGGACCCCGAGGTAATGGCAAGTCCGAACCATCTCACTATACAACCATGCTATATCTTATTATTCATATGGACATAGTTTCAATTAACAATCTTGACCGTTTAGTATTTACTAATCCTCCACCTCAACTACTGCCCATTGCTACAAAGGGTGTTGAAAATCTGGGCTGAGGAGGTAATGATTTACGGTGAGGATTTTACGCACTAGACTGAAATCGCTTAAGTGGAGATGGAGATCATGATTGATTGTGATAACTTGATGGAGGAAAGGGTTGAGGAAAGCTGTGTACAGGAAGGAATGTGTGAAGCGAGGAAAGGCAGCAAGGTAAGAAAAACAAAGGGGGTGAAGACATTTTCAGAGCTTGCGCGTCGTTTGACTAGTTCGTACGTATTCCTCAGAGGCCAGAGAGTGTGGGCACATCCCGCACCAAGTAAGGCCATTAAGCTGCCATCTTCAACAAAGGGTCTCGGAACTCTTGTTGATGTATGTGTTCCCCGGGACCAGAAAAAGAAGCTTGATTTTTCTAACGAAGCGGAGAGCGTGCTATTTATGCTTCGCAACAAGAACACATATCCACTTCAAGAAAACAAAGGAAGACAAAAGAAAAATCTAATGCGCAGAGAGTTACATCTATGATTGACTGATTGAGCTTAGACTCTGACAGCATTGAAGTGAAACTAGTATGAACTGGCAAGTACTGTCGTACTCAAGAAGATAGAGAGTACAGATCCGAAAGTATAAGTTCAACAATGCGCAGCTTAGAAAATTGAGAAAGCAAAAGGAAGACTGAGGAAGCAAACAAGAGTAAAAGAAGAACTACTCCTGTACGGCGGATAAAACTACGTCCAACAACTCTAACGAGTGATTATCCATGATCAGTGATATAGGGTGATCGCTGAAGGGAGGTCTGTGGACAGTAATGAACTATTAGAGTGTCAGTAGTTGGAGCGTTGCTCGCCTGAATATTTGGAAACTTTATTTCTTTAGCCATACTAGTTGGGGCAGTCCCTTCTTTTATGTCAGTGGAGCAGGACTGCACAGCATCAGTGATACAAGGGCTGCATGGATTTTTCGTTTGTCCAGCACGGAGCACCGTAGAAACTAGAATAGGTAGGCTTCGAGCCGGGGCTCGGAACTCCCTCCTTAGGATTAGATTAATGGGAGAAACGGATGGGGAGAGAGGCAGAGAAAAACCGACCTTCAACCCAAATAAAATGGAAGGCACAAACGACCCCCACCAGGAAAGGCAACTCCAACACTTCAACATAAGGTCTGATTGCTCTAGTTTTTGCGGTAACCCAAGCTTCCGCAGGATGAGTGGGTCGTAACTTGTTTAGTATATCACTCTCTGAACAGGTGTGGGGGCCTCTGCCCATATGGCAAAATCCGGAACCTTGCAGCCACAATGGCCCGGATGACAGCCACCTAGGCTCTTGGGAGCTTGCCGAAACCCTAGTCCGGGGGCGTGGCAGTCACCACGCTCGGTAGGGGGGGGGGTTCGTGTACTTTCTCGCAAGGACCACCTAAGAGGAGGAACGGGTGCGAGAGCCTGCGGGCGGTTGCGGTCTATCTGGAGATCTTTCTAATTCCCTCCACGTGCATAGTACGATCTTCTGGTCGATATCGGCAACTTAGGTGCCCTAGAATTGAAGGTTTCGCCAGTACCTAACCTAATTTTAGTCACCGTTTGGCTGCGATTACGAATGGTTGGAGCTATAGTCTCTGGGGCCGGCACGACGAAAACCGGCAGCTGACGGACGAACAAGGGTGTCTTGCAGGCGAAGGAGCGGATTCGTCAGAGCAAGATAACAAGAAAAATGCCTGTCACGGATTCCTACTCGCCACTAGTTACGAAGACTGTATCATACCACTAAGTATCTGGCAATACGAATATTGTTACACAACCGCCCAGCCAGCAAAAAAAACGTTTTCTCATTTCAGATGCCCTGCGATAGATATAAGTACTTTATCAGAGGGGTTAAGAGGATAGAGGAGATTTGAGAAGGGCAGGGCGGAAAGGGAGAATATGGGATATTCGAGCCGGGGAGGAGGAAGAGGGAGTATAAGCAAAAAGCAAAAAGTTAGGCCCTACTCGGCCCCTCAGAAAAATTGCCTTTTTCTAACTTTGATGCCATTTTGGGTGCAAATAAAATATTGTATCATAACATTTCTCCTCCTTGATCGCAGCTCAACCGACAGCTTCCTAGTAGATTTTCTCTCCATCACAATCAGAATTGCAGCAACGCTCCAGATATGAATCCTTTTATACTGTTTGGCAGATGGAGTTTTAGAAAAACTTGAGCTTTTAGGAAAAATAACATTCATTTTGATATAGCGGCGTGCCGTGCAGCGCCTTAAATTTCGAGATAAATGAGATCCTCAAATCATACCCCAACCCTCACTACGCCGCTTGATCTATCCTATGCAGCACATTGTCCTTCTATACTTCCGTGACCCTTCGCTCTGTATTCCTTCTCGCGGCTGGATTAGATAAAGAACCCCGCTCTAGGTCGACCTCGTGCTCCAGATGTTGGAAGTTTAGTTGGCCGATGCAGTTGACGACAAAGACCGGACTACTCGCCGCGCGTTAGCAGCTATCCAAGCAAATAAGTTTTGAACAATTGTTCTGGGCAAACCGTTACCGAGGTTCTTGGTATTTGGTCGGTACCTAAAGTGTGACACTATTAGTACTCACATAAGGAATCCCTAAGAAAACGACGGCCCTAAGATAAGGTAGATCAGATTAACATACAACAGGCTGCGTAGGCCCCCAGAACCTCCAGTTGGGGAACAATTGGAGTAGGCCAACGATTGCTGTGACTATCGCGAAAGCGATAGCGACGATTTCTCCGGTTCGGAATTCGTTTTCTTGTGCCTCGGTCATTGGTAAAAAAGACTTTTTATTTGTTTGGCAGGATGGTCGTATGGTAGGTACTGTACTGTGGAGCTCGGGGTCGTTAGATCTTTATGTTAGATGCGCTAAGAGGGCCTATTTATTCAGATAGTGTGTGGTAGCCTACTCTTTCTTCTCGCCAAGATTTGCCTTCCCCATTTTTCTCGTAGTTAGATTTGGCAGTCGGTTTCTGCACTTTACACGTAGTGTGCCAGATTTCTTCTGCACTTTACAACGCTCCGCTTGCTCGGGTAAGAGGGAAAGAGCGATGGGTGGACTCGTACTCGAACAAGTGGAGTGTTAGACTTCCCCAAGGATAACAAGGGAGTGAGTGAGGATGGGTGAATGAGTGAATTGTGAGCAAGTGTGGTGTGAGCGTGTGTGTGTGGGCTTGGGATTGAGGGTAACGGGGAATGGGTGATAAGGTGTGTCTGGATGATAGAGACGAAGGGAGAGGCGGGGCACTAGATTGGATGGGGCAGAGGGCAGGTTACTCATCCAGTTGATGGCCCCACTCAAAACAACAAAACTTCTCAGATCTATTATCATACTCGTCGTATTTTGGAGAACATCCAAGTACATAGCCCCCCAAACACAGAGGCCCCACTGATTGGCTTGGAGCCTTGGATTACTACTCATTGGCCAATAGGAGGGAAATGTCCTGATTGGACATGTGGGCGTTCCACGATTGTGGGCGACTCCCATCAGAAGCCCTGGGGGACAACAAGCCCCCTACCGGCACCTCCACCATTCGTGCATGCGCTTCTAGCCTCGGGGTGGGGATTTAAACAAATGTTGTACCAAGCGTAGGATAAAGTTTCCGAACAGTTAATTTATGTTAACCCGCAAAATAAACCTTGCCCCTACGAAAACTTTATCCCTGGCGCTTGTACGGGTGTGGTATGATATTATCATATAGTAAAAACTCGTTACATGTAAATCAGCTATCGGGGATCGGGCTCCGAGCTTTCGCAATCCAAAACAAAACACCTGGAAAAGGAATGGTGTGTTCCAGACAGGGTATGGCTTGGGGGGGTTGAGCTTGCGAGATCTTGTTAACTGGTATTCGCTATCTCGTTAACCTACTTTTCTAAGCCAATTATGGTTTAGCACGGCGATCCAGTGAGATCTGCGATAGCTGATTTAACGAGTTTTTACGGTATAAATTTATCCCGCAAGGTCGATGAACAGTTAATTTGGTGAGCCCACGAAATAATCCCTGTCAAACGGGTAGGGGAACACGCCCTCTGACGCGTGCAACGCATCTGGAAAAACACGGGGTCTTTTGTCTCTGATTGCGGGGGTTGGGGGCCTTTCGGAGAGGGTGGATTTTAGCGAGTTTTTAAGTACCGTATGGGGCCTTTGGTTGTCATCAATGCACTTTCCGGTGGTAAAGCAGGGGTTCCGTTCCGTACGTGACGATGGGTGAATGTGAAAGTGAAGAAAGAAAAAAGGAAAGTGAAGAAAGAAAAAAAGGCCGAAAGTGAAGAAAAAAGAGAAAGGGAGTGAAGAAAACAAAAGGAGGAAAGTGAAGAAAGAAAAAAAAAAGGAAAGAAGAAAAAAAGAATACCTAGCTGCGTCTCATTGACCTACCGGGATGAATATTGGGAGCGGAGGGTATCGGTACCGGCACTCGAGCAATGTATCATACTACCGGATCATGGGGAGTGCACCTCAAAATGCTGCCAGTGTTGGATACTTGCACAGTACTCGGGTATGGACGTGGGTTATCGGACAGACAGGGGTTAGAAACCTATGGGGCTGCATAGAATTTTTGATCTGTCTGTCCGATCACCTATGTTCATACCCTAGTACTCGAGTAGTGTACGAGTACAGCCGCGCTCGTAGGGTTTTCCGTGGAGAAAACCTATTCTATGCCACCCGATCTCGGGCCCTCCATAGGGGTGGTCAGAGATCCGCTGATAATAGGTTTTCCCGTTTTCCGACAATTTTCTAGCACTCACGGATGTACTTACTTAATTCAAAAGTATCCGGAAATCTTGGCGCCAAGATAATAGGAATAACCAGGGAAGGAAATACTTTTGAATCTGCTGAGTACGATCATCTATCAAGAATCGCCTCAAGCTGGGCAAATGATTTCCCAGATATCCAGCAAGAATTCCCTAAACATCTGCGCCGAAATTTAGTAGGGGCGCCCAGGCCTGCAAAGACAATCTACCATAAATTTTTTTAATCCCTCTGCTCAGGCATGATACTAGATGCTTCATATTAATACTTGTAGTTTTGTTACAGCATCGCACGTGCCTACAGGAAGCGTTGTTGCTGCAGTTTGGTAAAGTGGCTGGTCAGGAATCTTGGCGATTAAGCCGGGATGCACCAAGATAGGCGAAGCCTTCACTCCTCAATTGTTGGTGTCACCATCGAAAATCGGATCTCCTTTCTCAAAATTCCCGACCCGAAGCCACTCCACGTGCGCAATATCTCATGGAATTTGAAGCATACTTATCGATAACTGGAGGCCATATAAGCTCCTAAAGCTCCTTCAACACCGGAGGTCATCATACTCAATCCTTTATATAATCTGCTCCAGCAATGCCATATAACAATGTCAGTCTTCGGCGAGGTGTAACATGATGAGGGGGGGGTCTCGCATCTTCCTGTGAAAGGTTAGAGGATAATTCCCACACGTGCTGTATATAACTGCGTGGTTAGTTTTTGGGAAGTTTTCTACCTAGGCCCACTGTGGGAGCTTAGTCAAAATTCCTTTTAGATGACGAATTTGGTGCAAATATATCTAACCACCCGGATTTAGCCAGTCACTTTAAGAAAAATAAAACCACATCAGTGTGTCCGGCCATAGAACGATGAAAAATTTGGACCCTGTCCGCTCTGCGGGAAACAAACATTATATCAGCCGGTCAGTAGGATAGTGGCCGCCCATGTAGGAATTCCGGATGCTAAACTCTTTTGTCTCTTGTCCCTTTTTTTATCTACATTACAGACAATATCAAAATGAGCCCTAATAGTTATCGTATCACGGGATGGGGCGTGAATGTCCGGGAGCACAAAACGCTTCAGGGAAAATTCTGGTTACACCAGGTCACAGATAGCAACGCTCCATATAGGTTGCTTCCCTTGGGAAAGCAATGGCTCGCCTCAAAGAGGTTTATCAGCAGATGAAACAACATCGATGTCCTAATCCCCTAGATGCCCAAAAAAGCTGAGAGGAATCTACGCCCCACGTCCCCTTTGGCGACTTTCAGCGGTTATACCTGTCCTCTCCGTTAGTACCCTCCTATCCTTCAACTAATCGTCGTAAAAACCGTTGTGAAAACTCACAATGATACCTAACCAAGAAGCAGAGAGTCATCATAACACGCGCAGCACACCTCAATGCGAGAGACGCGGACACTTTACTAGTCTTCACCACCGGATTCACACAAACTGGCCTACCAACAATAGACACCGCAAGGGCATACACAGCATCCTCAAACACCTTGATCAGAGACCTGCGAGCCTTCCACCCTAACGATCTTCCCTTCCGTGCCTTATCTTCACTGAGCTCCCTAGCAGCAGTATCGAACTTATTCCCATTCGCAAGCTACTCCAGAATAGTTTCTACCCTGTCCCGCTTCTCTCAGGGGAGATGACGGACGTTTATGGAGTTTGAGGTCTTGAGCTTGTCAGATTTGCTATCGCCCTTTGCGGTGGTTCTAGATGAGGAGGAGGCATCTTTGGATTTGCTGTTGGTTCTGCTGTCTGTTTTGGACTTTCCCATGGCTGTTGATTGGGTGGTGGGTGGTGGGTGAGTGGCTAAAGATTGTGGGGGTTGGAGTCTAGCCGGGGTGTTGGGAGACGTCGAGATAGAGTATTTCTCTTGGTGTTATACAGTTGTCGTTAAGGGTCTTGGCGGAGATATCTTAAGAATTGGGAGTGACGCTGGGATGTCGGTCATAATATTATTATGATACTCGTAGAATCTCCCTCTTTAAGTTAAGGGTGAGAAAGGCAGCGAAAATATTCTCTTCCAGCCCTCAGTGGAGACAAAAAGAAAGAACAATGATACAACAAACCTAGGAGAGAGGCAACCCCAACAGCCTAACGAGATCCTCAATTATTCAGGTTCTTACAGTAAGTTACTCGCCATCTTATATAATTGGCGGATAGTAAACCCAACCAAATGGGGGTTTCCCGTAGCATAGTGAAATAGGTGTCACAGTAACAATATCATTTTCAGAAAGAGTTCATCATTGAACATTGCGGACATCAAATATCACTCGATCATCCACTAGTCAAAAATGTTGGAAATAGCAGTTGACGGCCGCACTTGGTGCGGGATGTGCCCGCTCTCTGTGGCTGCAGGGGCATACGTACGCACTAGCCAAAGGACGCGCAAGCTCTGAAAATGTTTTCACCCCACTTGTTTTTGTTTCCCTCTCACCTTTCCTCGCGACACACCTTCCTTCCTGTACAGCCTCGTTCGCAAAGCCCTCGCTGATCGGTAGGTATCTAAGCAAAATTCTGGGACAACTCATGTACCGGTACAAGCATTTGCACTTCAGGTTTTCTGCAGACACTTGTACCAGTACATTTGTTACTGCTAATATTTTTCCCTGGTACCTCTTGATCCACGAGAACTTTGCGAACGAGGCCGTACACAACTTTCCTCAAGTCTTTCCTTCCACTAAGTTGTCATCAATCAATCATGATTCTCATCTCCACCTAAGCGGTTTTAGTCCACTGCGTAAAATCCTCACCGTAGATCATTACCTTCGCAACCAAGATTTTCAACAAAAAATATTGGTACGAGGTCTCTTTCTCCTGTCAAATGCTCCTTTCACGCCAGATTCTAGTTAGGGCAAGCAGATGTTCTCTCTCGTTGCCGTTCTGATAAGTTTCTTTGAAGATCTTTGTTTTCTTAATCCATGGCCGAAGGTAGTGAGGGATCCCGGTGGCGACGACGGCTTTGGACCACCTCACTATTTGTCTGGGCTATATATTTCTCATTATGACACCTGTATGGGCATGGCTTCAGCTAAAAATCTTGACCGCCTAATATTGCCGCTCATCCATCTCAGGTATTGCACATTGCTGCATGGGGTCTCGGCTTTTCAGCGAGTGATTATCCATGATCACAGAAATCGAGTGTTCTCTGAAGGGGGGTCTGTGGAGCAGTAATGAATTACTAGAGTGTCAATAGTTGGTGCGTTGCTTGCCACAATAGCTGGAGTGCCTACATGGGTTCTACTCTGATTCGTTAGATGCTAGAGCTCTCCCCGCATCACCCTTTCGCGCAATGGCTGGCTCAACGATAGCTTCAATTCTGACTGTGCTCTCTTTCTCGCCCGAGTACTAGAGCTTTCGCTTAGGGGATGGAAGTCCGTGCTGGCAAATTTCAGATTACTCCTCAGGGACATTTTCCTAATCAGTTAAAAAAGCAAGGCCAGGAGTTGAAAAACAAATGGGGTATAGTGGATTCTGGTGAGGTGACCAATGGCAGCTCCAGCGGTGCCGGGAAAAAAAGTTTTCTTAGGCCCCGTTCGGTTGCGATGGGACCATTTCGTTTTCTCATACAAATGACCGTTTCCTTCCATTGTCAAATGGGAGAAGAGAAATGGGCGTTCGGTAACTGTAAAAGGGATCAACCTTTCCATTTCAAAATGGTCATAACAGACCGGTTGCCATGTAGCAATACCACATGTCAATATTTGCAAAAATATTATCAATGCAAAAATCACTATCTTGTAGAATGTAGTAACCCCTTTACAAGTATGATACCCGGTGCTATGTCTTCGTACACTTGTACACTACAGGGATAGTTAACCAGCAGAATAATCCCTACCTTCTACGAAAACATTTTGTGGGCACTTGTATAATAATATTATAATATTACTAGGGAATCTTTTATTCAATTCCAACTTCCAAACATTCAATCAGTTCAGCAATCAGTCAAATTTCTGCGGGGGGCTCTGGGGTGAAATCTTTTGCTTCACATGTTTACTGGGAGTCAACGGTCCTAAATTGTCAACAACTGTTTCCATATACCAAACCATTCCACAACGGAAGGGTCCTGAACGGTCCCATTGCAACCGAACAGGGCCTTAGCACAGTGGACAGATTAACTCGCCCTAACCCGAACTTCCCGATCCAGGAGAGTGCTGTTGTACAACGCGCTTCGGCTTAAACCTAGTCATCCCGACGACTGCAAGGCTGATGGGTCCGCAAGGTTGATGAGTCTGCAAGGTCCGTCGACATAGGAGCAGAGTGGGGACCCTTTTACTGGGGTATTTCGGGAATAAAACAACTACTGGGCCGCTGGATACTGGTGTCAAGGAGCCTTTTTAGTTGAGGTTGTGCATCTCTTTACAGTATTTTATTTGAAAATTTTCTTGGGGTGTGCTCGTATCCTAGCTGCGCTAGCGGCACTGTACCACAGCTTCCAGATGTGCAGCTAGATAGGCGAGGGGGGTCAGTTTACCCCGCTGTAACGCGGTTGCTTTCTCCTTTAGCCATGCTTGTTAGGGCAGTAATCATTTTTTATGATAGCGAAGTAGGACCGTACTAGTACAGATGTCGGTGATACGATTTTCCGTCGACGCCCACAGAACACCATAAAACTGGAACAGGGGGATCTCGTGCGGGGCACTAGGATTCCCTCATTAGGGTCGGGCCAAGGGGAGAAAAACATAAAGAGAAACATAGAGAAAAACCGCCGTCCTTCAACCTTCCACCGAGTCAAATAAAAGGAAAAATACTAACCACCCACATCAGGAGAGGCGCTCTAACTCCCCAAGATGAGGTTTGACTACATTAATTTGTGCGGTAACCTAAGTTGCAACCGGGGCAGCGGGTTGTAGTTTGTTTAGTATATGATTCTCTGAAGAGGCGTGGGGAGGTCTCTGCCTATATGGCAAATTCTGAAGCTATGCAGTTACGCTAGTCAGGATAATAGCCACCTAGGCTCCAGGGGCTTTCCGAAACCCTAGTCCGGGTGCGTGGCAGAGCACTACTGCCGGGCTCTGCGGGGATTACAGAGGGAGGGGCAGTGGTACTTCCTAGCAAGGGCCATCTAGGGGAGGAACAGTTGCAATGACCCGAGAGCCGTTGCGCTCTGCCTAGGCATCTTTCTCATTCGTTCAGCAGTATCTGTGGGAGCGCTTGACCGGCGGATCGAGTAGTGGAGGGCCTGCTCACTTATAGTCGAAGGTATCGACAAGGAGGACATGATTTGAGGACGAGCTAGTGTCACTGGATTGTTGCTGTAGGGAGACGACAGGTCTTGGGCTGACAGACTAGGGGGTGTCTCGATTGAGTAATCCGGGTGGGAGCTCAAGGATTTGGGTGATATATCTAAGGGGGCATATCTAGAGATGCCCTTAGGGGTTGTGGCGAGGGGTAAGAAAGAATCTCATCGAAACCTAACTGCTATCATTCGGGGCGGTGGCTGCTGTGGAACAAGAAGTGACAGTGGAGGGGGGGTGAACGAATGAGTGGACAAATATTTAGTTATACTAGTGGTGTGATACAGGTGTTTCTACTAGGGAGTGTCTCCTATCGTCATTGACACTGACAATAAGCTCTCCTGGCCTGGTGCAGATCACGGCTTTTACGGCGCCGGAGGGAACGAAATTTCTTTTCAATAAGAGCAGGGAGGTATTCCCGGCGTTGGCAACTATGATTGGCTTTTTATGAGAAGGGGGGAAGTAGAAGAGTGTAAAGAAGGGGTGTTGATTCCTAGACCCGGTGCGCTGCCGTCCGATTCTGGTATTAGGGACGGGTCCGCAGGGGCACGCAGCCTAATTTTAGTCCACAATTTGGGTACTATCATGAATGGTTGGGGCTATAGCCTTCGAGGCGGGCGCGACCAAAACCGGCAGCTGGCGGACGAACAGGGTGTTTTGCAGGTGAAGAAGCAGATTCTTCAAAGTAACGTCAACCACCGGGAAGTGTCACAGCACCTAGAAGTGTCACACATGGCAACCATGACAACCACAACTAAAAAATGCAACAACTCAACCAATTCTTAACCAAATTGGACCAAACAAGGTGATATCAATTGAGAAAAGAGAGGAG
>Ga0307509_10003275_pt1 | contig 24903 bp, 29 predicted proteins | sample 10_EM_MG_FD_202245 | JGI IMG/M metagenome (GOLD analysis project Ga0307509, IMG submission 202245) | Populus trichocarpa ectomycorrhiza microbial communities from riparian zone in the Pacific Northwest, United States - 10_EM | ecosystem: Host-associated > Plants > Roots > Unclassified | place... | reverse complement strand
ATGAGTCAACTGACTGCATAGCGTGAAACATAATTATGGCTCACGATCGTGAGTCATAGAAACATACCTTATGACTAGTAACTACTAGCCATGTGAAATCTGCCTTGCTTAGTCACGATTTGTGACAAGATGTTAGACAAAAAAGGGAACATAAAGGAAGACAAGATACATGGGGGTAATAACTGTAATAACAAGAGGAGATAAGAAAATGAAGTCAGTATTTTAATGTCCTATAGAGTACCAGCTTTATACTAGTATCCAGAGGTGTTTCACATGAAGGGTAGTATCAATATAGTTCAAAAGATGCATGAGGGGGGAATTACTTATTATAAAACCTTTTGATACAAATATTTTTCATACTCTAATAGCATCAATTATAAACACAATAGAAGCAGTGATTAATTCTAATAAATGTCAATTCCAATTGTAATTTTTCCAATATATTTTACTATTTTATTTAATTTTTACTGTTGTGATAAAAATGGTAGGATTGGTGGATGATGTGGTTGCCATGGGTTAAGTTTTTCCTGGTGCTGGGTGTACGGTTAATTTTGTTAAGGTACGATACTATTGCATACCACCAAAATTTGGCTTTTTTGCTTGGACTTGAGTGGTATGCAACAGCAGTCTTTTCTTTTTTTTAAAAAAACGCTTTGACATTGGGAGTAGTGTTTTTTCCAGACAAAGTATAGCTTAGGGAGGAGGTGCTTGCTGGATCTCATTAACTGGTATTCGTTATTTTGTTAACCCACCGCAGTATGTCTATTATGGTTTGGTGATGAGGGATGATATATTTGAGAGTTCAGATAGTGGATATAGCGGGTTAGTAACTCCTTTCCTCTCCCATCCCCTTTGGCTCCTTCTACCAGTTACTCTTTCCAGCTCTTTAAATTCCTTTTTTCCTTTCCACCGGCCACCGGGTATGTTAGGGTTTCCCGCGAGCCCCGCCGAATGCTTTCCAGTTGCTGATAGTCTGCACACCCGTATAGACATCTCGCCGTTACATATCGGAGGTAACCAAACTCACCCAGGCCGCAACCGGAATAACTTTTACAAGTACCATCCAGCCCTATTAATGTTTCACATAGATAGTCCGGCAAGAAGTTACCGAACAATTACTTAAGCTTAAGCAGCCAAATATATTCCTGTCTGTTCCTGTTAATAAGTTACTCCCCTCCTACCCTGTATGATACTTGATCTGCCATACGCTTTGCTAAACTTTGAAAAGCAGGAGGTTTTGAAAGCTTCCAACAATCTAACACAGCATCCGCTAATTCCCTTTTAGCTCTCTGTTCCTCCTTTAATTTATGAAGTTGGGGATAAAATTTGTGCAGGAAATTTTTCAAATATGCTTAGTAGGTTTCCGGGTCGTCGTCGCAACTTACGGAGGTATAGTACAGGGCTTAAGTTTTGTAGGCTCCACAAGCGAGGTTTTCAGTCCTCACCCCCCCCCTGTGGAACCTACAAAATTTAGGCCCTGTACTGTACCTCCGTATGATACGACTTTCCGTTGTGCCAAACACCTCCCAACCCTTTCTACTATATCCCGATATACTCTGGTGTTCCCTTTCAAGTATACTACGTGCAGATCGGCGGACACAGGCCTTCTGCAAGTACCAGCGCAGACCCAAGAATCCCTCGGCCATAATGATATCTCTCCCCTTATCGATGTTCGCGGAGGACAAACGTGAACAAAATGAAGCGACTTGTGCGAATGAGAGCATATAATAACCAATCGTTCGTCCTCCCGCTAAAAACATATTCGAGAAAGTGATAGAAAGTGACTATAACATAAACGGTGTATATATATCCCAAAAGTATCTCCTGTCGGCCATACGAGCCCGGGCTTGCTTTCCCATAACATTCTGACAAAGAAGAGGAGGGGGGGAAGGTAATGTTGAGAACATTCTCTACAATCCCCCCGTAACAAAAAGAAATGTATAGTGAAGACTCCAACTTGATAGAACTTTCCATCATATAACCATGATACCCAAAACATTTTCTACCGCCATCTCTCCAGTATTTGTGCATATTCCACACCCGAGCACCTCCCAGCGCTAGCATGCTGACAGCCGACACGACTGTCCTTTTTTTTCCTCCCCGTTTTCCCATTCATCCCCCGATACCACATAAATTCTGTTCGCCAATCACAGTAAATCACTCGTCAATAAATGTAGTGGGAATCGCTCGTCAACCCTACCCCCCCCAAAAAAAAACTAAAAAAAACTAAAAAAAACTTAAAACCAAAAGACCCAAAAGAAATCCACATCGCCACCTCTTCAAGGCACCTTAACCTTCAAATCACCCGAAGAACTCCTCTCATCCGGGAATTCCACCCTGCCCACCAATTCCTCGACCATCCCGATAACCCGAATAAGATCATCCCGCATGACTCCAATAGCGACCTGCACAACCGCAAATGCTATGAACCCGGGCTCAACGAGATGATCCAACTTGAGGCCTCCATCCCGTTCTTCCAACGCATTCACTAGCCGGAATGGTTCTTGTAGGCTGAGAATCGGTGGTAGAGGGTTACCGCTGGCCAAACTCGCGCTCAGGAGGTGTCGACATTTCTAAGTAGTGTCGATAGATCCTCTGCCCATTCGCCGCCCATGGAGAAGGTTTTTGAAGCGTAGGATATGATGGATAGGTAGTTGGTTATGTTTCCGCACACCGGCTATGATCCCGTCGTATTTTTCTCTCGGAAAGTCGCCTCCGTCTCTCTTTGGCTTTTGGTGATTCCTTTGGCCGGCTGTCCCTTGCCCCTGACTAACAACGAACCAATGCCCGGCGATATCTCAAGCCCACCTCTACCACTGCTTGCTGTTGGTGGGTTGCTCATAGGATAGACAAGTGTATAAGGCCGCGGTAGCCCTTCCTCTTCATATATTCCCTAATGTGCCTCATGGCATCCTGTACCGAGAAGTCCTCTTATAACGAAACTTTTGTATCTAAATGCTTCACCAGCCTTCTGCTGATCCCCACCAAACTTCTCGTTTCCCCGAATTTTTCGGTAGGGTTCCTAGTATGCTGTATTTTGAGCGAGTGGTAAGTATGAGGTAGTAGCTAACCCTAAACCTATCAACTTTTCTATCATAGCAAAAGAGGCAACCTTCCAGAAAATGTAGAGATTTATTGTGAGGAGCTCATATGGACACTCGAACTACCAGCGTATTATAGATTAGAAAATGTATCATGCGGCCCAAACGCCTTCAATGTGGATACGTAGTATTTCATCGCCGTCGTTAACAGCTGAGCAATGCACGCTAATAGGGTCAGGGGTGCATGGAGCGAGTGACAGCCACCAATCCTTTCGCTTCGTCTCGAAGCTTAACTAGTTATAAGGGAACTGCAGTATCACTCGATTTATTGGATCTAGCTTCTGCCGAAAATATGCCATAGCGGTTGTTGCACATGCCGGTAGCGAGTCGGCCTAATGTGTGGTCCTTCCCAAATCGTCCATAGCCTAGTCCGGGAGACACGTCGCAGGAAATTCCCTATAATACCTAGAATAACAGGGCGGGGGGGGACAAGAGGGACCAAATTTGATAATCGCCGCTAGATCTGGCATATCGTTCCCCCTCTGTCCGTTGTCCAAACTGTTGCGCCCACATTACCTAGACAGTACTGCACTCGAGGGGGGGGGGTTGGCCGGAAAAAATTATTTCTGTCGATCTCCATACAATGGCCATGCTTTCTGATTGCTAATGACCCCCCCCCCGAGTACAACCTCCGGTAAAAGATCGGAAAGCGAGACGACACGAAGGATTTCGGAGTTTTGATAGGAGGGTTTGGTGGCTCGGGCGCATCGATATCCTTTTTCCTGACACCCGCTTTCTTTCTCTTTCTCTAATCTCTTCTCGCAAGCATCGCAATGTCTCGTGGAATCCGTTATGAAGCTATCATTGGGAGTCGACCTATGAACCTAGGGCAGGTCTAGTTCAGCAAGTGAGCAGAATTACGAATGCCAGTTTATGAGATCCAATACGCCCTAAGGGCTGATCTCATGCTCTTAAGAAAATATTAATCCTTCCCAAGAGCCGATGCTCCAGACGCGGGCTTGTGTGTCGACATCGGAGTAAGCCGGTGCAGTATTTTGTGACCTGGGAAAGGAGAAAGGATGCCGATGGTAGTAGCGCAAGATTGGTGGGATGATGATAATTATTGTGATGATAATGATGGGTGAAGAGGGAGGGGGAGGGGGAGGTCTAGAGGTAAATTACCCAGAGGTGGTTCAAGAAAAGGTGTGGTGGTGGAGGTGGTACTGGTGAAGGACCTTACCTTACGGTCGCTACCATCATAACTTAGCACACGTGTCAGGGATAAAAACCCCAATATTAGAGTCCGAATTTAGTATGGGTGCAAGACAATTCACTGTAGGACGATCTTTTTTCTCTCGAGTTCTTGTGCTGATCAAGGCCGTTTCCCGCGAGCCCCGCGATCGGCCCCCCCACCACAGAGGCATGGCAAAACTGGGTGACGACAGGGATTAATTTTGTAACCCTGACCTCCATTAATCTCCCCCTTTGGCCCCTGGTGGGCTCAAGATGCCCGGCACGTGTACGAGTACTATCATAGTACTTGGGAGCAAGGTTATTTGGGGTCCTGTAGCACAAAGGCACTTGAGCGTATTGCTGGAACCAAGTCCTGGGCGACTTGCGGGCGCCTGTGTTATTGGCCCTTAGGCACAATCCGGTACATCACCTATCACTCGACCTTTCCTTATCCGGCTTAGTTCCCTTCCATGCCTTCCCACAATTGAAGCTGACTTTTTTTCTTTCCATGATGCTGCTATTTTTTTGCTTAGAACGGGGAGGCTATCAGTATGATACCACCTTTCTTGGTTTTTTGCCCACACTATAAGTTACTCCCCTCCGGCGCTCTCTTCCAGCATTCCTATCAAAACACTCGAGTGAGGCTTTTGCAAGTATCTCAGACGATTCGGTTAACATTTTAACATTACCTTATTAAAAAAGCGCATTCTAAAATAACAAACAAAAACAAAAGAGAGGGAAACAATTAAGCGAAGTGAATAAGGATAATCAACATTAGAAACCATATAAGTTAGTGTAGTATTAGCCATGAGACTCCTACCATCTTGTCCAGACACTTTTGCAGTTGTTTTGTCAGGTTGGAGTTGGGTCTTGCTGTCAGTAGCGAATCTTCTCAGCTCTCTGGCCGTTCTCTGATTCTTCGCAGGTGGCCTACTTCCTGGGCAGAAAGAAATCCGTCCTCCAGGTTGAAGTTTGATTTGGCCAATCAATTCTTAAATTACCACTTTAAGGCTAGTCTAGTCGACCTTCGCGAGGTGACCGCGCGCTTTGTGCATGTGGATGTGCCAACCAACCCATGTTCTATCTGCGCCTCCCCGAGAAAGGCAACTAGACTAAGTTATTTAAGTTACACTCTCAAGAAGCGTGAAATCTCAAGCCGACAACCTCCTGACCATAGATATATATTTCATTCTTCCCCTTCCTCCTTCCTCTGCCTCCTCTGCCTCTTCCTCTCCGTCCTCTCCTTCTTTCCCTCCCCCCCCCATAATCCCCAAGCCCCCGAAACCACTCAATCCGACAAACTTTTAACGGTACAGTACTCGAGTATACAACATTACAGTACATTCCAGGCTTTCGTTCAGTCAAAACCTTCCACCCCTTCTAATTATATATCTAATATCTCTCTTGGCTTCTTAGTACAACGACTATCCGCAGCTGCTCTCATGCCTCTAAGCTTTTTTGACTTCAAATGCAACGCCGTCAACTTTTTCTGCTGCACTTGGAACATCACTCGTACCTCGGGGCGCTACGAGGTTCACCATGGACAAGCCCCAATCACTACACAACCAACGCCGCAGGAGCCTATGAATACAAATCCTAAAGGTCTACCTCCCCTTTAAGCTTGCTCTCAATTCTTAAGTAGCCCTATTAACCTATATTTAGATTAAGCCTGCACGCCCAGCGCTCGGGGGATCTTGGAAAACAGTCCCTTTCTACACTACGGCGGTTTTTCTGTTCATCTTCGGGAGTGAAGGGGGGGCGAAAGGTGGAGGATTAGCCAAAGTCTCTCTAACGACCAAATATCAAAGATTATGTCAAACTCCGCCACCGGCGATGAACACGAATAACCCTGGTGTGGTGTTGGGGGTTGTTTCTTCCATTGTTCTCTTCTTTTTTATGTATCATACCGGTGCTCCCGCGCAAAGTCACATGTATGGTGCACTTCCCAGTAGGAGCTAAAGTAAATAGCAACGCACACCCACAGCCAAACATCCTCTCTTCACCACACGACACTATCTATCACCATTCACAATACCTCCATGATCCCCAAGATCCAACTCTGGTTGCCCTATCTTCGTTCCCGCCTTTTCTTCTTTGCAATCGCTCGTGTTACTATTGGCATGATTTCCATTATAAAATTGGTTGAGTTATGGTCGTTCGGGTGTTTCTGGTGGGGAGTCCAGTACAGTACCAGTACAGTACTATTGTGGTTGTCGCGCCCGATCGAGGAGTGCACCATAGGGAAAGTTGTTTTGCACAAGAGTAAATTATGGTTGGTTGGAATTAGATATGTAAGTCATGCACGCTGGTTATCTCGGGGGAGAAAGGCTGGGGGGTCCATGTCATTTTTTCTTTTTCACACCAGGACAGATCTGGTTCACGAACAGGAATCAGCAACAAGCAACCATCAGCTTGCTAGTAGACGACCATGTGTCGCGGCTCCATGATCTTTGGAATACCCCTGTTCGTGGAGCCCCGAGTGGAGACCGTGTTGTAGCCACAAAAGAGTACTCGAGCGCCGTACCCCAACACTGAGTCCTAATGAAAAAAGAGGAAAAGGTCCAATGCCCTCTATTTTGACCAAAACTCCCCCAAATGCCACTCTACCCTCAGATGTCTCTGTATATATGTTATGTAAGTTTTCTTAGTAATTTTCTTAGTAATAAACTTTAAAATTTCTGTAATGATTTACAATTCAGAAAAAGAGGAGGATTTTATTAGGGTTTTAAAGTACAGAATACAAGTGTATTGAGGCTGTCAAGTTAACGAACCATGCATTCGGTATTGATAGCTAGCTATCATATGGTTAACAAATAGAGGAGGCATCATATGTCAACTGTTATTATGGTTGATATAAGTAGACAGGATCCTATCCTGGCATGCGTCTTGGTCTTTCATGTTTTTCTTGCTCAAATGAGTCAAGTATCATGAATCTTTACTTATAAAAGAGCATAACAAGACAATGTCACCGACAGGATAATGTCGCATCTCTAAGGGTAGTAGTAAGTAAACAGGATTTACTCCCCCCATTCGTTTTTGCAACCATATTTGCCATGTGCGACACTACCCTGCCGGCGACATTGTTTTATCATGCTCTTGCCATATTTGAGCTCTATGTGCTGGAGTAGCAGAAGACCCGGAAACTGTATCGGGCTTCAAATACTGTACCGAACGGGATAGCTATTCTGGTACGGTTTCGGTTGGCTGGGGGTGGCCCCGGGGCTCGGCGATTCTCTCCAGGGACCTTTCCAGCAGCTTTAAGAGGTAATATGTCATGCGGTATAGACGAATCACGGTAAAAGTTCGTGAGACCCACTATCTCTATCTCTCAAGCACTCCAGAGACGAAACGCTCCCAGAATGAATTGTGTTTTCGAGACATGATACATGATAGCCAATGTGATGTTGCTGGACCTCATCCACTAGCACCATTATTCGGCTGACCTACTTTTCTGGGTCTCTTGTAGCCTGGTATGGCAGGTTGGGCTGCGTAAGTGATAGGGTATTTTAATTTCCACCGGATATCTGGGCCTGTACTTAGGTTATAGAGCACGGAGGGGGGTATTCATAGGGCCTCCCGGGTGTGGGCGTTAGCTAGGTGGCTCCCAACAAGGATGCAGGAGGAGAAATGATCGTTCTTTGCCTTTCTTACTAGCCGAGCACCAAGCTTGAACCCCCATAATTAGCTTAGATGAACTTAATACCACAGAAACCCTTCGCCAACTTCGGCCAGTGGCTAGAAAATTTTCCGAACCCCCAGCCCCGGTTCACACCACTAAAGCAAATATCAGAGTTGAATCAACTAAATATTTTGAGATGAGAGGGAAGTGGGGTGATATCATACTGTAGATTCTAAAAGAACACAGAATACACGAGGTACAGTATTATATGACCCATGGGGGAAGAGGAGTCCAACAAACACAATTTCCAAGCACTGCCATGCTTGTGCAGGAATCCGCAGCAAACAGCCGTATAGTCAAGTTTCGTTAGTATCCGGTACGTAGGAAGGAGAGCTGTCAAAAAGTCGACTTTAGTAATAAGTCACCTGCCACATGGTTGTGGCTTTGGTGCCATTATCCGGGGGGGGGGGGGGCGCCACACATCAACCTAACACCAATTATGATAATCGGACCTTCGGCCACGAAGGATATAAGCCTTGCAGCCGGGTCGCCTGTTTTTGGGTTGGCCCGGTTAGGTTTGAGCTGGGTTCGACTGGGTCGGGAAACATCGGGTCGAGGTGGTTCGTGCAAGACCACAAGTTGACCATGGCATCTTAGAGAGCTTGATAACGTGGGTGTCGATGGTTTAGATGGTAGAGAAAGGTTTTTCCCGAACCACCCCGTCCCTTGAAATATAAGGGATGCTCTATGTGTGAACTTAGTGCTCTGAACTAGGTGTGTGCCGTCAGCGCTTTATTTTGGGTAACTTGGTTTGACCTGATATCATTGGGAAGCGTGATAATAGCGGGAAGAATGATAAGTGTTCCACTCTCTATCACTCATCCTTTCCACCAGCACCCAAAGTTTCAGTTCACTAGTGGACCAATGGCACCCTAACTTAGACGATATCAATGAATTCAACCCGCACCTACTAACAGTGCCTGCTTACCTACATCTCTATCAAGAAATTGCAAGCTACAAGGGCGCCACACCTTGTAGTGTCATCTAGCAAGGGTTCTAGTCGCAGCAATGAAGGTGACGGGTGAGGATCGCAATATGTTAATTTTGATCCAATCGAGATTCGGCGTGGAGAGTGAGGATAGAGAGTACCCCCCCCCCAATAAGCATTGGGGAGGCGGGAGGTTTAAACCCCTTGGCTTGTCATTAGAAACAATGTCTAGAAGTCCGAATCCTTGTGGGTCCATTCCGTCGGTTATCATTCTTACGGATTCCCCGGGCAAGGTTTTGTTGGGGCTAGGTCAGGTACACTGGAGTACCGGCACTCGAGTAGGTATGGTTGGTGGACAAAATTAACCGCGGGTGGACCAAGAGAGAAAAACGTAGGCCATGACAACACTCCCCCACCAACACAGCAATTACTAAAGCCTAGAAAAAGATATCTGGGATATAAGTATAGAGTAGAATACATAGTAGAAATTAATATTTGAGTAAGATAAAGTTCTTTAAATGGTGTTGAAAGCGCAGGGTGATAAGGAGGGGTGCGTTGCCATGGATGGCTGATCCGCGGTTAATTTTGTCCACCGACAATAGATCGGGCTAGCTCCGGCCCACTCAAGCAGACCAGCGCTCAACATTCTAAATCGGCTGAATGTTAGCAGCTAAGGAGATAATCTTGAGAGAAACCAAACTACTGTAGTATTCGTGCAGACAATCCCGGTACTTGTACTAGTAGTACTTGTACTGGTATGCAACTTGGAAAGTCGCCTCCGTCTTTCTTTGGCTTTTAGCGATTTCCCTGTCTGGCTGTCCCTTGCCCCACATCAACAACGAACCAATGCCCGGCGATATCTCAAGCCCACCTCTACCGCTGCTTGCTGTTGGTGGGTTGCTCATAGGGTAGACAAGTGTATAAGGCTGCGGCAGCCCTTCCCCTTCATACACCCCTTAACGTGCCTCATGGCATCCTATACCGAGAAGTCCTTTTAGAACGGAACTTTTGGTATCTAACAGGCTTTACCAGCCTTCTGCTGATCCCCACCAAACTTCCCGTTCCCCCGAATCTTTCGGTAGGGTTCCAGGTATGCTGCGCAATACCGCATTTTGAACAAGTGGTTAGTATCAGGTAGTAACTAGCCCTAAACCTGTCAACATTTCTAGCAAATGAGGTAACCTTCCAGAAAACTTAGAGATTTATTGTGAAGAGCTCCTATGGGCACTCGAACTACTAGCGTATTATAGATTAGAAAATGTATCATGCTACCCAAACACCTTCGATGTGAGATATACGGGAGATACGTAGTATTTCATCGCCATCATTCGCAGTTGAGCAACGCACTCTAATAGGGTCAGGGGTGCATGGAGCGAGTGACAGCCACCAAACCTTTCGCTTCGTCTCAAAACTTATAAGGGAGTTGCTTCTGTAGTATCGCTCGATTTATTGGATCTCGCTTCTAGAAGACATGTGGGATGACAACTGCCCAAAATATACCATAGTGAAGTGGTCCTTTCCAAATCTTCCGTAGCCTAGTCCGGGAGACACGTCGCAGGAAATTCCCTATAATACCTAGAATAACAGCGCGGGGTGAGACAAGAGGGACCAAATTTGATAATCGCCGCTGGATCTGCCATATCGTTCCCTCGGTCCGTTGCCCAAACTGTTGCGCCCACATTACCCGCACAATACTGCGCTCGAGGAGGGGGTTAGCTGGAAAAAAATATTTCTGTCGATCCCCATACAATGACCATGCTTTCCAATTGCTAATGAACCCCCGAGTACAACCTCCGGTTAAAAATCGAAAGCGAGATGAACGATTTCGGTGTTACGATTAGAGGGTTCGGTGGCCCGAGCTCATCAATATACTTTTTCCTAACACCTGATTTATCTTTTTTTTCTCCAACCCCTCTCCTCAAGCACCGCAAGTTCTCGTGTAATCCGTTATGAGGCTATCATCGGGAGTCCACCTATGAACCTAGGGAAAGACTAGTTTAGCAAGTGAGCAGAATTGTGAATACCAGTTAATGAGATCCAATACGCCCTAGGTGCTGATCTCATGCTCTTAAGAAAATCCTATTCCTTCTCAAGAGCTTTTGTCCCTGAATCCGGAGATTACAAGGCCGACGGGGGATAGTTGATTTCACTAGATTTTACTGTACCGTGGCTCTCGAGGAAATTTCTGGTACGCTATCATAAGCGCCGGTTCTTCACACGCGAGCTTGTGTGTCGATATCGGAGCAAGCCGGTGCAGTACTTTGTGACCTAGGCAGCTAGAAAAGAATTCCGATGGTATCAGTGGGAGACTGGTGGGATGATGATGATTACGATGATAATGATGGGTGGGGCGGTGGTGGATGGAGAGGGGGAGGTCTAGAGACTAAATTCCCAAAGGTAGTGCAAGGAAAGGTAGTAAGTGGTAGTGGTAGTAGCAGTAGTGTAGTGGTGGCAGTAGTAGTAGTAAACGGAATGTGTGAAAGTAGAAGAAGAGGGAGAGGAAGCTTCGCCAAGGCTGTGGGGTCTTGTCAGACCAGCGCTCACACGCTGAGGCCATCGCGATCGAAATGCCGGTAGGGGTGGGGTGCTGTAGGGTCGCTTGAATACCTACCGGTACCATAACTTAGCACACGTGCCAGGGATAAAAACCCCAACATGGGGTCAGAATTTAGTATGGGCGCCCAGATGTGCAAGACCATTCGCTGTCCGAGGACAAACATTTCTCCCCAGCCTTTCTGCTTCAGTATGTCTAGTACGTGTACCGTACCCGGGGGGGGAAGCGCATTTTTGGGGTCCGTAACACAAAGGCGCTCTAGCATATTGCTGGGGAAAGTGAGAGGTCTGTATTACTGGTCTTTACTTCTTGCAGAGTGGCACCAAACAAGTCAGCACCAATCACAGACCAGCATCCCCTTTCACCACCTATCACTCGAGTTTCCCAATCCGGTTTAGTCCTCCTCCAAATGCCGCAACCCGCCCTACTTTTTTTTTCTTTTTCTTACCTTTTTAGAGTACCGTAAAATCTCGTCCTTACGAACTGGCCTGGACTAGGACAATTTACAATCGGCAAAATTTCTGAATTAATGATAGGCCAAACACCTGTTCTTTTCCAAAATTCTCAAAAGCTTAGTTTTCTTAGTACCAGAGATTTTGAAAAGTCCTAGTCCAGGCCAGTTCGTTAAGGACGAGATTTTACGGTACTCGAGATCAGGACTTTCAATAGGGGGTCTCAGACCGGTGGTTCAGGTCCGGGATGCGTACTGCTGTTCTAGGTGGTTCAGTGTAGTATGGTGTGAAACCTCCCCGGTACAGATTAAAGGTTTAGTATCCGTTTTGTCTATTTGATGATCAAGAACTAAATCTTTACTAGCTAGCTTTAAGGAAACTAGCATTGTAGCGCTTGATAGCTCATGAATATTCCTTCTTTTGTGCAAGTCAACAGTGTACCACCAACCGCCAAACCATGAAACCATCCTGAGTACCACCTCCAGAGCCGGTACTAGTACCGCGGTTCATTTTTCCAGTTCATGGTTCGTGAACTACAAACCACCTCTTTGAACCGTGGTGAATCGGCGGTCTGAGACCCCCTAATGATGCGTGCGGCACTGTTGTCTATCCAGGATCTTGGTCGGTCCAGTCGTACCGGTACCGTTGAGCTCCTCTGGAATTTGCACGACCCTACTTTTGTCCAGCAGGCGGCACTAGGCGATTTTTTAAGTCATCGTACTGGGGAAAGAGGAGTTACTCGTAAGTGGGCTCTCCACTTGCAGGTGGGTAAGCTATCATTGCGCTAACTAACAAAAAATCGAGGAGTATCACACGAGTAGTCATGGCGCAACCATAACCAGACCCTCCCTTCTCCCCCGTTTGAAAAACCTTTCGCGCAGAGAAGGCGCACAGGTTCATACTCCCCGAGTTTCTTCTACCGCAGGTTGCATCCTAGCTCTTATCCTTCATCCAGATACTCGAGTAACGCTCTGCAAGTAGAATAAGGGTAGTAGGCATCAGAAACTACGATACAGTGAGATTCCTACTGTACCGTACAGTACCGTCTCGCCTAGAAACTTGCGCAGCTTAATTGGGTTGAGATTGGGTCTTCCTGTCAGTGGCGAAAACTATTCACTGCACGATTCTTTCTTTTTTCCTTCCCAGCTAGTCTACCTTAGGATCTCGGAAACCTTCCAAAGACCTTGCGATGTTAGGGAATAACTTACCGGTACTGAACTCATGCGGCGGGGTGCTAAGTAGATCACGTGATCTTCGATGCCAAGGAAGTGAATTGAATGTTCAAGGGAGCCTTAGCCCTCCGCCTATCTCCTGGCCTTCCTGAGCCAAAGAAGAAGAAAAGAAAAGCACTAAGTTAACGTACCGGCACCGGGCCAGGGAGTGGATCAGACGCAGAAGTGGATCGGTTTGTATGTGAATTTTGCACAAATCCTCAATACGAGAAGTTCGAAAAAATAAATCCTCCGAATTTAGTTCAAAAACAGGCAAATCTAAAATGGTGTATCATGCTATCAGAGATTCTCATCTTTTCAGGGTGGTGCGTCAATTGTGATTTCCATATTCCGATTTTTCCAGTGCATTTTAACTGATCCGCTTCCCCGTCTGATCCTCTTCCTGGTCCAATACGTTACCCATCAAAATCGCTGGGCAATCTGAATAGAATATCACGTGACCTAGAGTACTTAGCGCGGGGCAGCGTGAGGGGGGTGTAGGTGGAAATTTGTATGATGGATGAGTTATTGGTGAGGATTTGGCTGCGGATGGCTCGTACCGGTATGGTACACGGTACTACTCGTACCTTACCAACCCGGGATTTCAGTACGGTTCCGGTACTGCAGTTGATCATAGAAATCAACCGATTAGCACCTCAAAAAGTTGGGAGAGAAAAGAGGACAGGTGGGGGCATAAGCAAACTAAGTCAGTAAGTGCCAAGCCTAAGTTACACCAGAGATGCGGCATAACTTTTTTCTTCTCCCCTTCCAAGTACGTGCTCTTCGTTCGATGCAAACCATATTTTGCTTTTTTCGTAACCGATACCGGTATTTCCTAGTAAACAGCTTATTCGGTGGCACCTATTGCACGGCCGACAATGAAAGGGATTTTGGTTGTAGATAAATATTTAGGGGTATTCTTCCATTCCTTCCTTCCTTCCTTCCTTCCTTCCTTCCTTCCTTCCTTCCTTCCTTCCTTCCTCCTATCCCGTCTTCTTTCCCTTTCTTCCCACATCCGAAATCACTCAATCCCACAAACTTTCAACGGTGCTCGAGTACAGTACACAACATCAGGTTCCAAGCTTTCCCTCCATTCACTCACCCAAGATCATCCATTTCTTCTAGTTATATATCTAATATCTATCTTGGCTTCTTAGTACAACCACTATCCCCAGCTGCTCATGTCTCTAAGTTTTTTTGACTTCAAATGCAATGCCGTCAACTTCTTCTGCTGCACATGGCAGATCACTCGTACCTCGGAGCGCAACGGGGTTCACCATCGAGAAGCCCCAATTACTACACAACCAACACCGCAGGAGCCTATGAATGCAAATCCTAAAGGTCTACCTCTCCATTAAGCTTGCTCTCGATTCTTAAGTAGTTCTATTAACCTATATTTAGATTAAGCCCGTATGCCTAGCGCTCAGGGGATCTTCGAAAAGAGTTTTTCTTTCTACACTACGGTCGTTTTTCTGTTCATCTCCGGGGGTGAAGGGGGGGGGGAAGGTGGAGGATCGGACAAAGTCCCTCCAATGACCAAATATATCGAAGGTTATGTCAAGCTCTGTGACCTTTGATGAACACGAATGGGCCACCGGGGGATGGGGTTTTTTTTGTACGTACCATACGACAGGTTGGAATTTAGATATGCATGTACGCTGGTTGTTGTGGTGAGCCAAGAGTTGTTCCGCTGAAGGTGATTTTGTATTTTGGATGAACGACCGGTACACCGGTATCCGCGACAACAAGCAACCGCTACCTCACCTCGCCGGAATTAGTCATAGGTCCCGTGGATTGTGGCTGGATTATTTGGCATGCCTTTCTCTAGCCACGGCTCATGGCTATGACTAAGTACCGGTACCCCTGTCCGTAGAGCCCCGACAGTGGGAACTGTATGATACGATATCGTACCCCAACACGGAGTTCTAATAAAAAAAACTTACAATTCAGAAAGAGAAAAGGATTGCATTAGAGTGTTAAAGTACAGGATACAAATCTATTAAGGCTATCAAGTTAACAAGCCACTGGTATGCATCGGATATCGATAGCCAGCTATCGTGTGATTAAGAAATAAAGGGGTTATGTCAACCGTTATTACGGTTGAACATTTTGATTATAAGTAGACAGGATCCTAAGCCTAGCATAGTTTTTGGTCTTTCATGTTTTTCTTAGTCATATGTGTTTTAGGCTGGTTGGGTACGGTGTCGTTGGGCTTTGCTCGTGGGCGTTAGACTATCGGTGCGGGATGCCAGCGGGGCAACCTCTCTTGCAAAAAAAGAAAAGGGAATCCTTACAACCTGTGCATAACTTATCGACGAAGCCGCAGCACACACCCTAGACTTAGTGAATGAGCTACCGGTACTCGAATTGAAGAAAAATGTGCTATCATCAGACGTTGGAATTTCCCCTCTCAACAAGGTAAGAGAGGAAGGCGCCGCAAACAGCCTTCAGTTGAAACAAAACAAAAGGGATATGGGTCTCGCCTTACTAGGAGAGACCCAACTGCCATGTCCTAGCACATTTTTCTTCTATGGTACTCTGATATGATACCGGTAAAGAGCGGTATTCGAGTTTTTACTGTATTCTACCATACAGTATCATACCATAAAAACCCGCTGTATCCACTATCGGGGATCGGGCCCTCAGCATTCGCAATCCGCGATAAAACTCCCTGTGAAAGAATACTTATACTATACTCGTAGTGTACCGATAAAGTACAAGCGGCTTTTTTTTTTAAAAAAAAAAGGCTTCCACATTGCAAGTAGTGCTTTTCCAGACAAGGTGGAGCTTGGGGAGGGGGAGCCTGCCGGATCCCATTAACTAGTATTCGTTATTTTGTTAACCCGCCGTGCTCTGTCTATTATGGTTTGGTGATGAGGTATCATATGATATAGTTGGGAACTCCGATAGTGGATACAGCAGGTTTTTACAGTAACTACTTTTCTCTCCGATCCTCTTTGACTCTTTCCACCAGTTACTTTTCCCAGGCCTTTAAATTCATTTTTTCCTTTCTACTGCATCAGGTATGTCTAGTTAGAATTACCACAAGCCCCACTGGATGCTTTCAGAGTGCTGATAGTCTACACTCCCGTGCTCGAGACCGGTATAGATATCTCGCCGTTTCGTATCAAAATAACTGAACACACCCAGGAAATTTAGCAACCGGAATAACTTTTATCACCTCCCTATTAATATTTCATATACTATAGATGGTGCGGCAGGAAGTTACCAAACAGTTACTTGAGGTTAAGCAGCCAAATATATCCCTTTCTATTCCTGTTAATAGGTTTCTCCCTCGTACCCTCCTGTACCTAGTACTAATACTTGATACACCATACGTTTGCTAAACTTTGAAAAGTAGAAGGTTTTGAAGGCTCCCAGCAATTATAGCATCCCCTACTCCCCTTCCGGCTACCTGTTACCCCTTTAAGTTATAAAGGTGGGGATAAAATTTGTGCAGGAAGTTTTTCCAATGCTTATTAAGTTTCCGCATCGTCGTTGTAACTTACGGAGGCACAGTACAGGGCTTAAGTTTCGTAGGTCCCATAAGCGAGGTTTTCTGTCCTCACCCCCCTGTGGAACCCACAAAATTTAGGTCATGTACTGTACCCCCGTACGACTTTCCGTTGTGCCAAACACCTCCCAAGCCTTTCTACTATATCCCGACTCACTCTGGTGTTCCCTTTCAAGTATACTACGTGCAGATCGGCGGACACAGGCCTTCTGCAAGTACCAGCGCAGACCCAAGAATCCCTCAGCCATAATGATATCTCTCCCCTTATCGATGTTCGCGAAGGACAGACGTGAACAAAATAAAGCGACTTGTGCGAATGAGAGAATATAATAACCAATCGTTCGTCCTCCCGCTAAAACATATTCGAGAAAGAGATAGAAAGTGACTATAACATAAACGGTGTATATATCCCAAAAGTATCTCCTGTCGGCCATAAGAGCCTGGGCTTGCTTTCCCATAACATCCTGACAAAGAAGAGGAGGGGGGGAAGGTAATGTTGAGAACATTCTCTACAATCCCCCCGTAACAAAAAGAAATGTAGAGTGAAGACTCCAACTTCATAGAACTTTCCATCATACCACCATAATGCCCAAACATTTTATACCGCCATCTCACCAGTATTTGTGCATATTCCACACCCGAGCGCCTTCTAGCGTTAGCGTGCTGACAGCCGATACGGCTGTCCTTTTTTTCCCATCCTTGTTTTCGCATTTATCCCCCGATTGCCACATAAATTCTGTTCGCCAATCACAGGGAATCACTCGTCAACAAATGTCGTGGGAATCACGGGGAAGCCCTACCCCCCTCCCAAAAAAAAAAACTTAAAACCAAAAAATCCAAAAAGAAATCCACATCACCACCTCTTCAAGGTACCTTAACCTTCAAATCACCCGAAGAACTCCTCTCATCCGGGAATTCCACCTTGCCCACCAATTCCTCGACCATCCCTATAACCCGAATAAGATCATCCCGCATGACTCCAACAGCGACCTGCACAACCGCGAATGCTATGAACCCCGGCTCAACGAGATGATCCAACTTGAGGCCTCCGTCCCGTTCTTCCAACGCACGCACTAGCCGGAATGGCTCTGGAAGGTTGAGAATCGGCGGGAGAGGGTTACCGCTGGCCAAACTCGCGCTCAGGAGGCAGAGCAGACTGGTGATTTGGTGCATCTGGGTATCGGCATTTCTAAGTAGTGTCGATAGATCCTCTGCCCATTCGCCGCCCATGGAGAAGGTTTTTGAAGCGTAGGATATGATGGATAGGTAGTTGGTTATGTTCCGCACACCGGCGATGATCCCGTCGTATTGTTCTCTCGGAAAGCGGCCTCGGAGCGAGGGTTCGTACTGTGTGAAATTTATCTGGGTGCGGAGGAAGTCGTTGGCTAGGAAGGACTCTGTGAGGAGTTTTACACGCGTTTTCTCGTATCTTCGGCCTGGTGAGCATTTGTCCGATTCGTCGCCGGCTGTGCCGTGGATTCTTAACTGGAGGAGTGAGAATGTGGTGCTGTATATTCGCGCTAATAGGAAGAGGGATGACGACACGGAGCTTCGTATTAGGCTGCGGGTTGTGGTCGGGTATGGGAGGATTGTGAATATCATTGCTACGCAGATACCGCCTATAGTTACAAGTAGACGGTAGGGTCCTATTTCGTTGACAGAGAGGATAGGCTGGCCAGTGCGGGTCGAGACTTCGTCGCCGATTTTGCGAATTTGAAGTTCATAACCTATAAGGTTTGTTAGTTTTTCTTATAGTTGTTTTTAGTTAATTTCAAGTAAAAAAAATAATTCACGATTTCATACAGATAATGATAATGTGTGTGACCAGTGCTGTTATTGTGCTTTGTATCAAGGTTGGGTACTTGATAACGAAGTAAAACTCTGTATATACATTAGCTTTACTTATCTACAGCACGTGTAGCGGTGCTTTACTCACGAATCGCCAGGAAGAACCACAGAAACGGTATTACTCCCCTACATCTGAGTTAGTTACTTCCTATACATAGTAGGAGTGTAGAGACCAACGCTGCCTTTCCATCTACGATATACCAGTTTATCAGTGCCAGCACCATAGCAATAATTGTTCCAGCAATTCTCCCAACAAATCCTATCAACTATATTTGTCAGCCGACACGCATGGCGAAAATTGAGGACAAGCGGCATACCGAAGCCCCAGAGGTAGGCGACATTCCAATAGCTATCAGGATCAACGCCCATACCAGCCTCTTTTCAATAAAGAAAACATAACTCGACTTCAATACTGATTAGCGCCTGCATGGTCTCTCGCAGTGTGGAACGTAGGTCACCTCAAAATAAGCCGGCAAAGCAGCAGCAAGGGTAGCACAGGCAACTCTAAGCCCAAATCCACTCTCGCTGCTACTGATACCCTCAGTAAAAATTGCAATTAGATGCCCGAGTTTTTGCAAGAAACTTCCGGCTGGCAGGTGCTCTGGGTCCTTCTTTCGTGCTATCCCGTCAAGTCCCGAAACTTTTACTGCACCAAGATCGCAAACGTCAACGACGTCGTCATTGCGACTAGACCCCATAGAGTACAGCCATTTCTTCAAGCGTTTAGCGGTAGGATACACTAATATTGTACGATCCACCACGCCCTGCTGCTTTTTCTCCTCAGCGAATCGAGCGAGTGCCAGGAGTGATTTGGCCGCGTTGTAGAGTAGGTATTCCATAAAAAGAACAAGGTATAACTCGCTGCGGCGTTTCTCATCCATATACTCTTCGGCCGAAATGCCTCCTGCAGAATCCGAATTCTTTGCTGTCTTATATGAACTGAAATACGTTCTCACATCCCCCGCACGCGTGCTATAAAATTCTTGTACCTTCTCTTCAAGTGTTTGGCAGAAGCCCTGCGCTCCTGGTTCAATACTAGGTGCTTCTTCGTCTCCCCCAGGTTTCTTGGGAGAGGGCTTAAGTTTCATCGTCAGAAGGACATGCTCGATTGCTTCACCACACATTCCCACTATGCGCTCGTATGGCTCATGCAAGGTCTTCATAACCTCAGATAGTTGCTCTTCCCTTGGCACAGGGCACTTTTCATCCTCGTCAGGACCTGCCCTGGCTGCACGATCAAAAATGTCTAAAATCACAGTCATTCCCTGTAGCGGGAGCAGAGTTTCTCGAACTAGACGGTATACTTCCTGAAGGTCGCCCGTCAAATACCGACCTAACGCGACCTCGCGCTTGGCCATTGGCAATTCGGTTGACAATTTGGTGAAAAGATCGGCATGTGCCTTCTCGAGCGCTGCGAGTGTAACGGCAGACTTTTTGCCTTCTTCCGCTCCCATTGTTTCATGTTGTCTCAAGAAATTTTTCTATAACCCAAATCAGCCACTGCTCCCAAGAACAGCATCCTTTATCCAAACCTGCTCCACCAATAGCTTTTCAGAGGTCAACAAGTACCCCGCAAATACCTTCCACCAAATATGCCGACAATTCATCGGGTAAACAACCATCCCTACAGCGAATGCAAGCCCGTACCCGGTAAAGAAACACTTGAGCATTAAAACTACCGTATAAATCGCCCGATCCATTGTGTAGATTCCACCGTTGGTGTATATGATAGACACAAATATAGTGTACATGATCACTGGGATTGCTAGCGAAGGTATCTTCGCTCTCATAAGATTGGCCAGCCAAATGGCAACAAACAGCCAAGCACCCGAGACCGCGGAAGCTGCGGCATTATATACCTGACCGGGCGGGGAGGGGTAATGAGCTCGTGCGCGAGTTGCTGTCCAGACTCCTAGTAAGGATGTCCCGGCTGCGAGGGCCACCGCTATCTATAGCACCATTTCTACTGTTATTACGGAATGTGTTTTGCTCGGGTAGGATGGAATTACGGAGTTTTGGATGGTCAATTGAACTAGCTTTGCCCGGGGAAGAATACATAGCGATAACGCAGCGATGATGGTAACGAGATAGCCGAGGGTTGAATACGTTTTTGCCACGGGAGTCGCTTGATACGCTGCCGTGAATATTGCCGGTGGGAGTGCTCCTCTACTAACTGTTAGCCGGCATCATCTCGTGACGTGACGAACCCGCGATCAGAGGCGCAACAGCTCATATCATACTTTCCCATCAATATCAACGTCGGGGCATCCAACCCCAATTTCCCCCATAATACTGATAGCGAGGATTTCTTCGGGCCCGCCATTCTGAATTGAGCGAGGGAAGAGAAAAGATTAGGAAGAAGGGAGGATGGTGTTCAGGACACCCTCCATCAGGGTAGAGGTGATCAGATATCCGCAGGCTACCGCGAAAACAACAGGCTCGCGTTGGCCACTCTTAACCAATGATCGGCAGTTACATGGGGGTTGAGACAGAGTTCTCGAGGGGAAAACCCTCCATTCCCTGAGGGAGAGTTCGCTTTGAAACGCCACTTTTCGGAAGGCCACGCATAAGCGTGAGACAAAGACTGAGTGCAAGGAGATTGATTGGCTGACTTACTTGTATAATCATTTGCATGTTACACGTGCATATCCCCTCAGCACCTACCGGTATTAATCATCCATCGCGACTAACTACCGGTATACCGTAAACTCTCGTTAAATCCACCATCGGCCATCGGCCTCGGATCCCTCCGATCAGTGTCAAAACGCCCTGGGAAGGAATAGTGTTTTCCAGACACGGTATAGCTTGCCTATGACGAGCTCACTGGATCTCATTAACTTGTATTCGTAATTTTGTTAACATGCCCTTCTAAGCCTATTGCGGTTTAGACTGTTGAGATCCCCGATGGTGGATTTAACGAGAGTTTACGGTACTCGGCCCAGAGTCAAGAGCTAAGAGATGGCAGCCGATTACTAGTAGACTAAGAGTGACATTCCACACCGCGGTAAACTCGCTTCTGGTACCTGGGTGCTATGGTAGAGGATAGACAACTGAAGAGCTCAAGCACTACTAGTACGAGTACATAGCGTACCCAAGCCCCAAGCGCGCCAACTATCTTAATATTATAAACGAATTCGGTTACTCAGGCACAGTACGAACTTGGCGGCAAAAAGCAATTGACATCCACCTGGTTTTCCATAGTACAAGTTTAGCCGATGCCACAAAGTGAACAACAAATTTTGTTCTTCAAAAGGTAATCAGGTGGGGGGGATCACAGAGAACTTGACGTAATAATAATACTATTACAAGATTGCAAAAAACTTTTCACGTTTCCAACTGCTAGAAGCAAGTGAGCGAAGCCAGCCAGTGCAGTTGCCATCTAGAAATTTCATACAAATTTCCTATCTTGGTGGTGTTTTTGGCCCACTCTCGGAACCCTGGAACTCAGAATTCTTAGCATGTTTTCTGTAAACTAGCATTCAATTATGTGAATCTCCATGTCAAGCTATATTGTCTAAAAAAATCCCTAGCTTCTTCTAAAGTCACAGCGGTAAGTAGGCACTTTTGGGGATGGGGGTTTTGCATAGAAAACCCAGTAGATGTCGATTCCTTCTGCCATCGAGATCGCACAGGAACAGCCCCCGAAGAGATCTGCTTCAGTAGACATTTATACCATCTGCTCAGGAGACAACTCCCTAAAACCTAGAAGGTTTCCAGAATCTCGCTATACCTCGCTATAACAAACGAAAACCCAAAGCTCTTGGCGTTCCTCACAAGGTGCGACTGTGCTTGTAACCATCAAAACATAAACCAATATTCGCGCTATGGCTAATCACCTCAGCGATTACCAAGCGAAAAATACAAAATAGACTCCCAAAGATAACTGAGGCCCTAAGCATCTCGGACCGCTGGTTGTGGATAGGAAGCTTTCCCGGTGTAAACTAGGTAAAATGTTACAAGAGATCATCCTCCCCCCCTATCTCGAATTAATAACAAACCAACTCTCAGAGAGATTTACACCCCACATCACAAGAGGTCATCCTAAGGGCACAGTCGGAGACATAAGCTCGTTACGACTCTCCACCCTAGATCACCTCCGGTAACCCTTCATACTTATCAAGCTATGATACCATAAATTAATATCCAAACTACCCGCATATCCCCCCTTCTCTTCGCTAACTGCTTCCGGAAAAATTCCCGGAGTCAAGATACCGCGTGGACTTGAAAAACTAGCCACACATTTAAAGCCTCTGCGCGTGGCCCTACATGCAGTCTGCCTGAATGGAGTATAGTTTTGTGTTCTCGAGCTCGCACAGTACTCATACGGTATCCACCTCCAAAGCACGCTACTGCAAGAATGACTTATCGCAGCACTACTTATGTGCAAATCCAGCTTCCTAATTTACCATCTCCCCCAAATCTCCAACAACAACAACCGGGAGATTAGCATAAATCTACGGTGAAAACTCCGAATATCGGTAGAAGATAAGTGTGCTACCTGAGGAGGTTGTGGTCAATTGGGGTCGTTTAGTAACCAGGCAAAACATACCAAAATTGCTGATTTCCGAGCTGTCATTGCCCAACCACCATAATATTATGCGGAAACATCATGGAAATAAATTCAAAAAGTAATTTGCTATAATAGCACCCATGAAAAAAATATGTGGGACTTTTCCCTTTAATTCTCCTAGGAGTGAAATGTCCTTTCCCTTAGGGTATCGTGCCTGCCAAAACCAGGGTTTTTACACAGGAAAGATATGTATGATACATTGCCATCTTACCCAGTTCATCTGCTCACAGCAGTCTACAAACTCCAGATAAAAAAAAACTGAAACAGATATGTATTATACTCCGGGCATACTATACTTTTTTCAAAATTTTTCCAAAGATAAGTTTCCTGATGTCTATGGAAATATAATAGCACGAAAAGCTGCAATTTTAGTGTGTTTTGGCCTCTGTCTTGTTACCAAACGACCTCTATTATGGTTACCTCTTCGAGTGAGACTCTGTGCACTACGGTATTACATTACCGTATCGGTGTGATCTTCCTCTTGTTTTGTCTCAGCCCGGCCCAGAGTTTGTACTCGTAGTGTTTTCCCTGGCGCAGCTAAGAAGGGGAATCCCAACGTCAATCATAGACAAGAGTTATTCGCCATCCGGGTTCAGCTCTTACCGATGCTCACTCATTCAAATACCAGTACCGTGCCGGTAATCCCGAAGCGCAAAAGCCTCCTTCGTTGCGGGGTACCGATTTCAGTTTCCACGATTAGTAAGATCCCACTTCCCAAAATAGACCAGCCCTTTGATACAAAGCCTCCTTCCTCAGCCTCACATTTCCAGCCACATTTCCAGCTGGTGCCTGATATCCGATCCTTTTCCACCCCCACCCCCCGTTCGGCCTCTGTATCCCTCGGATAGCCCTAACCGTACAACCAAGTTACACAGCCCGACTCAACTTAGCCTTGGGATCCTAAATTCGTACGCCAATTTTGCGATCAAAATTCCACAGTTCGCAATTTCTCACCACGCCGAACTTGACTTATTTGCCACCGGGAGAAAAGTCAGTCACGGTGGTCTTTGGATGCGAATGGTGGGTTCATGGTGTGATGAGGTCATGGGGCTTTTGAGGCGTGTTTTTGTAATTATGAGCCATGTACTCGTAGACTTTGGTGACAGATCTGAGGCACGAGCCACTGAACGGATAATTGTCGCGGTAACAGCGATGGGGTCTTCTACCGTATAGGCTTGGTGGGGGAATGAGGCAATCGTGAGTATGCCATTACGGCGGTAAATCTATGAGTCCCCCTTTGTAGTGACTCACTGTTGAATACTTAGAACACCTTATCTCCATTCAGGAGACGGATACCGTAAAAACTCGCTAAATCCACCATCGGAAATCAGGCACTAACCTGATGGCAGGGGGTTTGCGCCATATGCCAAGAAAGGTGGCGGCCGGGTATAATGCCTTGATTCGCAAATTTTGAACATCATAAGATTCTGCAGTACGATTGAAAGAACGAAAACTGAAGGTAGATTCTATTCAGGTAAGTACAAGTTCAATATCATTCTCGTTCTCATTTTGCACATCTGCCCTTGGATCAAGTGGGTTTAATTCTTCCCTCCAATTACCAATCTCCAATGAACTAAAACCTTTTATATCTAACATATGATCTAGCGAACCATCAATGGGAAGCGACAAGCCTAATTTGCGGAAAGCCCGACAAATAACCTCTGCCTTTTTTTTGTGGAAAAGGTCATAAGCTTTCGCAACTGTAACAATCCTAGCCTGCCGTGGTTATTTATGCAACAGGTAACGAATTACTTGCGTAGTTTTTATTAGACTATCCTTATAGTCTTTGATCGCTCTTGGATATCCGAGAGAGTATTCTTCTTTCCGAGATTAACTTATAATCTCTTCTTCGTTGGTAGACTATCTTATAGTC
>Ga0307509_10003274_pt1 | contig 24912 bp, 22 predicted proteins | sample 10_EM_MG_FD_202245 | JGI IMG/M metagenome (GOLD analysis project Ga0307509, IMG submission 202245) | Populus trichocarpa ectomycorrhiza microbial communities from riparian zone in the Pacific Northwest, United States - 10_EM | ecosystem: Host-associated > Plants > Roots > Unclassified | place... | reverse complement strand
TTTCTGGAGTTCCTTGGCGATGGCTATGCTAATCTGTGGCTCAAACTTGGCCGAATTAGGCAGGGGTATAGGTGTGGCGCGAGTGGCGTATATGCGTCTCCTCGCTATGGTAATGGTCTTTGGGCGTGTAGCAGGTAGTGGAGGGGGGGGAGAGGTGTCATTAGCCGGTTCAGCCGCATCCTCCGGCGCTTTGACCTCCTTTTTCTGCTTCTGCTTGGGATTCTTAGGGGGTGTGGGGCCAACAGTCGCCGACCTCTTCTTCCCTTTGGGTGGGGTCTTGGGAGCAGACGTTTCCTTAGGAGTCGCCGCCGCCTCAGCATAAGTGCGAGATTGTTTCTGCACCGTGCCGGATTGTGGGATGATTTTTGCGGTCGACGCTGCCACATTAGTGGACAGGTCTCTGGCGTTGTTTGATAAATTTTTCACCGTAGTAGCGAGTTCGGTGACCGTATTCGTGAGTTCGTGTATTTGTTGTCTCATTCCCACCATTATCGTAAACATTTCGATCTGGAAGGTGACGTTCACTACTTCGCCGTTCGAGAACTCAGTTTCAGTGGGATTAAGGATTTCTTCCCTAAGAGGTGATTCTTCTGGTAGGGATAGTGCAGGTGCTACACCCCTGATTCCTGCAAGAAACTCTTGGAACCATGGGCTATCTTCAAATTTGCTGGCCAAAGGTGACCCTTGGTTTTCTCCTCCTGGTTGGGAAGCCATATCAGCCGAGGTGGAGAGGTGGGGTGAGGTGTGGTGTGTTGTAGGGATGTGTGGCAACCGAGGTCGCGATGAAAAATCTTTGGTGTTGAGTGTTGCGTAACTCTTCACTGTGATTGGCCTATTCTAAAAGTGCGGAAAATAGGTGGGACGGAGCTTGCATGTTCCAGAAGGCGAGTTAGCCCTGTCATATATCATAGGTACAGGTATATCGTGACGGGAATAGATTGTACTGGAGCATAGAATGCACCTTTTGGAACAGACAACAAGGCCTACTGTACGAGTAGTGTGCCTTTTGATGAGAAAATTGTGCCTTTCTGGAGATCTCTAGGCAGCAAAAATACAGCATTAAACAGGGATATTGTTGGTTAGTTCACCTCCAGCAGTACTCGAGTAACTGTTAACAACCTCTTGCAAGGCCTTGGGCAAGTGCTTGTACAGTACCGGTACTTGTGCAGTATCGTACTTGCACCTAAGAAAAATTGTATCCTCAGGTAGCATACGAGGTCAAGCAAGAAGCTATGGAAGAGCTGGGTGAGGTTAACCAGCTAGATATATCCTTGTTCGTTCCGGTCACTGAGTCCCTCCCCTGGCAAAGCGACTCTTTGTTACTCCGCAAACAGTTATAGTATCATACCTTAACCTCCCCCGCTCCCACTCCGCTAGCGCCACTTCTTGCCCCAACAGGCCCCGCAAAGGGAAGAAAAATATCCAACCCAACCGGAAAAATCCCCGCGGAGATGACGAGAAAAGCCATCTCAACCCCCCCTCTGCATAAGCGACACCTTTCTCAGAAAACAAAAGTTCAGCCGTTACCACCCAAGTCAAAGCAATCATGAGCGTTCACGAGCCCTGGCTTTTCTGTCATCGGGTGGAGCCAGCTGCAGAGGTACTCAGATGCGTTTCGAACGAAATCGAGCGCACTGAGACCGCTCGAGTTAGGAAGTAACACGACCCTAGCCTGCTACAGTACAAGTACCACTCGTACCACCACCGCTACCACCTTAACCGCGAGTTTTGCCAAGTAATGGCATCCTAATTTAGAGCTCACTGTTGATAATGAGTGCTAGGACTTGCACGTACCGTATGGCAGCTAGTTGCCGATATTGGGGCAAGGGGACTATTGTACTCGAGTAAGGCAGAGCAGAGTCGCAATAGGTTACTAGTTGTGGCAACTTGGCCAGGTACCGCTATCTCACCATTCGATTCGTTCGTCTGCCTGGCGCTTCTCCGCCTGGATTTGGCACCGGATCTGCCCCAGTGGATGGCACAAGCCCCCCTCTGCTTGAGATGCCGGAGTTCATTACCGGTACAGTACCGGCAGTAGTGTGTCGCTAGTACTACCGGTAGAGTCCCGTAGCGTATGGTCTACGGTAGTCCCTCACGCTAATTGGGCTGTCCAGTTGCCCTTCGGTATCCGATTCAAGCCTGGCGATTGGAGGCCTTCGTGCCTTTCCATTGGCTTGCCCTTAGCTCTATTGCGGTCAGACTTTTACGAAAAAAATACGGTAAGCACATTCTCAGTACCGGTTGTCTAGCCTATTACGAAACTACGAGTTGAAAAATTCTTGTCAGTTGAGTTCAGCACAGAGTGAGTACGGTACTGGCACGCGAGCAGAGAGGGCGTGAGGGGTACGGTACTCGAGTACGGTAGATTCAAGCCACCTGCTAAACCAAAAAGATCACACTCTATGTCATTGGGGCTTTCGAAAAAGCAAAAAAGATGATGGTTGTGGAGCTCTGAGACCTCTGGAAATCCCCACCGGTAGGGTATTTCAGCCCTACTGCTGGTCTCTCTAGTCTGCTCACTCTACCGTGCTCGAGTACAGTAAGGTGAACCAAAGTTTTGCTGAAATGCGATTCTGTGGTTCTTTTCTGTTTTGCGAAATCGTCCCCTGCCTAATACAGCTTTGAATAAGATGATGATGATATATTCGAGTAAAATGAAATTAAAAGGGGGACAGGAACATGTCTTCACGATAAGGCTATCAGCGATTTTCAAGTTTACTATTTCCCAGCCTCGTGGTGATGTTGAGATCTCTCATAAATACTCTAAACTTGGTCAGTTACTACTTGGTGCTCGCACCCTCGGGACTCCTCCTCCCCCTCCGAGCACGTTATTATGCTGTACCGGCCGGTGGCACCATCACCAAGCAGTAGAGCCAGGTGACCCTAGCACAAACATTAGTACTGGGGATCATGGACAGGATATAAAAAGGCGAAGTTTTGTATAAACCCAAAGAGGTTTTTGGATCCTTGACAGAAAAAGGTGCAGAAATATGACATATTTGATCCTCTTGTTAAGAAAGTGTTGAATGCCTTTGTCGTAGCAGCTATTCTGCCCCCCCCCCAAAGTGCTAAGACCTCGGTTTTCTATCAAATTTTGTCATGATAAGTTTAGGTTGCTGCGGAATTAAATCGCTGATGTGATACCATCGAATAAATAATAAAAAAATAAAAAACGGAGACCTTGTCTATGAGCAATTTTAAGCCATTGGGGTCCGAGGGTCTTGGCAAAGCACTGATCGATATCCTGGCTTATTTAAGCATTATTGGGAATTTAACGACCCTCGTGAAGTGACCTGCTCAAAAAGATAGAAACTCCGAATCCGAACACAACCGCTAAGGTTATTTCAAGGGATCTTTGCAAAGCCTATTGCTATCGACAGATATGAGAGCCGCCGCCCACTCTTACCACGACAGACCAATCCACCTGCCCGGGCCGTACTCTTGTGCCTTCAAACGTCCACTTCGGCATCAGCCACAGCTACCTTTATCAAGTGGTATATACCAAGTAAAACTTGCCCTCGGTGGGAAGATATCGCTTCCTTCAATAACAAGTTACTTGAACCAGATGGGTTTGCCCACAGCGTTTGTAATGGTACTCCGGTCCCTCAGAATTGACCTTTCCCCCCTCGTAACTGGATAGGGCTTGGACTGTACAGTGCCATTATCTTTGGGCGAGGGATTGCACCCCCCCCCCCCGGACTAGCTAAGTCACCACGAACCCGCAATCATAAAGAGGAAGAAGAGGGTGCCAACTCTCGGCTCGGTGAAAACGAATACAAAGTATTGGACTTCAATTTGGAAGCACGAGCACTGGTAGTAGGTACGGTATCCCTTAGTTGGGGGCGGCGTTTGTGGTACACACTACTCGGGCAATCACTACTGTGTCACTGGGGCCTGGGCGAAAAAGGGTTGAATTGGAGGCGGTGTGGTATGATATGTTGAATGTCCTGGGTGTAACTCGAGTGGCGGATATGCCGGTATATGCATAAGCATCCGCTGATAATTAGTCTCAAGGGCAATATAAACCCTCGGGAAGTGCTATCCTAGCAATAGCTATTATCTACGGATGCACAGCGCCTAAGTTTTGTATGTTCCACAAGCGTGGTTTGCTGTTGTGACACCCCGTGGAACATACAAAACTTAGGAGCTGTACCTCTGTACTACTTGATCCGATGGATAAGCAAGTCAATTTACTATTATCATAGTTGTGTGCTGTGTGGTTGAAGGATGGGAATGGAGGAAGTCAAGGGGGCTATCTGGGTTCTGCCTTACATTACCGTATGTGAAAGTTCTCGTGGCACAATGCTTCCCTGCAATACTTACCTATTTACTGACTCATCTTTCCTGGGTTGTTTGGTGTTAAACTGTAGTGCGGAGGATCTCGCGAGCCAGTGCCCATTCGTATGCAGTATTAAGTTGCAGTCATGATCAAAGCATCATTTTATTGTGCTCGCATCATTGCTTCATAGTTTCATACATGTGATATCTTGAAATCTCAGGGCTTGACATCACATAAGCAAACACATGGGCTAGTGGATGTGATTCAGATATATTTCCACCAGACTAACGTCTTCCACGCCATAGCGAGCGCCCGGCATGGCGAGCTATCTGAAGGTTTAGGCAATGTGATTGGCTGAACCTCAGTCAGGATTTAAATAGTGGCTAGTATTTGGGTGGGTGGCTCACGATGGCGTGGAGGACGTTATCGTTACTGTCGAAAAGATGAAATGTCCCTCGCATTCAAACCGCAAGCCAGCACGCTAACTTTGACAGCGGTCTGCATGCAAGACTTTCCATACCTTCAACCGTAGTGATAGAAAACTATGCAAAGTGGCTTAATTTCCGCCAGCCGTATACCTCTGCTCAATCATGGGAGAGATCAGAGAACTCTTTGTGACTGGTGAGGAGATAATACTGGCACACAATTTTTGTGGCAGAATTTCTCAATAAATGACCTTGAATAGTAGTAGAGACAGGGAAATGAGCTAGGCCGGCGAAGGCCTTCAGTGTCCATCACGGACAAGTGCCCCCCCGTCGAATATACCCCGCCTCATATCACCGTCGCGAATCCGATCCGTAGCATAAGCATAAGGTTAGTAAGAAAAAGAGGACCCTATCCGAATAGGAAAAAAGACCGCAAAGCATCCCATACGAGCAAGAAGTGGGGGAATATTTAGCCCATAATCCCCCGTGGAGAAGAACTAATTTACTTTTTTGTTTATGTCGACAACTAAGGTAAAAAGGAGAAGGGAAAAAAAAAGAAGAAAACCACCATTTACTCCTTGTTCTTGCCCTTTTCACTCTCCTTTGCCTTTCCGCCCTTCCTCTCCAGTATTGACTCACGGTCCTTATCCAACTTCAATTTGGTAATCTGGACTTTGGAGGGGTGAATTCCGATGGGGACCGATTGGCCGTTGACCTTCTCGCGAGTGACGCGCTCGATGTGGATGACATATTTGAGACGGTATACCGAGACGACTTTTCCCTCACGGCCCTTGAAATTCCCGCGGGTGATGGTGACTTCGTCGTCCTTGCGGATGGGGATTGAGCGGACCTATGTACCGTTCGCCTTTGTCAGATACTAGTGTTGCAAATAGAGCTGATCGCAGGCCGGAAGATCAACAGACGTTGTGCTTCTCTCTCAACTCTTTCGAGAGAGGTGCCGACATTATAATTCTGCGGACCGAGGAGGGGGCACTAAAATGTGCCTTTCTGGACTTTCTCCTGGACGAGGCGATGCCTAATTTCCATCATAGCATAGAAAGTTAGCTGAACCTTCATCTCAACTGCGGGCTTTTTAATCTGTAATTCCTTCTCGAGTTAGAAAAATCTAAACGTACCGGCATTGAGTTTGGTCATTTTGGCGGTGGTGAAGGGAGGCTGTTGGTATCGTTGGTCGGTTTCCGTTGGGTTGTCGTCGTCCTCAGTTGTCAAGACCAGGAGTGTGGATGAATTTTCGCTGTGCCAAGCTGGCTGGCGGTCATGGTGTGTGTGGGTCGGTTTATTTGTTGAGACTGTCCTATTAGAGGTCTAGGGCTGTACCCTAAGTAGGTGGCTGATTAAGAATAGATCCGGTGCTAGCCAGAGATTAGATTCAAAAGGATCAGATTAAGGGAATCTCAACGGGAAGATTCAATCCTAGCAGATGGGAGCAACCGAGACCGCCCGACACACACGTCTCGCCTCACCACGACTCACGTCGTCCAGCCATATGCTGCAGCATCTCACCGTTCCAACTCCCTCGCGCGTGGCCTATCACCTTCCCTGGGAGTTCTGCTCTACTGACTCCGGGACTCTGATCGTCTCGTGGATCGAGCCTACCCTCTGATCTTTTGTTTTTGCTTATATCATTCATAATTCACAACTCTTGTCTGTTTTTCTGAAAGCCTGACGCGCTTCAACGTGAATCCGATACTCTCTCTCAAAGGCAAGCAGGAAAACACCAAGTGAGCAGTTTGTCCCATTACTTTATTGATTTTTTATCTGCTTTGTGGGTTTGCTAACGCGATCCAGCCCTCTGGATAAACCATAGAAGGGGATTGAGGACAGCTATGTCCTCTAACAATAGCTTTCCGTATAACTCACATCATGTCCCACCAAAAAACTCCGGTCAATACAAACCTTCACTACCAAGCCATAATATCAACCAGACGTTTCATCAACAGCCTTTAGCCGGTGGTTACGTTCGACCTGAATATGTAGCTCCACAGAATTGGGCTCCCTATAGCACGGGTCAGCATCCGTATGCTTCGCAGCAAACCGTCTCAGGAGGCCCTGGGGGCCTTGATGGCAATTCTGGAAGAAGCGATGGGATGGTTCCTACAAGCCAGACACAAGTGAGGGCGACAGCAACCTCCTCAACAATTCCTCCCGCGCACCAAAACCAGAACGGTATTGGCGCTCGTCAGGTTTCTGGGGCCGGGGCTGGAGGCTACGATTATATAACTGCTTACTCCCATGAGTCCAACTATGCGCAAGTCTCTTCTGCCCCTTCGGCGTCAGCTGATTCTATACAATCTCAATTCCGTACCACTGCTCCATCGCCCCAACAATATTTCAATTATTCTAGCATCCCGCAACATACTGCTGCTGGTTACGCGCCAGCGTATCAGGCAGCGACCTCCACTGCTTCTGCCGCTCATGTTTCGCAAACGCACCAGACACAATCTCGGACAACAAACTTGAGCCTACAACAACCACGGTCGCAAATATCGGCAAGCAGTGCGCCGGTTCCCGAGAAACCTACATCAACGTACGCATCTTATCAGTCAACTCACAACACTGCCCCACCCCAGCAACAGCCACTATTTTCAACAGCGCAAAGCCATTCGCTTCTGGCGGCTGCGGTAGGCCAGCCAATAATTAATAATCCACAAGATTCCAGCGCTCAATCCACCCCAACAACCCGAAGTGCGACACCGGAGGTTTCTTATTCATCTGGCCCTTCATATCAAAAGACAAATGTCCAGGCGGCATCACAGCAGCCACTGTCAATGATGAGAACTCAATTACCGACAGGTTCTAGTCGTCAGGCACCCACAATGGGATCCGTGACACAATCCGATGATCGCGAGGAACTGTTTCGGGCCGTACGCCCTTTAAGGGGTAATGGAGAGTCTATCATGGATGTGCAGGATCAACACAATGCCGCGCCAAATTACGCCAGGGCTTTACAAGAACAACAGCAAGAGTATCAATATCAACAACAAGCACAAAGCCAGGCAGAGGCTCGGGCACAGGTACAGGCTCGGGCAGGAGCAAAGGCCCGAGAGGAAGGACGGGTGCAAGCGGAAGCGAAAGCCCAGGCAACAGCAAAAGCTCAAGCAGAAGCACTCGCTCAAGCAGAGGCGAGAACTCGAGCAGAGGCCCAAGCCCAAGCGGAGAGGGAAGCTGAGGCACAGTTACAAGCGCAAGCTCCAAGTCATTCACAAGCGACCAAAAAGCCACGGAAACGGTCTGAAGGAAGAACAAAGCAGCAGAAGTCTTCCTATCAATCCCTAGACCAACACCAAGTAAATCAGCAGTACCAACAGGTCGCGCAACAATACCAGCAGCAACATCAACAACGCCAACAGCAGAGCCAGCAGCGGGATTATCAACAACCCCAACAGTACCGGTTTTATCAGCCTCCAGTGCATCAAACAACCCGGGCAAGTAACCAGCAGCAGTTGGAGACTTGTGCCCAGCCCACCCCTTCTAGGGATGCCGCTACTCACTTGCCCCCATTTGCTGGATATCACCCTGAGCTAGAGCAACACCATGAAGCGCGGGGGGCACAGCAACGACCAGAAGCATATACTACTTCTCATCCGCATAGCCAGAATTCAATGGCAAACCCTTCTCAATACCCGCCCCAATATCAAACTGAGCCGCACCAGGCTCCTCAGCCTGAGTCTTCGTCACAAAAAAACTTTCACAATCCTCAGCCTCAACCAGTTTCACAGCCACAGCCCCACCAATCCTCGCAATATCGCTCGCCGCCAGAACCTCAACAGCCGGCCCAAGAACAACAACCACAACATTTGCCACACTCCACATCTCAAACACAAGAAACTCCTGAGCCCAAAGCAGCAAATTTAGGACCAATAGATCCTAGTCTGTTAGAGCAACAAATGAGAGATATGGTAGAACGGATGCGCTATTATCAATCACAGGATCCCCACACTTTTCAAGCTGTGTGGGAGAATGTCCGCAAGAACAGTTCTAACGCCAATGCGATTGCTGGCGTGGGAGACGATGGACATCCGAAAGCTATCATGCCTAGCACAGGCAACTCTCAACGCAGGATCTCAAATGTCAGCTCACCGCCTTCGAATAGTAGTCCCTTGGTTAGACCCGTAAGTGTTGCATCTACCGAAAGGCGCACAGTTGGCGAAGATACTCCACCGCAACCTTCTCAAAATGAAATTTACGACGATTACCACAACCGAACGAGTAGCCGTGACGTAAACCCAATCGTTGACGGTCAACCCCCTGCTGGGTTGGCCCAGCAAAACTGGCCGGTTCCCCAGCAGCCGGAACAACTACCCCAGCCTCCCCAGGTGACTGCACAGAGCATTCCCTCAGACCAAGTTCCAACAATTCCACCTCCGAATCCGTCATCAAATACCCCATCTGTATCGCGTGCTGTTATCACTAGAGATGCTCAAGTACCTAGCAATAACACAAGCAAACGCGGATGGGATATTGGGCAAAAGAAGCGTGTTGCGAGAGCTGTAGCGAGTTACCTGTGCAGCACCTCAGGGGGTGTCATATCCGAGGAGGCTGTCATGGAGCTTCTAGACAAGAATAATCATTTTGTTAGCTTGTGCGAAAAATTGGAAAGCCGAGGATTCAAATTCGATCGAGGGGTATTTGCTCGAAAATTGTTGCAGGAGACATCAGGGGCAAGGATGGAAAAGCCAAAGGCGAAGGAAAGGGAGAGTTATAATGGAGGTGCAAGAGTGCTTGGCGAAGTAGACGACAAACAAGAGAAGGACATTCAAGAGAAACAGCAGCAAGTTGTCAAACCCTCTCTTGTTGTGAAACTACCTCTCACACGGTCGGCTATTTCGACTAGTACGAATACTGGCACACCAATTCAGCGTCAATCCTCTCCGCCAGCTGTGGATAGGGATTTGTCGTTGCCGCCTGCTCCTCCCCCAGCCACTCAAACTTCCACACCTAACGCAAGCACGACAGCTCTAACAAAGACTCCATCGCAGACGGGGACTTCTTCCACAGCACCGCGAGGAAGGGGAAGACCCAGAAAAAATCCAACTGGAGCAAATCCCGGACCACCAAAGACTCCTGCGGCTCAAATCGTTCAGCAATCTTCTCTTCCAACACCTCCGGTGACAGTAGCCTCTAATTCCCACGATAGCTCACTGCCGTCAATAATTTCCTCTCCTCTTTCTACCCCTGCACCTTTACCCTTACTCAACAAGAATTCTCAGCTCCAGTCAAGCACTGGCCACGGAGGTGTCGGCAGCCGCAGCATCTCGGAAATTCCTAGAAACCCTACACCGCAGAGCGTAAGGGCTGCGTACACTGCCCCCCCACCTCTTCCCTATAATTCATTCGGCCATCGTAAAAGCCCACAATTCGTGACCCCGTCACTTGTGTTCAGGACGCCGACACCTCCGGTATCAACCATTCATTCCACCCCTCTGACAACCACCACCTCTGCAGCCGCAGCTACCTTTGGACCTAGCCATCCAAGTGGTTTTCCATCAAAGATGCTTTCATCCAACTCAGCAGCTGGCTCTTCCGATGGACCCCCAAAAGCGGGTCATGCCCCTGGAGAGCGTAATGAACCTGAGGATGGTCGCGAAGAGACTGAAGCATCTGCTAGACCTCTCGACGAGCAGAAATCTCTTATTGTCAAATTGAACTTACCGAAGTTGTCGGAACCGAAAGGTGATTTCACCAACCACCCCCCAGCCTCCCCCTTTTTAGGTCTGATATTAATTCCTCTCTAGTTAGGAAACCAGTCTTGCCACATGCAGATAATCTACCTGTTATCGACCTTACCCTTCCCACTCCGGAGCCACAATCCATTAACTCTACACCTAATCCAGAGTCTGCGGCAACAGACACCCGTGAGGTACAAAAAGCTAAACAAACTAGTCCCGAGCCTAGCGTAATGCCGGCTCGAGCTCCTAAGCCAGAAATAATTCTTGCAGAGCAGCCTGTTTCCCCTATTATGAGGTCTGCTGTTGGGAGGAGATCTAGATACGATCCCGATACAATCGTCATGGATCTCCTCCGGACTATAGGGAGGCACCCTACCCTTCCGGCGCTCAACTCAGGACTGGAGGTGTTAAAGGACACCCTACCAAATTACTTTCGTGCGCCAGCAGATTTGGCCACGATTCGTTGGGATATATTGGATCCACCCCCACCCCTTGCTCCCGGTGATGAAACGGAGGATGAGGCCGAGATCTTAGACAGGTCCATGGGAATGGTTGGGGTCGGCGGGGGGCTAGTTGGTGTTGTGGCTTCGGCTACTCCCGCTCCCCGGAAAAGGGGACGTAAAAAGAAGAGTGATGTAGCTTCTAGTGTTCCTGGCTCTGTGCTCCCTGCATCCATGAGTAGCTCCTTCCCCCGCCCACGAGGCAGACCAAGAAAGGGGGCATCCGCAACCCCAATCAGGAGCGCCACGATCAGTAATACTTCCGGAATCACAGGCGGACCATCCACCTTTGTTAGTTATACTCAACCAACCGGAGCCTCCATGAGCAGTGCCGATATCTCAGGCCAGGGGTCTTCCCCTCGTGCTGGCTCCTCTGAGGCGGGTGGAAGACAGAGGGCATCGGTAGGTGCCAGCGGCTTACGAAATGTCTCAACACCCTCGGGATCTAACATCGCTGTGTTGATCCCTTCGCTAAGTGGAGCATCCAGATCTGAGTACCTCACCACTCCGTCCAACGACCGAAAGAGAAAGTCTGAAGAACGAGCTGAGGGCGGGAGAGCCGGAAAGACCCCGAAGCTAAGCGTGAAGCCTCGCTCTCAAAAGTCGAATCGTCCGGAGCCTTCCGGATTTAAGATTTTTGAGTGTCACTGGAAGCATTGCCATGCAAGATTGCACAATTTCGAAAACCTGCGAAAGCATGTCTTCAAGGCACACAAAAGGTTGACCACTTACAATGCTTATGCATGTCTTTGGGCATCCTGTCATCGTGAGCCTCCTGAAGAAATGAAGAAAAAGGCAAAGGAGCTAGGGACGGTCCTCCCGGACAAGATATCTCACGATTTCAAGCTAGGTGAAGAATGGGAGGCCCATATGGACGAGAAGCACCTGGCCCAGGTTAAGGAAGAGCTAGGCCTTGGCCCTGCAGTGCTCCCCAGTGGTATGAATCCCTCTAATGTTTTTCTATCTTGCATACAAAACTAACAATCTCATAGATTGTGAATCTGGAATAAGTGACGTTGACTATATGTCCGACCGGGATGGACATCCGGTAACCCCCCTCGCTGTCCTAGCTCCCCCAGGATACCGGTTTACCCCTCCTCCAGGCTTCCCGGTAAACCCGCAGTTCAGACTCGCACACGGGCTACCGGCGCCATCTGCTCGTAGGAGACGTAACGCGACTGGTCGGGAGGGGGCACTAGGAGTGGTTAGAAATCTGGCAGCCGGCTCATCCGATCCTGAGAAGCCTGATGATGACGACAATGAAGGGTGGAGGACAGATCAGATTCCGGCGGTGGGGGAGGAAGATGTCCTGATGGAGGGAAACTAGAGGAAGTATGGATAAATCCCGTAGCTACGATGGTCCGTATTCCGGCTTGTTTGGAAGATGCTTTGTCAAAGCATGATTCTTCTCTTCTTTTTTTTTGTTTTCCACTATCTTCACTGGAAGAGGCCGGTGACCCGGGAATGTTGCACTGCTTTTTTGCAATTCAGAAACCCTATATCTTATCTTGGCTCAAATGTGGCCTTTTTCTTTCCCTTTCCCTTGCAAACTTCAATCCTGCAGAAAGTTCCAAAACTCTAAATACCTCTTGTCGATTACTTGTTGCTTCATTTCGCGACCTTGGATACTGGATTGCAGATTCACCCTGAAAAAAGTTAGCTAATATCTACCGAATTTTCTCCTTTCCCCTCGAATCATCCGTGCAGCGGCGCTACTCTAAAATGAAAGTTACAGATACATAGCAGCCCAGAGACACGAATTATATTTTAGTTTGGCTTAGACCACTCCTTCTGTTTAATTAACTATTTTTCTGGTTTTTCCACTTGTCAAGGCTTTCCTATCAGTCTGTTGGCGCAGGGGAATTAGTGTATAGCAACCGCCTGGCTAACAGATAGAGATAGCAAGTTAGATGATGGATGGAGGAAGGGAAGGAGGGAATTGATAGCAGGGCGTGTATGCAGAATTAAACTCACCACAACTTTCTAAGCGCTAGTGACTAAGATTGCTGAATTTCCCTTCGTCGTTTCGTGACTGAGGTGTGTATCGTAGGTATCATGAATTGAGAAACATCGCGGTGAACAGGTACTTTTGGGTTGCTTGGTGGGCAAGCTATCGTAAATTGCTCCTGATTGCGGCCTAATTCACAGATAAAAATGCCTACTGAACAAGAAGAGAACAGTCCATCTCTCCATATTATAATACTACGTACCACAACCGTTAAAACACTTCAGGCTTCTACAAGTACTTGGTCGTTAGGGTATGATGAAAGTTTTACCTGGCCCTGAGGGGGGATAAATACTCAATCAAGTATGATGGGTGGCTTATCCTGGATTTCTCGACCGCCAACATGACAACTGTGCCTAAATGCGATGGGGCCCTAGGCTCTCAGACCACTTCACATCAATGCCACAAGTAAAACTAATACGAACATAACCCTCCCGCCAACTCTTGCACTTTGTAGAGCACCACTCAAGCATCCATCCAGATAGTACGCCATCCAATAGTCTCTACACCAAGGTTTCATTAGTCAGACACATGCTCGAACTGTACCCTCTTGTTCCCGGAAATTTCATCTAGAAGTGTCCCATCAGATAGGCGCGATTCTGGGCGAGATTAGGAAGCCACCGAGGTGCGCTCATCTGACAATTTCTTTGTTTGAGTTCTTTGTTCTTTTATGGTGGAATGGAGGGCATAATGGCATTACTCACTGCGATGCTACTAGAACACTCCTACGGACTATAGGTTTCAGGAGGACGCCAGGATAATTTTTTCGTAGAAGGAAAAAAGTGGGAGAGTTTATGGTACAGTAAAGTACCCGTCTCCACCTCCGAACGGGTTGGGAGGGATATCCCGTCCTACCATACCCTATTCTCTTTTTCACTGAACACTGTTTTTCTTCTTCCTCCCTAGGCCACTCAGATGCTCATGTTGCAGAAAGCGGTGGCCGAGTAGGTTTCTTGTAGAAAAGTGGATTTTAAATCGCTAACCTACAGAGATTTAGGAATGGTGGACGAAAGCGAAATATGGCTTTGATAGCACGTGATGAGGGTTGCAAGAGGGTGCTGCTGTGGAACCAAGTTGCATCTAGAGGATTTCTATCTGCAATGCTGAGGGCGATTATATATTATTATTTTGCCACAAAATCGGGCATTTTTTTTATTCTCTATGAGTTCACTCCCTCCCCCTATATCTGCCTTGAGATCTACCCCTCTCAAAAGCATCTAGTTAGCTTACGATAAATTACTATACCGTGCTGTAGTGTATAGCATCGTAAGCCATGTATAGTACAGTACTAGTACTGACCCCAAATTTGAACAGCAAGAGAATACACTACGTCGTGCTACAGTGTCTACCATAGCCCTAGAGTAAACAAATTGGTTTTTCGGTATAATACTATATTTTCCCCAGAGGTCAGCTCAGAATTGTTACCTTTGGTAAAATATATAAGGCTCGTTCAATCGTTCAATACTGTAATCATGGCAATAAGGCTCGAGGTTCTGCTCAAACTCCCCATAACCCTACTACCGAGGGAGCGCCATAGGGCTGGTTACATATAAGCTTCCATCTTCGAACAGTGGCTGAGGCATAATCCCCCCCCATTTATACTCTTTTTAGACCATCTTCCGACCACGATGAGCAGTTCGCAAAAGTGTACCATGATGCTATCAATAATCAACAAAACAGGCACTGTACAAGGGATTGGAATCGCGAAACTTGTTCTTGCCGTTCCAGTTGGACAATCACTTCGTCCTACTGGTAGTCATAACAGCTGGCTAGGAGGATGGATGCAATTCCCTTGAGGAGGTTGTGGTAAATGAGAAATGCCTTGACACTTAAGCCACTTAGTCTATAGGTGTGTGACCTCCTTGGACTGCCTAGTTGGAGCATACCACGTAATGTGGGACCCCCTCAATGGCGCTAGGGCAACTCGTTCTTCTTATGCTCATCACTATCTACATGTCTATCAGCCTTTTGCGGTCGCCTCAGCCATACCATACAAAAGTCCTTGAAGCTTCTTTCACGTGAGTAGCCTAAGACATTTCCTCCGCGCCCCATTGAGCTATCCGTGGTATTTCCCAAAACCTCTCCCTATATACTGTACCTCTTGTCCCTGTGTTCCGGATGATATTAGATCTCTTAGAACAGCTATGATATCTCCCTTCTTTTAATCGGGAGGAATGGAGGGCTGGAGCCTTGGATGTTAGGGTATTGTGTGAGGCAGTGTGACTATTGGCGGTATCAGGGACTGCGGGTTTGAATCCTCTTCCAATGGCTAAACAAAAAAAAACCGTGAAAAACCCCTCTATGATACATGCTTAAGAATACCACAATGTCATAAAGTCTTGCTATAGGACGAGGCAATTTTGGCGGACCAGGCCAACAGCAAGTGCTGTACCGCTGGAGTTTTCAGTACGAGTACTTCGGTAATTTTCTAGAACTTCGGGGTGTAGGCCTCAAATATTCACAACCTTGATTGATGTCACTTGAAAGTGACAAACCTCCCTTGAGCCATCAGCCTACTATGAAAGGGCAAGGGCCTGTTTGACACCACGTGATTTGAGATAGCAGTGACCAAGAAAAGGCTGTTTGGCGTGACGGCAAACTGTGGTTTGAAAATCAACTAACCAGAGCCCTTTAAACTGCTTATATAATCCAATTCTAATCGTGGTGGATTTCAAAACAATGGTTTTTTTGCCACCCGAAGCAGCCGCTAACTGATGATTCCAAATCAGAATTTGACATCACGATTTGGAAACAGCCCTCTGTCAGGCGGGACTGCAATTTTCAGCTTATTATACTAAATCATAATTTAGGGCTAACTTTACAAGAGGTTCTCAAGACTCCTTAGAATTTATTATCATACATCGAGGGTGCCTATATGGATATCATACAAGAATTGAATACACAACCCTGTAAGAAATAAGGGTGATGCTAGGAAAGTTGTAATTTCTCAAGGTCTTATGTTTAATTCAAATCAAAGGAAGAATACTCATGGTGCCAACTAATGATGTGCTAGGGAGATCGGTAAACTAAGAGGAAAATAAGAAGCCAAATCACAATTGGTAACTTATATCCTTGAGATAAAAACCGTAATAAATACACATTGTTTTTCATACCGGACCTTCAGGCCATATCTAGAATCATTATAGCTCGAAAACCTGCAATTCTGTCGTGTTTTGGCCTCCGCATAGTTACCCCTACCCCTATTGCCCCTCCTCAACTCTCAATACAGGTACTCGAGCACTCTGTTTTGAACTTGCACCGGTTCCAATCCAAACTTTACTCGATACCTGCCTTGCAAACCAGGATTGAATTAAAGAAAGCGAAATATGTCTTACTTCGAATTAAGGCTTGGCAATAAGCCCCCTCCTTCATAATCAATATCATATCCTGCCGAACGCCCCTCATGTTTCGTAAAAAGCAGATTCAATGGTTGATTCAATTAACATTACCTACCATCCCCTCAGAGAATGCAGAATAATATCCCGGCCATTCAAAAGAGTCTGCTTTACCCGCCTTTTTTGACACACACACCCTCCGCTTTCCTCGCATCACGCGCGGGTGTTTCAGTCTCATTGTGACAGCTTCACTCCCTGGGTCTCGCATTAATGCCGCCTGCTTTCTTACGTGCTCTATAAGTACCCCTTCACGAATCCACCATGATAGATGACTTTTCCTATTTTTCGAGTGAAGATAAATCATGAGATTTCATCCTAACATCTTGTCATTTTCTCACCTTTATTTCCGCCCGCCAATCCCTTCCGCCCTAGACATCTGCAACACCTGTGATCCAGTAATCGACTACCATGGTGCTCAGCATTTTGCACAGACCTTTCTGTACTCGAGTATCGTGTCCACACCCGTTCTTTTATTTCCTTTTCATTTCTTTTTCCATGCCGAGGGGATGACAGTATCTCCTGATGATATCTCTTTGCCAAGATATTTGGAGGATTATGAATGATAATCTCGCGATACCATATCAATTGCGCTTTCCCTGCCTCCCCCACTGTAAACTCTTCCTTCCCAAAACCTAAGCCACTACAGTCTTTTGACCTAAATGGCCCTTTTAACAAATGTTTGTCACGACGAGCCGAATTATATAGTGAGGGGAAATAAGTCGCAGCTCTCCTTTCTCTTGTTACTAAGCAAGCTACCCCTTGATGGCTGCTTCTTGTCGCTATGTTTCGGCTCACAGTGACACTTGTTACCGATGCTCGCAGTGAGATGGGTTAGACTATCTTTGTGCAGTCGAAGAGAGGCAAGAGTTGGTATCTGGATCTTCGAAAGCCCAACGCATCGGGCAATTAAGAAGCTCCACTTCATAGGGGCCTTCCCTTCAAATTCGCTATGGTCACAAGGATGGGACCACGCATGCTCCGGTCAGAATCAAGCGAGGCTCTAGGGTTAGACAGTGGGAGTGGTCGCAGGTTGAAGGAAGGAAGGAAGCCTGAGACAACCCATGGGGAAGGATCGCCGCCAGAGTGAAAACCAGGACAACTCGATACCCAGAGGGATGCTTGTAACCAGTCCTTTTCTCGCGCCACGTGCGCATTGCCAGGATTAGATCGCTGAACTAAGCGAGGTTTGTTGTTGGGGTATTACGAGCACAATAAGGGTGCAGGGTGGGGAAGGAGGAGAAGAAAAAGGAAAAAAACGACTGTGAGAGGTGAGAGGAACCAAGGAGACGGGGGAGGAAGAAATCTCTGGAGGGGAAGACACTGGAGGGGAAGGAAGGAGGGAAAGGGAGGATCATTCCTATTAAGGGATTATCCAATCCCGCGAAGAACGTTAGAACGTTAGGTCTCTAATAAATCATCCCTACCCTTTTTAATCGCAGAATTGAGTGAGAGTTTCCGGCTGGGGACCGAAGCCTTTGACAAACCATGCAATCACAGCCCTAACTGGGTATGATACCGTGCAGTACAGTACAGCTCAGCACAGTTATAGTACGATCTTGGCGACAAAAGTCGTCGGCATCCCCCCCATTTTACACCAAAAATGGGCATTTTCGCTCCACGAAATCTCAGCTTCATGGATTGCAAGAAAATTTTAAAAATGCCCCAGAGCCTTTAGAGTGGTCTAGATATTATCATTCATAAGTAGCAAGCTGTGTTAGTTAATGCCCATGGTGCAATGTGAGAGAGAATGATGGTGAGCAAAAGGTACCTCTAATTTTATATGAGGTTCCCATACAAAAGGTACATTGCAACAACATCCAATCTAGATCCCAGGCTCTCAGCCCTCGGAGTAGAGCAGAAAAATTCTGATAATTTCTATGCAGAGATTCTAGGGAATTACCAACACTATGGCATTGGTTTTGTTGATTCTATATTACTTTGAGATGAATTGTGAGTGCTTAAAGTCGGCCATTTTTGGTGTAAAATGGGGGGGTGCCGACGACTTTTGTCGTCAAGATCGTACAGTACCCTAGAGTCCTGATCAGAAAGCTATCCCCACAGACAACCAGATACCGATATTACCTGTATTACATCAGACCTTAGAGAGGTACATACATAAACACATAGAGCAAAGGGTACGTACAAGTACCAGTATTGTATGCACATGCAACATCTATATATATTTGCTGCAATTCCTTCCCTTTCAACAAGCAAATCTAGCCAATCACCCCCTAGAACCAATCCTCAAATCAACTGATCCAACACGAGGGCCACCACCTTTTTGGGTTCAAAGGGCTGTAATCCCGTAGCTCTACCCACCCACCCACAAACAAAGGTTGTTCGCATCCCGTTGACATTCAGAGACCGCAGAAACCCGGGCTTTGAGACAAACGGGCGGTCTGGAGGAGCTTAGCGGTCCGGCGTCAATCACCGCCATTTCAGTATCATACATCCTCCTCCCCACGCTTCAGCACCGGCCCGCGTCTTGAAGCTACCGGTGGTGAGAACCAGGACTGTATGAGGAAACAGCATAGAAAAACTTACTGCCTGGCTGTCAACCAACCTAACTTATACTGGCTACTGTGCACTGGATCCATACCGGTATGATACGCTCGGAGTGGACGGGGACGATAAAGCTTTAGAAACAATTTTAGTGGAAACCCCGCTGTTTGAGGTTCTCTTCTCGCGCCCCTAGAGAGCTGTTGCTGCGCTCAGATTGCCCCACCGGTATATGAAAAACAACAACGCCGCGATCGTCATCGTCACCCTTCCATCAGCTCTGTCGCTTGCTTCAATATCTTTCTCCCATTCAAATTCCGGTACCTTTTGGAGGAGCTTTATATATCATAACTACACCTCTTTCGATCGCCCCTCCCATATATAACAATCACTTCATATCCACGTTAAGGGGGCAAATAGGATAGGTAAAATTACGGTACTATACCCGAGGCTTGACATCAATCCAATTCCCTCCGAGATTGCTTTCGCCGTGTGTGGCTACCACTCTTGAGTGGAAGAGTGACAGAGGGAGGGAGGGCGAGTGAGTGAGAGACTCGTGCAAACCCTCCCTTCGCTACGCTGCTCCACCCCCTCTTTGTTTATCCCCCGCTACCGGTAATTCATCAGGTTTGGCCCGCGTGCGGAGGAAGCCGAACACGAGGAGATTGAATCAACCTTCAGTCCTGCTCTTTCCAAACTGCTGCTGCTAGTACTCTCAATATAGTACTTTTACCACAATTTCTTCCCCATCTTTTCCCCCCCTGCATTCTCTTAATTTCTACCCAACATCTCGTCACTTTGGTGCTGCACAATATCAGCCTTGTGAATCATCTTTATCCTAACTACTGTACTCTATCTTTTCGTTGTCAACCCCCACCGCTTGTCATAAAATAAAGGAAAAGATCTGGTGAGTATTGGTGTATAACGATGGGGACGAATATCACTCACAAGCCGCCACTGCCGATACCTGCCTCTGTTTCAGCCTCAACATCATCTCCGGCTTCTAATATAAAGATTGAACGGGTCCTAAACTCTTCCTCGGCATCTACCAAACCATTCCCGCAGGCTGCGTCTGTACAGCATCTCCTCCATCCCCCCAATCCCGCTTCTACTCCTGCCACCACCACCACTACAGCTGCTGCTCCTCGCCGCTTGCCTGCCTTATTTTCAGCATCTGCCGGAGCTAATACAGCTGCCACTCCCGCTATAGCCTCCGTTCAGTCTTTGTTACACCCCGATAGCGCATCTTCTCCAATACAACATCATCAACATCAACATCAACAGCAGCTACAGCGCCAACAGCTAAAGCAAGAGCACCAGGAGCGGCCGGCGCCGCAGCAGCAGCTCCAACCACAGCTATCACAGCAGCTACGGCTATCAGATATTCCACCTTCATCTTCTGAATCTTCTATGGCAACTGCTGTGGTGCCCCCCCAGCCTGCCCATGTAATGCAGCCTTTTACAAGACCAATCCGTTTTGTGGCCAACGATGGGCAGCCACATGCGAAGAGGAGAAGAATAAGTGCCGCGTATGTTACCCCTGTGCTCCTTTTAGTAGAACAGCGAAAGCCAAAAAATAATATTTCTCGCTCTTTTCTTTCTTATCCTCCTATTTCCTCTGATGATACTGCCCCCACGCTACCATCCCACCTGTTGAATCCGGCGATATGATACTATACTTGTACATCTCCTCGCGCACAACTATGTATCCATCCACCCCCCCGTTATATTACGATGTGTATATATGTTGGTTCCTTGGGTTACCTTATGAGGATTCCTCTCTCCTCTACTTTCCTTGGTTTTCTTAGTTTTCTTGGTTTTATTTTTATTAATTTTTCTGTTCGGTCTCACGTTTAATGCTGACTTGCTTCTCCTCTTGACGGAAATTGCTAAAAAGGTGCAAGACATGCCGCAAGAGGAAAACTCGCTGTAGCGGTGAGAAACCTATCTGTGAGACCTGTCGTCAAAATGGCCATTCATGCCTAGGGTATTCCGACCCCACCAATTCGATGCCAGTACCGTCAGCACACCAGACGCAGCGTCAACAAAGTCGCGCCCGCTCCGAATCTACCCCCACCGTAGCCACCACACCTACGGATAAACTGCCAAAAGAGCCATTATTTTCACCTACCCCTTCGCCACATGATCACCCCAGGAGGCCTTCACTACAGCAGCCATTGCCGAGCGAGCAACATGAACTGCGAACCACGGAATCGAGGGCAATGTCACAAAAGCGGAAATCAACCGACTGCCATGATGCTGCCGGCAGAGGCTACGAATATGACATGGATAGTAGTGGCAGAGCTGATGGTGGAAATGGGAGCGAATTGATGGACGAGGGTCCTAGTCCTGTTTTCAGATGTTCGTATCCTATATTCCTGTGCCCTGTTTTGTTCCTTCTTAGCCCTTTTTGTCTCCGTTTTATATACCCATTACCCTCCTTGCGAGCACATCTGTTTTGTTTTGCTTTATCTCGTTTTATTTTATTTTTGGAAGATATTGGGATTAACCATTTTTTTAAAAAAATATTATTTCACGGCATCCCATAGACCCATCGCCCCCATCACAAAGACTTGCGCACCGCATGCCTTATTTCCGTTATTTCGGCCCCACGGCTATCGTGCCGGGCTATAAACAAATGGTTGTTGAAGTCCACGATAGGAATAACATACCTCGACATTCCAGTCTCTCAATCAGTGCAAACTCCTCGGTGACGTCGCCAGCATCAACATTCGGGAGTCTCGGGAATCCGAATTCAACACCTACGGTTTCCTCTGGAATAAGTGGTGTTCCAATGGAGGATATCCCCTTCTATGATCCTACCGATCCTGCCCCAAACAGCCCCCTAATCGCCCATCTTGTCGAAACGTTTTTTTCACATTTGGGATGCAATTTCCCGTTCTTGAGGAAAGAGGTTTTTACGAAGGATGTAGAGGAGAAACGGGTTGTGGGGATATTAGTTGATGCGGTCTGTGCCGTTGCTGCTAGGTTTTCGAACAACTCGTTATTACAGTCACTTGTTCGGAACGGAGAAAAGGTACCGCCTAGCGAGTATGGTACTGCCTTTGCTATTCGTGCAAAGAGTCAGGTTGTTGACACCTTTGCTTGCCCAAACCTCGCTTCGGTACAAGCTTGCATACTGCTAGCATATGTGGAGTTTGGGAGCAACAGGGATAGTGGGCTTTGGATGTTTTTAGGAATTGCGATTAGGATGGCGCAGGATTTGGGGTTACAAAAGCTGGAAGGTACCAGAGGCGATGCTGAGGCAGGAATTGAGGTTAGGCGTGTTAGGGGAGGCGGGTCGCGCAGCGCGGAACAGAGCCCGAGAGCAGGCACGAGTGCTGGAAGCGGCCATAGGGTGAAGCTCGAGTCGATGGGGCGTTATGACGATAGGGCACCCGAGAACCATGAAAATTACGTCAACGATGAGAATGTGAGGGAGACAAAGGCTAGAGAGAGAGAGCGGACGGATACGTTTTGGGCTGTTTTCTTTCTTGACAGAGTTATTTCATCAGGTACAGGGAGACCCGTAACAATACGCGACAAGGAGATTGAGGTAGACTTTCCGCCCATCGAAGAGGTTGACCTCGAGCATGGATATCCACCCCCTTTCCCTGCTCTTATCAGGATAATTCAACTATACGGGAGAATAACCGATTTATTGAATAGTATAAAGGATGTTCATACTGTCACGCCAGACACCCTGCGGAGCCTTTCTGGCATGGAAGCAGATTTAACCAAGATCTATCAAAGGTTATCTCCAAAGCTTCATTTTGGTGTTGCCAATTTTCAGCATTACGCTAGCACCAATCAGGGGGCAGTGTTTTTACTCCTTCATTTTTGGTTTCATACTTTAATTGTGTTATTACATCGCCCAACGCTGCTCATTGCTTTCGAGGGAAGTATACAACAACTGTTCCCTAATAGCCGCGAGCTATCGATGTCTTCCGCCAAGACAATTGCGGACATTTTGGCATTTGCGGAGTTGTTGGACTCCAAGGCAGTAAACGGCAATCCGTTTACCAGTCAGCCGATCTACATCGCGGCGTGCGCATTTTTGCAGGAAAGCGCTGCGCATTCTTCTTCAAATCCAACATCGAGATCCTCGTCACCGCCCCCTTCGGGATCCTTGCCGTCATTCAATGCTTTGACGCTCGGAAGCATGGCATCGGAGTCCAGTAGCAGCACCAGCAGGCCTCCAACAGCTGGCCGAGGCTCGCCAGTCAGTAGCAATGGAACTACTGTTGGTCCCGGAAATAATAGTATTACGGGTGGGGGAACAACCGGCACCAGTGGAAGGGGAATGATTTCAGGTTTTGGATCGAAGATAATGGAAGAGGGGACCCTAGTTCAGAAACTATCGGCGAAGCACACTTTGCTCGCCCAGGCAGCTCATCAGAATTACCAGAAATGCTATAAAGCATTGAAAGCCATGGAGACTTATTGGGAGGGAGTGAGGTACATTTTGACAGTTATGGATCAAAAGGCAAAGGGGATCGTCGATCCGTTACTTTACACAGTTGAGGAAATGGAAAGTGTCGAAGTCCACAGGTGGGGAGCTGGGGTGTGGAACCGTTTCCGAGGTGATTTAGCCCCATGCGCCGAACGAGTAAATGTAGCGGCCCGTGAGAAAGTTGTCAAACTGGAAGGGGGGTTGCCGCAATCTAGCCCCAAGCCCCCAGGGTGTCAATTGGGCTCCGGGGTTAACCGGATACCAGAGCGTATCCCGTCACCGCTGATGAGTGGTATTCACGGGAATCCTAGTCAAGGTTAGTTTCCAGTTTGGAATAGCGTTCCTCGGTAGTTCTAACTTGCCCGAATAAATAGCCATTGGATGGTCCCTGACCGGGACTATAAACTCTCCAAATTCAAACTTGGCCTTTATGTTTCCAGCTAGCGGTGAGGCTGGTGTTTACACTATACAACACCAACAGTACAACGGGAACACCTCACCACATGCCAGCCATGATGCTGGGATACAGCAAGCACAAGATCCACGAAACGGGCACATGGCGTCTGGAATGCATCCGCCCCCTCCACATGGATTTGTCGGTGCGACGTCAGCTTCAACCGCATCGCTGGCTGCGTCCTCCCAATCCAAATACTCAGTGGAGGCCTCGACTCCAGCCGCAAGTGATGCCGAAATGCTTCTGGGGCTCAGCGTGGAGCAACAAAGGCAACAACAAAAGGCCACTAGCGTTCATCACAGCCCAATGGATGGGCTTATCATGGGCGGGGGGGGGGGGTATAACAACGACGAAGCTGGAAGCGCTATGGGAGCATACAATGCATATAATATCATGATCGAAACTGAAGATATCAACATGAACAGTATGGGAGTAAATCACCTGCTCCCATTTCTGGAATTCGTGCCCTATGATTCCTATCAGTACGGTACAGAGGCTGGAGATGGTCTAGTTAATGACCACCACCACCACCACCACCGCTAAACCTAAGAGACTGGACAATGAGTGTAGAATTGTTTATTTCTTCGCTACCTTCTTTTCTATTTTCCTTCTAGCGATATTCCCTTGTTTCCGGGTCATGGTACGACTCTTGTACTGGGTTTTATGGTTTCTCATCCCGCTAGTGACACGGCGACCGTTCCCGCGCATTAGTACTTCCTATGATCGCCGTTTTTTCTTTTCTTACCGTAGCGACCGCTCTCCCTTCCTTTTCATGTCCGCTTTTTGTTATAATATCTTATAGAAAAGCGCCAACAAATGGATCCTCATTTACGAAGGTGTTCCTAGTATCTTTTCGTTATACCAAACAAAAATAAGGCATGCAAACAAGGTGTTATTGTTTGGAGTAGGAGTTTTTCTTTTGCCTATCTTGATTTATCAGCTTTTTTTCTAAAGAGACTCCCACTCTACATATTCGTGGACGAGCATACAGGATGAAAATTTTCCGAGACTATATCAGAGCATCAACGAGGGAGGCCAAAAAATGCGCACGAGGCTGTAGTTAGTTTATCTTTTTTTGATTTGCGCTCTTGGTTGTCCCACTTTATTGGGCGATTATTTGATTTTTTATCTAGGATGGGAAGGGCTATAGGCTTCGCTTTTAATATCTTCTAACCCGCGAGTGGGGGGGGGGGGGGGGGGGGGGGGGCCGGC
>Ga0307509_10003273_pt1 | contig 24912 bp, 40 predicted proteins | sample 10_EM_MG_FD_202245 | JGI IMG/M metagenome (GOLD analysis project Ga0307509, IMG submission 202245) | Populus trichocarpa ectomycorrhiza microbial communities from riparian zone in the Pacific Northwest, United States - 10_EM | ecosystem: Host-associated > Plants > Roots > Unclassified | place... | reverse complement strand
GTGTAGAAGCAGTAGGGTGCCAGCCAGAGAGAGAAGCAGTAGGGTGCCAGCCGATCCGACCGTAAGGAGAAGTAAAGAGGGAGGGGTAGACCCAAACCGAGAAGTGCGAGGGAAGGCGACCGAAGCGAGATCACGACTTTTCGACGTTGCTGACCGTACCGGACAGGACTCTCAGGAGATAGTGCAATACCAGAGAGCAGAGCCACCGGGGCCACTACTTCACCGATAGCCCGAGACTGCGACCGACCCGTTGACAAGGTAAGGGGGTTGCCGACCGTGCAAATGCTCTAAGCGAGGCAGAGCAAAAGCGGGGTAGGGAGAGGAAACATCATCAAAAGAAGACAAAATCCATCAACCCAGAGTGAAGAAAGCCCAAAGGGATGAACCTAAGGGAAGGGGAGTGCAGAGGAGGTATGACTCCACCCCCTAGAGCGAGCTCATGGCGGGGGGTGGAGAAAAGAAAAGTGGTGATAATCTCGTGGTGTTGAGATTTCAATCGCCGGGTTTGTAGAGGAGACGGAGGATGCTGTCTTTGTACCTTTTTTCTTTTTTTTTTTTTTTTGAATCCTATGATTATTGTTTAAGGTACAAAATCTTGCATGCAGCTCGCGCTATGGCATAAAAAAACCTCCAATACCCCTGGGAAAAAGCCAACCCCCGAAGTCCCTCTGGTGTGGAACCAACCGCACATCTCGCCCCCAACAAGAAACCCTTGACTAGCTAGGAAGATAGACGAAAGGAATCAAATCAAAGAACAAGCAGGAAGAATCAGGAAAACCCATGGCACATTCATCCAGACAGAAGGAAACGCAAAAAATCAAACAAAGCGAAGACCACCAAAATATTTCCCGCACAATCAGCACGAGGGTTGCCAGGCCCGCCTAAAGAGAAACCTGGGGGGGCTTGAGCCACGAGGACCCTTCCCGCGGTTTGGCAGAACGCTCAAAAAGAAGAAGGAAATAGTGCAATACCATCCTCCCAGAGGCACGCCGTGATGGACCGTGGTCATCAGTCCGAATAGTAACGAAGTAGTTATGGATACCAGCCAGGTAGTTGTGGGTACCAGCCAAGAAGGTGAAGAAGCAGTAGGGTGCCAGCCGATCCGACCGTGAGGAGAAGAGGAGAAAGGAGGGGTAGACCCAACTCTGTGCCGTAGGAACTATCGGTTATCGCGTTCGTGTCTTGACTAGGCAGCCTCTTAAAGATAAAGAGAGTAGAGAAATCGACCATGGCCTGTTGAAATGTTTTCTCTTACTGCAAACCGTGTACCCGGCCGTCTGTAACATGGGCGTCGAGGAGAGTGTTGCCGACCGTGCCAATGCTCTAAGCGAGGTAGAGCAAAAGCGGGGTAGGAAGAGGAAACATCATCAAAAGAAGACGAAATCCATCAAACCTGAGTGAAGAAAGCCCAAAGGGATAAACCTAAGGGCAGGAGAAGATAGGGGGGGATGCACTCCACCCCCTAGAGCGAACTCATAACGGGGGGTGGAGTTGGGAAAAGTGGTGATAATCTCGTGGTGTTGAGATTTCAATCGCCGGGTGTGTAGAGGAGACGGAGGATGCTGTCTTTGTACCTTAAACAAATGCATATGATAAAAATGAAAAAACAGAAAAAAGAAAAAAGACAATAAAAGGTCACAGTAGTTAGACACAAACCATCTCCCCTACACCTCCAGCGATTGAAATCTCACCACCAGGGAAATCCTCTTTGCATCCACCACCACCCCCTCTCCTCCCCCTTGATGGCTTCTGCCTCCAGGAGTGATGCTATAACCCCTCCTCTCCCTCTGAGGACTACCCCCTCCTCTACGGGATTCTAATTTCCGTTCATTGTTGACTCCGCTCATGAAGTTCGGTTCTCCCCCTTGCCCTGCACTTCCTTTGCACTTCGCTTATGTTTTGCCTGGTTGGCATTCTGTTCTCTTCGCTCACGGTCGGCGCTGAGCTTTTCAAGCTCTTTGCGAAGTACTCTTCCGTCTCGGTTATGTGGTCCTCTCAGAAAACACTTCAGTTAGTAACTTCAGCACCCCATCTTCATTTCACATTCGGAAAAGCATCTGCCGCGGTTAACCTTGTCGGTCGTCTCAAGTTTTTGGACTACTCCTTCCTCCTCCCATCCTCCTTCCTCCACCCTCTTGGCCTTCATCCCATCACTCGGTTATAGCTACACCCACCCACCTTCTTCCCACCCCCTCAGCTGGCACCTTACTGCCCCCCTCCCGCGGTTGTGCTTCTGTCGCTATACAAACACCCGTCTCGGTTACAGCCGTCTTTTTGGCCGTCGATAATGCTGTTTTGGCACACCCCCCGGGGACCCCTCATAAGAGTCTCTTCTATCCGTTTTCCCATCCTGCCATCGGGCACTGCTTCGTTCCCCGGCACCACTCCGGCGTGCAGGTCCACACTCTCACTTCCTAGCTCCGGCTGATACACGTCACTTATCTGATGTAATTTTCCTTTCTCAGTGGTTCATACATTTCCTTTGTTCACCTTTATGGTTTTCGTAGATGTCACTAAGGGTTCTCCTTTCCTTCCTGCTTGTTTCTTTCCTTTCTACTTCCTTCATATGTACGAGTATGTTCGTGGGATTTGGTTATGTGATAGGTGAGATGTGTCGTTTGTCTTATACCAGAGGAACTTGGGAGTTTGGATGTTTCCTAGGGTGAGGAGGATACGGTTTTTGTTGGCCATACTGTTAAAGCTGAATGCTGTTTTTGTACCTTTTTTTTACTCTTTTTTTATTCTTTTTTTGAATCATGTGATTATTGATTTTAGGTACAAAATCCTGCATGCAGCTCGCGCTATGGCATATAAAAAACCTTAATTCCAAAAACTAAAAAAGAAAACCACAAAATTCAAACAACGCGTACAAAATTCTCCAAGCGGGATCATCAGAACCCTGTTGCATCGCCATCGATGACTAACAAAAGAAAGTAAAGTAATAATCCTCCTTATAACTTATAAGAAAAATGTTCATCACTAATAAAACCCCTAGCCCTATTTGCCCACCGTCGCAAACAACTAGAACAAAGGAGCGTTCGTAAAACAAAAAGAAAATACCCTGAAGAGAAACTCGAGCAGGGGAGTTTAAAAGTAGCTATACCCAGGAGGCCGTGGCCAAGCTAGGCAGTTTTAAGGTGTTAAGCGCTATCTGAGTCCAATCCGGGCTCAGAGGTAGCATTACTGGCCAGGATACGCAGCATGGCTAGGAGGAAGCCTGTGTGAGTAGTGTAGAGATACTCAGCCAATCCCCTAAGGAGGTGAACTGAGAGCCAGAGGGGAGCGTCAGGACCAATGGCATCCACACCTGAGATATAGGTGAGGCGAGGCTAGACCATAGCAGGACAGAGGAGGATCGCGTGTTGGAAGCACTCATTGTCTTCCTCGCAGAAAGGGCATAGGGTACAAGAGTCCCTATTCCTCCTGGACATATGGGCAGCAAGGTGGCTGGCACCCCTGCGCATCTGGTGAATGCGGCCGCATATAAACCGAGGCAGGCCGGTGAAGGCGTGAGGGGTGAGGCAGGCACTGTAAAGGTATGTCGAAGGTACTGGCAGGCTTATGTTTAGCCAGTTGGTGAGGAGTAGATGTTCCAGAGGAGCTCTGTGGGCTTGGTAAGTGACTGACGGTACCCTTCCCAATCGTAGGGGCATGAGGTTGGTGGAGGCAAGCGGAAGGATAGGGATCTCTGCAATGAGGGCGGAAATCTCGTGATATATAGAGTCCAAAGGCAGGTGCTTGGCGGAATTAACCGCTGTGCGGACCCATGAGAGAAGGTGGATGGCTTTAGAGGAGCCTCAGAGAAGACAACAGTGGTCATCCGCAGAACGTCCCTGGTCCCAGGTGGGCACAGATTCAGGTTATCCCGATGGTGGCAGGATTAAATTTCAAAGGAGCGCAGACCAGGCGGAGGGCAGCTGACCGGCGGCTGTGTTTACAGATAGAGGAAATGGGTTGTAGAGAGGCTTCTCGGTATAGAGTACCACGGGCAGTGGTGAAAAAACAATTAGTTGTCCACCGTATGACTCCATGCCAGATGGAGTCAGGTTTCATAAGTGTGGTCGCGTCCAGGGTTTAGAGGTCGCAGCCATATGTAACGATCGGGAGGATGGCGCCAAAAACTAGCTCTCTATTGGATCAGGAGGAGAGGCCTTTGCCAGCTGCACTGAGCTGTCGGACTATGGTGAAAGAGGCCTGGGCCTGTGCCAGCCATCTTCAGATGTGGACGGAGGAATGGAACCTAGGGGTGAGCCTGTAGCCCAGCCACCTTACAGCTTGCAATGGTGGGAAAAGCATGTCGTTGATCACTATGGTAACAAAGGAAACATCTGAGCGGTCCTTCAGGGTTCTCCAGTGAATGAGTTCTGTTTCGGGAACGGAAAATGCGACCCCCAGGTCGGTACCCTGCCTTTGGATGACGCAGCAAAAGTGTTGAAGATTGGGAATATTCGACCCAACAGAGTACAAGGTGACTGTAAGGGTGATATCATCCACGTACGAGATCGCAAGACCTTGTAGAATTGTTGGGTGGAAGCTGGCGATGTAGAGCATAAAGGGAAGAGGAGAAATCAGGGAGCCTTGGGGGGTACCAACCGCCACTGGGCAGAAGATCTTAGGGGCGCCGCGGAAGATAAGCCGACATCGGCGTTTGGAGAGGAATGACTTCATCCATGCTACGAGGTCGGCGGAAACCCCTCCTTTGGTGAGGATACCAGCCAGCTTGTTAGCACAGACATTGTCAAAACCCCCTTTAACGTCCAGGAAGAGAGTTGACACTTTGAGGGAAGCAGCCTGAAGTAAGCGAACTTCATGGGTGAGGGTTGCGACGGCGTCGAAACAGCCATGACCAGCGAGAGATCCACACTAATTGGGGTGTAGGAGGCCAAGGGAGCAGGTGGCTGCAGTGAGACGGAGGGCAGAGAGTCTTTCGAGAATTTTGGAGACTGTTTCGAGTAGGACTCTAATATGAAAGGAAGAAGGTGTGGGGTAGTCAGGTTTGCCTGGTTTATTCAGGACTATGCCGTTTGCTTTCTTCATGGCTTGAGGATGATATCCGTGGATGAGGGGAGGAGCAAACAGAGAGAGGAGGAGTCACTCATTGGCCTTGTGGACTCGCTTCCAGATGGGGTAAGGGATGCCGCTGGGGCCAGGGGCTGAAGTATTAGAGGATATTGGAAGTCCTGAGAACACTTCTGATGGTGAACAGGGGGAACATCCTTAAATACAGGAAGTATGAGAGGTGGAGGAGGTGAGCGTCTGGAGGGAAAATAATGTTGAAGAAGTGTATTGTGGATTTCGGTGGGGAAGGAGGCATTTTCAAGTGCGGGGAACCGGTCCAAAGTTCTGCTAGCTGCAATTGTCCGGGCATCCCATACTGATCGTGAGTCGGCATCAGCCAGGAACTGGGACCAGTGCACTCTCTTAGCAGATTGTATAGCCTTGAAGTAGGTCCCCCTTGCCAAGCAAGCCTGGGTGAGGCAGGCCTGGTTCTTGCTCCTAAGCCATGTCGTGTGGTGGTGGATGCGGCGAAGCTGAGTGAGTTCTGGGGTCCACCACGGTTTGGAGTAGGAGGACGGGCGTTTGGATAGTGTGTTAGAGGTGATAAGGTGTGTAATCTTAGCAAGGGAGTTGTCAAACCCGAGGTCGAGGCTGTGTGGGGTGGTTAGAGCCGGTGGGGTGGCGAGCTCCAATCCAGCGAGGAGGGGAGAGATGTGGTCCCGGTCCGTGTATTTCCAGTTTAGGCCTCTAGGCGGAGGCTTCAGAAGCGGGGTGGAAAGCACAATTGAGAGGGCGATGTGGTCTGAACGAGTAGGCGGGAGTGAGGGGTTCCAGGAGGAAAAAAAAGGAAGGAAAGCTGAATTGGCAAAGGATAAATCAAGGACTGCAGGGCGGTGGTTGGTAGTGAAGGAGAACCTAGTGTAGACCCCTGATGTGTTGAAGAGAGAAAATGACCGAGCCGAAGCCCTGTCAAAGTAGGGGGAGCCTATCTACGGATCCTGGTTGGAGAGAAAGCAAGTCAGGTTTGAAGTGGGGTAATGAATGTTGAGGTCCCCAAGTACAAGTGTCGGAAAGTCACGCTAGGGAAACAAATCAAAAGGAGAAACAGACCTGTTTTGGCCACTAGGAATTGAGTACGCATTGTACAAACGGAATAAATTCTGAGAAGTATCAAAAAGGCCCTCAGGGGAGTGAAAGTTCACTGCCATAAGGTCACCCCTTTCAAAAAACCAAGGAAGAATAGAAATAACACTCAGTAACTTGTCATGAACATAAACAGCAACACGGGGTTTGTAACCATCGGTCGTAGAAGGAAAAAAACATTTATAATTACGAAAAACAGGAGGAGAATTCCTCCAAAGTGGAATATCCTCGAGAGCAACAACATGAGGGGAACTTTCTACTCAAGTAAAAAAACTAAAATGAGTTTGAAAAACATTACTGCTACTGAGGCAATTATGATGAACAATGGAAAGATTTAAACAACCAAGGTAATGAAATGATTGAGATAGTGCAGGACTCTTTGTTGGGACTGGGTTTGACGACATTTAAAGATCCATATGGACGTCGGTCGGTGCGGACTCACTCCAGTCGGCACGGGTACTACCCCTGAAGCGGGTGCTGCCAGCACCAAAGTGGTTCCTGCGGGGGAGGGGGGCCTGGAAGGTTAGGCTGGGCAGATGCACTGCGAACAAGTTTAATGGTCTCGGGTTGGGTGGATTCACTAGAGGGAGGGAAACGGGGTCCATGTCTGGTGGGAGTAGCTGGCACAGTGGGGGGGACAGTTGGACCTTGAGGGGTGGTTTGAGGGAGGCCCGCATCGGGGGCATCGGGTATGTCTTGATCTCTTGCTGGGTGGAGAAAGGCGAGGATTTCGCGGCGGACGGGACAGGTGCCATCGAATGAGGCGTGCTGACCACCACAGTTGATACAGAGAGGGGGGGAGGCATTGCAACATCCTACCACTGATTTTTCAAAACCTACTTTCGGACAGCTTTGGTTGGCGCATCTGTGGGTGGAACGGTGGTGGAGGAGAGTGCAGATTGGGCTGGCTTGTGCCTCTTCCTTGCACAGCGGAGCAGAGTGACCAAACCCCTAGCACTTTCGGCATTGTGTGGACTTGGAGACAGAGTAGGCAGGAGCGACCGTGCAGGCGTGGGAGACAAGACGGATGAACTCACCGAAACGCGAAACGTGGATTGGGTCGACCGCCACAACCACCGAGGTTGTGCCCTTCTCAGCCTTCTTTGCTGAATCTGACTGCAGGAATCTAGCCCCAAATATAGGGATGTTAATAGCTTTGCTGATTGATTCAAGGAGTGAAGGGAAAAGGTCAGTAGGCTCACTTGGAAGAATACAAAGCGGAAGATTGTGAATGAGGAGTTTGACGCTTGTAGGTGTCTCCCTAAAAAGCTGAAATGGATTTTCCCCAACAGGGAAACTCTGATTGAGCTTTTTGGTCTGTCTTTGTACCTTAAACAAATGCACATGATTCAAAAAAGAAAAGAAAACAAAACTGTAAAAGGTCACAGTAGTTAGATTCCTTCGGACCCCACCCGGAAGCTGCCAAAATCGCAGCCCTCTTTCCTGACATTGCTGTCTCTGTCCTCAGAGAAGCGACCTGTTCCCTCCTGCTGTCCTTCTCCTGCACAGTGAATGAGAAGGGTTCAGTGTCCCTTCTAGTGTCAGAACTCCACACGGCAGCCTCTGCCTACGCACCATACTTTGTACCTCTCACCTCTCGCCTTAACAAATCTTTCCCGGTGAACAATTCGCCCTGGGAACAGTTCATGCCAGCACCCAACAAAACTCAGCTCTCAATCCATTCTATTCCACTCACCTTCCTCCCAGAAGATGAGGACCAGCTCCTTCCTTACCTACATGAATCGATCCGCAATGCCATGGGAGTCTCCATACTCTCGGCCCGCTATCTCAACTCCAACCCCGAATCCCGCTCTCACAAAAGCGCTACTGCAATCGTGGTCTTGGTCTCCCCTTCCGACGCTGAGCAGGTTCTGCCCTCAATCAACCTCTTCTCCCGGACCGCACAGTGGAAAAGATGCACCCCTCTTCAAGATTCACTCCGTGTACCAAGTGCTGGAAATTCGGCCATGTCGCGGCTCGATGCCCCAGCCTCTCTCCAAGCTCTCCGTTCTGCTCCCTCCCCCACACCAAGTCGGAGCATCACTGTCCTAACCCTTCCTGCCCTCAAGGTGGCAATATCAACCCAATCCTCAGCTGCTGCCCATCCTCAGTGGCATGCTGTTCTAACTGCCAAGAAGAGTACTCTGCGCGCAGCATGGATTGCCCCTCCAGGCCAAAGACCTCTCAAGATCAACCCGAGACACCCACTCGAAAGGCACAGGATGTTATGGACCTTGCCGATGACCAGACGGGCCCGGCGAAATCCAAGAATCCTGCTCCCAACCCTCCACTCCAAACCCCAACCACTGTACTCCCCCGCGATGCTCTGCCTCCTAGGCAGAGACCCCGGCGCGTCATCACTGTCCTCATCCCAAGAGAGTCTGTAGATGTTTCCTCCAATTCCGACTCTTCTTTGGGCTTTGCCCACTGATAGAGGGTTTTTTCACCAAGTCCACAGACAGCTGGGCTGTGTTCCCATCCTTCCCTATCGTTCAACATAACTGCCTTGGAAGCTGGGATGTTTTTCTCTCACTTTTCCATAGTTTTACTACGGCTCCACACCCCCCCCTCATGGAAAACCGTGGAAACAGCAAAGTGTAAGTTAAGTGAACTGGAAATATAAATGGCAACACGTGGTCGACCCGGGGGGGGGTACAAATGATAGAAAGCTAGTGAAGGTCGGGAGCTTAGACTGACGTGAAGGAGGGTCCTGGAGGGCAATGACCACTCCTCTGATATGATCTCACTGGACGTCCACTCCCCAGAAGGCTTGTTTAATTCCCCCCACTGCACCCTCAGGATCACCTCCATTTACCTCTGACACACCAACCGCCCTCCCTACCGCTCGGTTTCTCCTGATCGCATTTTCTCTCCCCTCCCGCACCTGCATCTAGTCTTGGGTGATTTCAACATGCACCACCCCTAGTGGACTCCCTTCCTTCCCTCACCAACAAAGAATACTCCCTCTCAGCCTCCTACTTCAACACGGCCTTTGATACCCCTTACCACCTCCTCAATACTCCTAGGGTCTACACCCGTTTCCCCTTTGATACCATCTCTAGGCCCCCCGTACTGGACCTCGCCTTTGCGATCTCCCCCCTCTCTCTCCCTTTGTCTCCTCTTGGGGAACCCCCCTTCCGTCAATGGGTTCAGATCATGTCCCTATCATCGTCACCCTCCAACCCCCAGCTATAATGTTCCCTCCTCCCACTCCTCACTGGGCTCTAATGGACTGGTCTTTGGTAAAGAATGATATTCTTAGCTTTTCCATCCCACCCTGCCCTACCCTTTCCATGTCCAACACCCTCGCGAGATGGTTTGACATCTCCCATACCTGACTCACCACTCTGCTGATCTCACATGCACCCACTAAACGACCGTCTCCTCACTCAAACCCTTGGTGGTCCCAACACCTCTCCTCTCTCAGAAGGGAGTACCATACAATGTCCAGAAGGTCCCGTCAGGACACGTCCCCCGTTAATTGGGATAACATGAAAAGCACCAGGAGATCCTACTTCAAGGCCATCGCCTCGGCCAAAAGAGTACACTGGTCTGACTTCCTCACCTCAGCCATCCCTCACTCTGTTTGGACGGCCAAAAGATTGGCGTTCTGCTGCCCCCCCGCAACGTTTTCCAAAACTACCGGAAACTGATAACCCTACCCAAGTGGCAGATGCCCTCCTGTCCGACTTCTTCCCCCCGAGACCTCCTCCTCACCCCCTCCTCATGCTGTCGCAGCATGAGGACTACTCTCCCCTCACGCCAGAAGAGATCTCCAGGGCACTTGCCTGCTCATCCAACTCTTCTACCCCTGGCCCCGATCACATTCCTTACTCAGTCTGGAAATCCCTCCACAGCATCAGACCATCTCTCCTCCCTTCCCTCCTAGACCCTCTCCTTGCCCATGGATTCCACCCACCCTCCCTTAAAAAGCCCTTAGGAATTGTCCTCGACAAACCTAGCAAGCCGGCGTATAACTCCCCTTCCTTGTTCAGGCTCATCGTCCTCCTCCGCACTCTGTCTAAAATCCTGGAAAGGATAGCTGCATCAAGACTCTCACTCCAGGCCATCACCTGTTCCCTCATCCACCCGCTACAATGTGGCTCCCTTCTGGCGAAAAGCACCGTGGATGCTGCCCTTGTGTTGCAGCAGCACGTTCAATCTCTCGACCAACTCTGACATAAAGTCTCCACCCTGTTCCTGGACATTAAAGGCGGCTTTGACAATATGGATTTGTCGGTCCTACTCTCTATGCTCCATCACAAGGGTGTGAGCCCCAATCTTATTTAGTGGATTGGTTCCTTCCTTAGAGACCGCACCTGCCCTCTCGCATTCCAAGGTTCCCCATGTTCCTTTGCGCAGTTTCAGTTGGTGTCCCACAGGGCTCCCCTATATCACCCCTTCTATTTGTCATATACATGTCCTCCCTCCATGCTGATATTCCAAATGGATTGACAATCTCCTATGTGGACGATTTCACTATTACAGTGGCGTCCCCCTCATACCGAACAAATGTACGCCTCCTCCAAAAGGCCTTCTCGGCCCTCAACTGTAGGGCAACCCCCCACAACATCTCGTTCTCCATCCCGAAAACTGATCTCATGCACTGGTTGACTCCCAGGCAGAATGAGCCCCCCTGCCGGCTTCCCGTGCACCTGGAGGGGCAAGTCTTCTACCCCCAAAACTGTCTAAGATGGCTCGGTTTCCTCTTCACCCCATCACCCGACCTCAGAGCCCACTTCTCCCTCAGGCTCTCCCTTGCAAATGCAGCATTTGCCAGAATCAGATGCCTCTCCGCTCCCCGTATGGGCCTTCCTCCCGACCTCTGTCTTACCCTCGCACGTTCCCCACTGGCTCCCATTCTCCTGTACGGCTCAACAGTATGGCACCCACCCCCATCCATCATGGACCCGATGTCAGTCTTCTGGCGACGGGTTTGCAGGTGGACAACCAACTGCTTCTCTACCATGCACTCGATATGTCTCTATTGGAATGCATGCCTGCCCCCCTTCTCTGCTTGATCCACCACCAGCGACGCCTCGCAGGCCTTAGGCTCCTATGCTCCCCACCCGAAGTCAACCCTGCTCCGGCTCGTCTCCCGAGGCTGGTCCCCACCTTTTCCTCCTTTTGGGCTTCTCGTCTCTCCCAAAAGAAGATCACCGACAAACCTTACCTTTTCTTCAACCTGTCTTGGAACTGTCCTCCGACAAGAACAAGAACCCCAGGTACCAACATAATGCGATCTCCACCCTAGCCGGCATGGCCACACCCCTTCTCTCTGACATTGTCACCCTCCCCCCGATCTCACTCCACCTTACCAATTGCCTTCCCCCCATCCCACCGGTCGTCCCCTCCTACAAGAGACTCAACACCCACGCCAAACAACACCTGCTTGTCAACCGGGGCTCTGACCCTATACCTGACTACTACCCCTACCCCATGGCCACATGTCCACACCCCTTTATGGGCCTAGGCAAATTCGTGGCTGGCAGAATCCACCAAATGCGATCAGGAAAACCTTACCTGGCGGCTCACACCTCATGGGAGAACCCGACCCTGACACAACCTGCCCTCACTGCTCAAGCGCTCCCCAGTCGTTTGAACACGGCCTCCTCGCCTGCCCCTCGTCGGCCCACCAGAGATCCCGTCTCCTCAAAGGGATCTCTGATCTTGGCCCAGAGGCCCCAGTCTGGACAGACCAGCAACTGCTCATCGGCCTTGCTGGATTAATTCGCCTCACTGCTACTTGCTTCCCGCCAGAGATGCCACCTCTCCCCCCTGCACTCCACCTCCCGTCGCTTAACTCATTCCTCACCAATACTCCCCTGCCAGCCCCGAGTCCTTGTGTCCGGTTAGCATTTGATATGTTTCTTTTGTTAGGTTAGGCTGTACTGCGACAAATGTTGGTCGCGTTGGAGGTACCGGTGTAACGGGGGCACCCTATAGAGAGGTGAACTCTAAGGTTGCGACCGCACCAAACACTCAAAGTAGAAGATAAAGATGAGGTAAAATAATTCAGAAGAATCAACGGTAAAACTTAATATAGTTAAGCTCGAAGCTTCACTCAATTTAGTTCTCTCGAGGAAAAGTTGGTTGTCGAAGTAGAATGCCAAACGCTTAAACTTAAGTAGATATCAGATTTAAGCCTTGGACATTCACCACTACTTCCGACCTTTGTGCGAGCACCCTGTCCTGCTCAGGGTGTGTCCGAGGTCTACCCTCCATCAGGATTTATCGTGCTGGAAGTGTCGGACCAACTCGGGTACACTTAACTCCGTCAATAGGATATTAGTTTCTGCAATGCATCTCCAATACAACCGCAGGTTGAAAAACTCTTCCTATCGAAGTCATACCAGTGGCTAGCTGTTATGACAACAACCGGAGTCAATACCTAGGTGGTGAACTCACTGGCCCAGTGGCAGTTTCGTCTATACAAGCTATGCAGTCAATCATTTAATCTACGCGACTATCCAATGTGATAAATTGACATGCAGGCTCCCCCGGTGAGATGTAGCCGATGGTTGGCTAAGTGGGCGCTACCCATAGCCAGCCTCTCGGGACATACTCTAGCATGACAAGACTCATACCCCTAGAGTCCAATAACAACCCATAGTAATGCTACAAATCAAGGGGAGAAGGTCCGGGCTGGTTACTGAGGTATTTGTCTCGAAAGCACCCTGGCCTTCTGAGACTACCTGAGCACCACTAGGAAGACTACCCTACAACCCGTAGGCTAGAATAGACTCCTAGATGCCCGAGAGACCATATATGAGCGACCTCCATTTTGGCGGTTACCCATACTCCCCTTATATATCCTGCGAACGACATTCAGTCGGACGGACGGCGACGACTTATACGGTGTTACAGCAGCTGCTCCAATGACCTCTTTTAACTAGCAAACGAGCAACTACACAGCCGTCTGCCTATGACACACTGTCCCAACGCTGGGGCCAGAGGGGGGTGTTAGCAAAACCCGCCCAAGTTCAATAGCATGTTCGGTCCACCCTTACATAGGCATGGGGCCTCCCCGCGCAGATGCCTGTGCGCTCAAGAACATTTAAGAGCCCATAGAATGTGAGGCAATCGATCGACCTCTAAGTTCTAGGATGACTTTGCCGGTAAAGGTAGGGTAACTTGGACACCTCACTACGGTAACTGGGGTCCATGGGCATAATGACCAAATTCTCAAGGTAGGGTAACTTTGCCTTCTTATGCCTTTAACCGCTCAGGAAGTCCTCCAGGCGACCACAGAAGTCGTCTCGGAGGTCCGTGTAACATTCCCATAATTCTCTTGACCTTATGCGAATGTCCTCCTGAAAGGTTACCCTGCCTAGTAGAGTACCTCAAGGCTACTCAACAGTTGCCTAGGCCTTATCCTAGGTTTACCAGCTATTTGTATAAAGTATACGAGACCATACCACCTCTGGTTACCTCTTGGTATACCATTTGGGCTAAGGTGATACTGATTGTAGCTACCTATCGTAGGGTCGTTACAACCGGTTACAAATATTTCATTTGTGCTTTGTTACTGGATTTTCGGTTTTGTTTTGGCCATATCAATAAGATGCATGCTATCTCTTGTACCATAGAAACAATGAACATATGATTTAAAATAAAAGAAGAAAAAAAGGTTGCAGTAGTTAGACACGAACCATCTCCTTGACACGAACCATCTCCTCTACACCTCCGGCAATTGAAATCTCAACACCAGAGAAATCAGTGTCAACTCCCTCCACCCCCCCTCTCCTCCCCCTTGATGGCTTCTGCCTAGGGGAGTGATGCCATCCATGCTCTTCTCCGTCCAGGGGCCTTCCCCCCCGCCTTCCGCAGGGTTCTTGTTCTTGTTCATCATTGACTCCGCTCATCAAGTTCGGTTCATCTCCGTTACCCCGCACTTCCTTTGCACCTTGCATAGGTTTTGCACGGTTGGCATTCTGTTCCCTTCGTTCACAGTCGGCACTGAGCCTTCCAAGCCCCTTGCGAAGTACCTTTCCATCTCAGTTACGTGTGTCCTGTTGGAGAACGCTTCGGCTAGTAACTTCATGACCTAGTTCTCGTTTTGCATTAGGAAAAGCCTTGGCTGCAGTTACTCTAGTCGGTCATCTCAAGAGTTTGGACTAGTACTTCCTTTATCCACTTCTCTGGTTTTCGTCCCGTTGCTCAGTTCCATCTACACTATCCCCACCCAGCTGGCATGTTACTCCCCCCCCTTGACAAGCATCCTACTGCCCGTTCCTCACCTGGCTGGCACCCTACTGCAGTCCCTCCCAAGCGGTCGACCTTCGGTCGCTATACAAAAACATGCCTCAGTTACGCCCATCCTCCTGGCCATCGCTAATGCCGTTTAGCTCTCCCACCGGGGACCCCTCTCTGATGTCCTCTCCACACCTGTTTTCAACCTGCCCCCAAGGACCACTACGTTCCCCAGCACCCCTTCGTCGAGCAGGCCCATACTTTTCTTTCCTAAGCCGGCAGATTTGCGTCACTTATCAGAGGTATATTTCCTTTGTCAGGGGTCCATACTTTCTTTTATTCACCTTTTGGTTTTGCAGATATCCTTAAGGGTTCTCCTCTCCTTCCTGCTTGCTTCTTTTCTTTCTACTTCCTCTGTATGTACTGTATGTTCGTAAGATTTGGTTGGGCGATAGGCGAGATGTGCCGTTGGTCTCATAGCAGAGGGCCTTGGGGGTTTGGATGTTTTCTGTGGTGAGGAGGAACAGGGTTTTTGTTGGCTATAGCAATTAGCTGCATGCTGTCTTTGTACCTTAACCAATCAAATGCATATCATTTAAAAAAAAACAAAAGAAAAAAAAAAAGGTCACAATAGTTAGAGCTCTTTACGCAACCATCTAAGTAATACACCACTCAGATACTGGGGCACGGGTCAAGCCCATTGACAGTCACCTTCCATAGGTACAATATATCCAATATCTTTACTCTTCTTACCTCCCTAATATCATACTCGAATGCGAGTACTCTATGCCTATAATGATAGGACTCTCTACAAGCACGACACTTACCACGCACGAAAGATGTTAGTCTATAATGATAGACGAAGTGGGCCACAAAGATTATGTCGATAATCTATGATAGTCAAGGTAGTCGTTTCCCGTTACGAACACCTTACGGAAGGACCGTTTGTTACATTGGCATAGAATGCACAGAATGCTCTCAGGATGTACAGAATACTCTCAGAATCCACAGAACACTCCCCGGACACAGTCTTGATGCACCAACAGGTGAACAAACCCTTTTTGCTGATGTAGACACTTATACCAAGTTATGTCTACCTTTAGCATACTATGTATACCAGACCATACCACCTCTGGTTACACCTTAGTATAACATTTGGGCTAAAGTGATAGTCATTGTAGCTACCTATTCGTAGCGTTATTACACAAATAGCCCTCAAGGTACAATTCTCAGTACATCAATCACCAGTTCTCAATTAACTAAATAACTAACATGCTACAGCAGTGTACAATCTTATGAAAAATAATTTCCTACTTGTATTTATTAGGTTTCATCTATATAGGTCTATTTTTCCACAATTATTATAATCTAGAAATTTAAAAAAATCACTTTCTATGGGAGCAACATGTTATCCAGATTCTTGCTCCGGGCTCCAGATTTTTCCAGATTCCTACGGGAAGTCCTCCCTTGCAGGCCAAACTGTGCTTCTAATACACACCTAAAATACCCTTTTTATGAAATCCCAGACCAACAATTGCTTAAATTTTATCCATCAATAGTCATTTAGCCATTATTTTTTATTCGAAAATTCACAAGTTTCGAATTGCCATCCCATACAAATTATGTCCGTGCACGCCAAGAAACTCGAAATTTCAACTCAGAATTTGGATTTTCCGGGTAAAACAAATCGTTGCCAAATGACTCTAATACACAGACTTTTTCCAAATTCCAAGCGGTGGGCCAAACATCATCCATCCCATCATTCCTGTTCGGGGACGGCGTTACCGAATTTGATCAGACGTGATGTCTGCTCTGCCGATTTTCTTATTTGCAACCCTTAGCCTTCCCACCATTTTCTCTCAGGTTACCGGTTGGTATGATATCTTCACACTCGGCGGGAAGATGTCCAGAACGCTCGAGTCGCGTTGCGCCCTCTCGTTGAGTTATGCCTCCTTTTGGAGAGGCCAAAACAAATGTTGATCACCCCCCTCCCCAAACATACAGAACTCTCCTTCTCGCCATCACCCAATTCCTTCTCTCCCCTCTCCCCCTCACCAACTCACGCTCTTTCGTTCCTGGTGTTTCCCTCGTTACAACACCTCCAGCACCATAGATTATTTCCTATCTCTCTCCTCTTCTCCCTCCCCTCCCCAACCTCCCTTTTTTCCCCACCGCTCATTGCCATTGCCGCCGCAGCCTTCGTTTTTCTGTTTTAGGTGCTCATCATTTCGTCACTCTCTATTCCAGTGTTGCCATTTGCGCGCCCCACTACTTTAGGTATGCGATTTGCATGCTCCCCTTCCCATCCCCCCTTTGGCCATTGCTTTTCCTCCAGCCTTCCTCAATTTAGGGCCAATCTTCATCAGTCCTTGTTTCCTAGAACCCATTACTGATTGTTACAATCTTCCCCCAGCAGTTCCTACCTTCCCACCCTCGCTCCTCCTTATCTACCTCCCCCAGGTTAACTTTTGATCCTGGCTCCATCGCTCTTTTGGTGCTTCTTTAGTTCTACTATCACTCGTGCCACCCCTTTTATTTCTTTTTTTCTTCAAGGAGTCATTTGGCGTTCCTGAGCCAAAAAGAGAGAGAAGAAAAAAGAAATCTGTTGTCGAGTTCGGAAGCAGACGACGCAGGTGCTATTAGCATCTCTGCACTTTTATTGTCGCTGACTGCGCCTCGCCTCCGCCACCCTTCAGCCCTCACTCGCTTTGTTACTCTTGACCAGCACAACAGAAACTACCTTCCCTTCCTCAAAGATATCATCGTGAGAATAACTTATCATGCGTTGGAGCTCCTCGTTACTCTTGTTCTTGTGGCTGGCGTTTCTCGCCACAACCGTCCTATCACAAGACGACTCTAAAACAGAGAACCCTCCTGCGTCGTCGACGAATAAACCTGCTGAGACATCAAAGCCGCCTGATCCGACAACGAAAGAGGACAGCAAGACTTCTGATGCTGCAGAAACTACGGCGCCCGTACGCATCACAGCGAGCGGTTCTTCGGACCCCCAAGCCACGGGCACATTTCCCGTCAGCAAAACTGGCTATCCATCAATCACAAGAGGCCCCTCCGTAGCTGCGCCCAGTGTTACTGTTCCACCAACTGCAAACGCACCATTCATGCAGAAGTCCTCGCTGCCTGAGGGAACTGTATTCATTGCTGTAGGATCCGCGTTGGGACTATTCGCTCTGTCGGTCATTCTTTGGAGATCCCTTGTTGCCTGGTCACTTCATCGCTCAGTCAAGCGTGCAGCGATGAACGCTAATATATCGGATACCAAGGCCCTCATTCGCCCGCCCCCCAACGCCGGAGGCAGTGCGTTCTACACAGCAGGTCCAGGCTCCACCCTATCACTCGACCATCTAGGTGCACCACCCCGCCCAGGAACCAACCCGAACCGCCAACAAAACACCAACTCCAGCTTATTCTTCTCACCAACCGCCGGAGCAGGAAATGCCGGTGGAGACAGACGGTCTCAGTACCTCCCCGCTGGATACTATGCTGCCGGAGCCCGCGATAGCACAGCCGGATCGGGCGGTCATCCAAACTCGTCCCACACTCATCTCGCAACCCACAGCGTCTCCTCAACCCGCTACAACCCTAACCGAGGTATGGGAATTTCACCGCCCGGTTCACCGCTCATCAGTCCTACTGGCCCCGCTACCCGCGGCAGTAGTAGCCACAGCGGCGGCCAGCAATTACTCGGCCTGAGAGGTAGTGAAAGCCATACATCCCTCAATTTACCACCCACCGCCAGAGCTCCAAGTGCGTACCTCGAAGATCTCTTTGAGAACCACCGACAACAGAACCCCGGGAGCAATGGCAGGTATTAACCACCTGCGTTACGTCAGCCAACCAGCAGCTATATATGTCGAATTCAACCACCCCTCTTCTCTTTTTATAACATCAACAACCACTGCTTTCCTCCTCCTATGTATGAGTTTTTTATTATTTAGCCAGTTCCGTTTTCCTTTTGTTTTGCGTCTCACTACAAGATAGGCTATCATGTTTTTCCCTTTCCTCTTGTTTCCTTTTCCCTGCTTTCAGTCATTGTCATTGGCTGGGTGCTTCAATTGATTATATCTTGGCTTTTTTCTCCACATTTTTACTTACTCCCCTTCTGAGTTTGTCCCTTTAAACTTGGGGATATTGGTCAGCGAGTTCAATGGTCGGGGATCTCGTGATATCCTTTTTGTGAGCATGTAGATAGGCGGTTGGTTAGGTTCGGGATTTTAATTTTTAGAAAGTCAAGTTGAGGTTGTCAGGGTGCTCATCCTCTTTCGGCCCCTCTGGACTTTTCTCCTCGCCCTTTTTTTTTCTTTCTCCTTCACTGCTTATCAACTTCGGAGCACAGCGTTCGAGGATCAATGCAAAGCGAATATAACCGCACACCCATCGAGCCAGGGTATTCTTGAGCCTGCCGGTCGTCTCGTGCCATGCAAATAGCCCTAGACGAAACACAAGCACAGCACAGTATCATTCATCCCCCACCCGCACCCATCTCACCGTACCTCTTAGACGAGTGACAATTCATGACTTGCCCGATTTTCGTACCAACTGGAAATTACCCACGGTATCCCTGTTATTACAAACGACGTGATGAAATACGCCGTTTCGAGTGGAGCCAAGGGAATAGTAGCCATGGGTGGACGTGTCGTATGGCATCATCTCGTGGGAAGGAAATCCTGTAGGGTAGTACTGATAGCGCAGAAGAAAGGAGGTGAAAGGAAAAAATGAAGTTATCAATTCACAAATTGAGGCTTGATTGGAAAGATCGCTTATTGGGGACTCTACGCTATGGTTTTGTTGGTTTGTTCGTTGCTTAGTTGCTTGGTTCATTGGGCTGCTAATTGGGTTCCAATCTCGCACTTGTAGGGAGAAAAAGGGAAAAAAGAGAGAAGGAAAAGGATCGGTATCTGGATACGAGGGCAAAGGGGGGGAACTCAGAAGGAAATTCCATTGCAGGAAGGGAAAAAAGGAGAAAAAAACGTGCATGAAGAGCAATAGAATAACTAGGAATTTAGTATTCTCTCTTAATTTTTTTTAAAAAATTTCAGTTTTAGGATTTTGTTTTTTTCCAACACAAAAGAAAGGTGAAAAAAATGGGGAAATTTTAAAAAATTTAGACATTAATGCAGCAAAAGCTCCACGATCCTTTCCGCCTCCACGTCCGATATATTCCTGCCCCTGCGGATACCGGCGTGCTCGAGCGCGCGCACGATACTCGATATGGGGAAGCCCATGGGCGTGAACCGCTCTATGACGATGGGTGGGAAACCGGCGTACTCCTGGAGTCTCCTCTGCTCCTCGCTCACCGTCGGTGCGGCCGACGGCAGGGGCTTTGCAGCACCGCTACCAGCAAGAGAAGCGGTGGTGGTGTTGCCGGCGCGGTTGTTCGTTAGGTCGACTACCTCGGCTTCCGCCTTCGGCGCCCCAGCGAAGCGATGGGCCCATTCTTGGGCTTTAACCCGGAAGGCGGCGGGGTTCTTGATCATTTGCTGCGCAACCTCTGCATCCTGCGGGTCTGTGGGCTCTGGGGCGTCCAAAAGGGATTGTAGCGAGAGGAGGGCTGTCTTGATGGTTAGGACTGGCGACCATTTTTGCGAGAGGGTGTCGAGGCAGATGGCTCCCTGGATCGCAGGTTTTTGGTATCGTTAGTAACGCTTGGCTAGATAGAGTAGGAAGGAATGGAGGTACAGTTTGAGAAGACACATTAGGATGCCAGATCTTTGTGATGAACTTCATGCGCGGTGGCATGAATGGGTAGTTATCCGGAAGTTTGATATCTACGACAAATTCCCCGCCCTCGTACGGAGTCCCGGGAGGCCCGGCAAAGCGACCCTGCAAGTGTGTCATGTCTGCTACGTCTAGCGGAGTGGCATGCATCCCACTGGTAGTATCTTTCGCCATATCGTCCAGCTCCTTTAGAATTCGTCGACGGGTCGCCATCCTTGTCGGTTCTAGGTGCAAGAGATAGGGTATTAGAAGCTATTTGAAGCTGCGGTGCGGGTGTCGTAACGATTTCAAGTTGTCAAGGAGAGGAAGGGAAAGTGGGTAGGAATAGAGTGATTGTATACCCAGTAGAGGGGAGTGAGAGAGATAGAAAGGGGGAGGGGGAGGAGGCGACGGAGGGGGATGGTATTGGAAGATGGTTAGATTACTATTCGATGGAATAACTGTAGTGGGCAGTTTTGATGGGAAGCGCGAGCTGCAGTGCCGTTATGATGGTACAATACACGTTTGCGAGAGAAGAGTGACCCTCTTTCCCCTAGGCTTCTTTTTCGTTCAGTCCAAGTTGAAGCGGTTGATAACCCAGGATGGTCGCAATTGAAGGTTGTTGGAAGGCTCGATCAGCGACTAATGATGATTTACAAGGGCCAGGAGCGGCTCTGTTGCAGGCGGGGTCTATTGGGGGATCTTATCTAATCCTGGCTAGCAATGCTTTCGAGTGAGGAATAATGATGGGTATTTGAAGTTAAGTCACCGCTACTACCGAAAGCGGATAGCACAGTACCGGCAGTCCAGAGGCTCGTCCTACAGACGCCTGAGACAAGCTACCTTAGGAAAGATTAAAGCTTCTTTCATCCTACAGCTATTTTTTATAGGGTTTCTTCAACCAACGAGCCTATGTTCACATTCTCCGGCCTCGGGAAAAGACTCTTGAGCATTTTCACGCTCTGGCGTGGGTGAGCCAGGGAAACAATGGGCTATGGGGGGTGTTGAGGCGAGTAACGTTAGAGGTTGGAACTATAGGCCAGGCCGGTGCTATGCACATACTGAAGAAAAAGCATAAAAACTAGGATTCTGTTGAGGCAGCAGATATCCGACCAAATGTGCAAAGACCCGAAAAACAACAACAGGTAGAAAGAGCGACATAGCGACACTAAAATCGAAATGATAATCCCTATAAGAGGCTAGCCACTTCTAAACGTCGAGAACCCTTGGACGATAAAGAAATCCAAGCTTATGCTTGGATGAGTAAATATCGCCCCAGTACCAGTCACTACTATACATGCATTGTCCAAGAAATTTGTCTAGCGAGACAATCGGAACCGTGTCCCGGAAAACGAATGCAAGAAAGTTTTTTGAGTCAGGTATCAAGAATAACAGGTAGTCTAGATGCTCGCGAGCTGGCTCTGGAGGTCCTCCAACTCGTGCGCGGCCTTCTTTCTCTCTTCGAGAGCATCCTCATACTTCTTTTCGAGAGTATCCCTCTCGGCTTCAACGGTAGCGACTTTGCGCTCGTAGTGCTCGGCCTTGACATCGGTGAGACGCAATCTAGAGGGAGAAAATTTAGTGAGTGCAGGCGCATGACACTGGAGTGAGGGGAAGAGGTGGAAAAAATGGTCTCGAGAATTATGGAGATAACATACTTCTCATTGGTCTCTCTGAGGTTCTTTTCTGCTTCCTCCGCCTCTTCCTCGAGCAGCTGAACCTTTCTCTGCAGGTTTTGCAATTCCTGACTGTTGTTCGAACCAATAACATGAGCTTCCTTCTCCTCCTTGAGGCGTGCCTCGAGCTTTTCAACATCTGCTTCCAGAAGATTTTTCTGGTGGTTCAGGGAGGTGATTTCTTGCTCTTTTTGTAGATTCTCTTGTTCAAGGACTTTGATCTTTGCTTGGAGCTCATCGTTCTTCGCCTGTACGTCATCGACCTCCGCGCGAAGAGAGATCATTTTCTAACGATAGAGGTATTAGTGCATCAACTTTTCGGTATGGGGAATAGAAGTACAAATATTTTTATCATCATAGGGGCAGCTGATAAAAAATATTTTAAGAAAAGTAAGTAGGAGCGGGGGGACCTCTTTACCTCCTTAACTTTCTCCATCTTGAGAAATAATAATGAGGGGTGGTATCGAGAGTGGGGTATCGATAAGATCAAGAGTCCTCCGAGGTGGTAGTGGATAATAAGGTAGCAGTTGGTGGTATTGAGATGAATGGTATGGAGATGAATAAGGGGGATGGAGCGAGGAGTGCAACGATAGAGAAAGTCCAGAGGGTGAGTTGTCAGCTGGATGGCAAGAGCCAACTGACTTGTGCTGTTCACGGTAAGTTTGGTTAGTGGAAGACAGAAGACGAACTGTGCTCACCCCTCGCTCTTGGCGCGCATGGGAGACACAAGCCCAACTTTGCAGTTGCTATGCCAACCGGTTATGTAGATGTCACGCAGCGTTCTCATCCCTTTACAGTTTACTGTTTACACTTCTTTCAAGTTTCCACATCTCTTCCCAACCTGCCTGCCTTCCACAAACATTATATCAACCAGTGCTTAATTGTCTACAAAACCGCAGTGCAGCTTCACAATGTTTGCTGCTAATAAGGAGAATGATGTCTTCCTCCATGGGCCACATTTGGGCAAGGTCAATACAAAAACCCCCGGTCCTTCGAAGTTGCACCTAAGAACACCTTACAAAGTCCCGTTGAACGACGAGAACGTTGCCGGGAAAACTAGCAAAAAAACATTGTTTGTTGGCAAGGATTCCTCATTGTTTGTTACCCCGATTGGTGAGTTCGACAGTTTACTCTCCGCTACATTAGTTTCGCAAACTCACTGGTCGGCGAGTTAAGGTCCGAGAGGGGGCCCTAGAAGACCCGCTTTAACTGGCAAAACCACCAATGCGAAAGCAAAGGCGTTTGCCCCCCCTGAAGGAGGTTCTATCGAACAACAACAGAAGAAGCCGGCTCGAAGTGCGCTGCGCCTAGACGGCCCCAAAAGATCCATCTCAGAGGATGTGCGTCTCGTCCTGCATGACGAGGATGGGGAGTATCCGGAAATTGAATACATTCCTCAGTGTCCTCCCGGTACATATTTTTTTGCCCAGATATTCCTAGTATAAATGCTTACAGTCGACAGAGCTCCCTGATATTCCTGACGACTTCTCAACCCCTGATTACGACAGATTAAGTAAGAGCATCTACAAAGGATGTCACCGTCAATTCCTCCTTGATATCGATGAATTCGGGAAGACAAGTATCGAACGACAGCTTGAGGAAAGCGAACGACAGATCGGCGCTATGCTTGATGCAGAGACTGAGGAACTCTTGAGACCTCTTTCCCTGAAAAGCAGAGATGCCACAAGGCCCAAGAGAATTGGGATTTCAGTTAGCTCGGATGCTTCCAACGCGAAGGGACAAGTGGAGGAAACTGCCACAGCAAAACCGACTGCGTCTAGAAGGACCACATCACGGTCCACTTCAAGATCAGCTTCAAAGCCAGCGTCAGCACTCAGTACCTCCAGGCCCATTACATCGGATAAAGGACCATCGACAAACACAGCTACGGAATCCACGTCCTTATTCTCCCAACGCCCTACCTCCTCAACTTCAAATGCTAGGCCCAAAGCTACTAGCAGAATTCCGACCCACTCTAGGTCGGTCTCTACCTCTGTCGTCAAGAAACCGCTTAGCTCTCTACGTGGCTCCAGGGCGATGCTCCCTCCCTCACGCCCCGAAAGCAGAACACTTAGTGCCGCGAATTACAGAACTGACACAGGGCACACCAATGGAAATGGGGCTGATAGAGAAGCGAAGAGGATACTGACAACTGGCCTCAAGGAAAGTGCTATCGAAGCATGCGAGAGAGTTCTGCAGGAGGACGAAAATGATTTCTCTCCTGTTATCCTCCCATCAACGGGGGTTTGTGGAGGCGGGGGTGAAGAAGAAGATCCAGTTATCATGACCCCGGTCGATGGTATCGAGGAGGAATTTTATATGCAGGTACCGGAGTAGGTAGAGAAGATTGTGGCTTTTCTACTAGGATTGTGCGGAATATGCACCAACAAGAAAGGGGATCGCTCTGCGCCCGATCTGGCCGGATTTGGGGGGGCTGCTCAATAGTACTACTTGTAGTGGGAATTGTAATTTTGTCTCTTTCACTCTGGGTTTCTGTGTTGGGATTATGACAGTCTTGTATCACTCTGAAATTGTATCGCAAAAATAGGCAATGGGAAGCCTAAATCCCCCCTTCCATCGGCCGTTCAAGGGAGGCTATCACACTCTGATATTTAAACCGGTATATCGAGGCCCCAACTAAGTTATATGGGTCTAGGCCAGAACTCTTCTCTCTTGCGCTCGGACGCTAGCAGCCTACTAGTAATTGATTCTCCTTAGCACGCAGACTTTTAGCAACCCAAAATCCTTATGAATGGTGGGCTGTATTGGTAGCCCACCCTAAATACTATGGGCTCTGGCCAACCAGCCCATTACAACCCATGTGTACTGTACGGTACATAACGTTATAGCTTTGAGGCACTTGAAGCATCTGTTGTCCGGAATGTGGTTCACTGGTCGTTTGGAATGTGAAATAATCGGTATTGCAGGAATGGTGGCTAGTGTATGATAGAATTGTGGAATGTACGGTACGGCTGGACAAGGAATGGCAGTGCACGCTGGAGATATGAAGGCTAGTATGAGAATGGATGAAATCCTGGTGGCTGGGCTGGACTTGGATGTTTGTATAGTTCTTGGACAAAAGTGATCGTTGGCGATGCAACCGATCGCACAACAACAACCACAAGCCAAGCGATGTCGGCACCTCAAACCACAACCAAAAAAGGACGATACAGGAAGAGAGTGGGGA
>Ga0307509_10003272_pt1 | contig 24913 bp, 25 predicted proteins | sample 10_EM_MG_FD_202245 | JGI IMG/M metagenome (GOLD analysis project Ga0307509, IMG submission 202245) | Populus trichocarpa ectomycorrhiza microbial communities from riparian zone in the Pacific Northwest, United States - 10_EM | ecosystem: Host-associated > Plants > Roots > Unclassified | place... | reverse complement strand
AGTGAGGATTGTCGAATAGGGTCGAATCACTTGACAGATGCTCTTGCAGAGTAAAGTGCACCAGTCGGACAATGGACGAGGATTCCTCCACAGTGACAAGACCAAGACAAGATGCTACAAGTGTCCTCAATGCAGGGACGCTTTCTGGATCCAGATCTGTGGATCTTATCTCCACTCCCATCGCATGACAGAGCTCCTCGCCCTTCAACGGTCGTTCCGAATACAACACCCACATCAGCACCTTCAGTCCGAGTACCGATTTATATCCCTTCTGCGCTTTGAGTCGTGATAGCGTTGCAGTATAGGCCTCGCTCAGTCCATTGCCCCGTGCCATTTCTTGAAGTTTCTTTCTTCTCTCGCGAACCGTAACCTCACCCAGAATAGCGTCCTTATTCAGCGAAACCAGGAGGAATCTACACACAATCGTTGGCAAATATACATCAATGATGGTGTGGGGGTGTTGAATGCTCCTACTTACATATCAGATATCTTCTCTTGAATAACCCTGACAATCTCAGCTCGCAATTCCCCGTTCATCGCCTCTGGCTCGGCATCCATATCCAGCCTCATCTCCACATAATTCCGGATATCGCCGGGACTAGGGCTGATGGGTATCACGACCGCCTTGACGAAATATCTTTGAACATCTCCCCTGACGTGGGGCCTCCCTGTGAGGAATATTCTTGTCCTAGGGCACTCCCTGACAATGTCCCTCAGTAACTTGAGAAGCTCAGGCATGGAATTCGGTAAGCATTCGTCCAAGGCATCGAGACAGATGAAAACCTGCGGTATCGAAGCAATTTCCCTTTTCAGCATTCCCATCACATCCGCAAGTCGCGGCCCCCTTCCACCGAATTCTTTTTGCGCTTTTTGAAACGCCGTCCGTAGATAATTCGGAATCCCCCCTCGGCGTACGAGCTGCTTGAGAATAGCTCCCATAACATTGGCGGTTGTTTGCTCTTGTTGTGAACTGAAGTCGCAGTACAAGCCTGCAACGGCGATAGCTTCCACATCCGCCTGATCGCACAAGCTGTCGATCACCAGTGAGCTGGGGTTGTAGCCGTCAGTAGTATTCCCTTCTCCGAAAGAATGCTGCAACCTACCTTAGGTATGTCTTGCCTACTCCCGGATTCCCGGAGCAAAACAAAACCTCCTTACCCACTCCACCCTCACTACCTCTCCACTCTCTAAACTCCTTTGTTTCTAAAACCCATTCCCCAACACCGTCAAACCGGTCGGTGCGCACTCCCTGATGGCGATGATTTGGCTCCAATGGAGAGAGCCAACACAATATCCGCTCATCTTCGTCGGACAAATTGAAGGTATTGGAAATATTGTTTATATTGCCGCAGTTGGTGTTACTGTCGCCAAAGCTAACCGATTCCATATGTGAAGTTTGGGCCATGATATGCTATCCAAGGTGTTGGTTCAACGTAGAAACGGAGTAGCGGCTGGTGGGGTATCAGGGAGTTGAAAAATACTCCGTTAACAGAGCTGAAGAAAGCGGGGTGATGAGGCTTGCTGTGGCACAATCAGCATCCAACCAATTCCCTTCAGCCAAAGTGCGTGACCAATAGGAATACGCCTCATAAACCTGGCCACCCACCCTCCTCCGATAAAGCCTGTAAGAAATCTCTGTTTTTTTCTTTCTAGGGGTGAGTGAGGACGGGTTGGCTCGCAGGATAAAGTGCGGTGGGAAATGGACACTCTAATGACGTTCGCCTTTCACTCTCATAACTGTACTATTACCTTACTTAACTCCTACCCGCAAAGACGGCACTCCTCAATAACAGGACCCATTTCAAAAAAAACAAAAAAACAATCCCTCCTGTGAACCAGCGGAACAAACCTATGGAACCCGCATCATTGTCAGCCCCTAAAGCCTCTACATTCGGCTAAAACCACTACTCAAGTCCGGTCGGGTCACCAGTGTGGTCGCCCCCAGAGAAGTCGTCACCGCTACCGGTGGCCTTGGGGAAGCTTCAAATCAACGAGGGGAGGTAATGGACGGGGGCTTGATGTTTTTGGCCTGGGGAGTAAGACTGCGTAATTTTCCGTACAGGAGTTGAGGCTGTTGGTGCAATGGTCTCACGGGAATACTACCTGGAGTGATGCGCGGTTGGGATTTCCATTCACTTTTCCGTAGCTACCTGTATCCTGTGCGACGCTTTTGCTTGGGTTATTCTCGTACAACACAGGGATTTCGAGTCGGCCTAGGTGGGGATAAGACTTCCTTTCTAGGTGTCGCCCGGAGGGTTAACGCTGGACTTTAGGTTCCCGACTATAGGGCAGGCTTTTCTTTGCATGCTTGCCCTGGCTTCGCATTCTGCAATTTCTAAAGTGTGTACCCACTGCTGCCCCGGTGAAAAGGATTAAAATTGAGTGGATGTTTATGGTAATCTCTTCAAGTCGTCAAACAATAAGAAGCCTCCAGGTGCTCGGGAAAAGACGCCGGGTTGATTGAGATTTCAATTCGGACTGCATTACCTGCAGGCGCCTGCGCACCCAGCTCGAGCACCGTAAATTCTTTTACGATTAGCCATCTCAGGAAGAGGTGGTACAGCAAAAACTTTGGCCATTCGCCATCTCGATTAGGTGGCAAATCTCCAGGTGAACAGACAAAGAGTCCTGAGAAGGGTTAGTACTTTTCCTGAGGTGATAGCCTGACTGTTTTTGCCTTGTTTTCTCTTCTCAGCTTTCCAAACCATCTTGGCCTAATTACTCGGTCTCCATGGATCCTCAGATGGCGAATCGCAAAAGTTTTTACGGTTCTGTACAGTTATATGTGAACAACCTGTAGACTTCTCACTGCCAATTACCCAGAATTTGAATAAAACACAGGGCTACGATTATTCATTTCGCTAAAGGCACATCCATGTCATGAACCGATCAACCACGATCTCCATGTCCACATTGCATAACCATCATGCTACCCTTAGTCCCTTTTCGCACTTTAATTAATAATCCTTCCTACAGCTTCTCGAGGATTAATCTTACCTGAGATACTTTCTCCACCCAATTCTTCTCTAAGTTTTCACCTTTTCCAGATAGAATCCTCTTGTATGCTGAAAGTTGGTGTGGTTTCCGCCAACACAAAGAGAAAATGTTTCACCCCATACCAAGTTAGGTACTGTGGTTAGCAAAATGTCACCCCCCCCCCACATTGTTGCAAAATAACTAATTTGCAACGGAATAACAGTTCAGGTCTGGACTGTCGTAGCAAAACCTCCCTAATAAATCTACCTCATCACTCATCGCCTTTTCCCCGATGGGCCGTGTGGGGAAGCTCGCTTGGGTAGCAGGTAGACAACGGCAACCAAGCCACAGCAGAGCTGTTACTTACCGCATCCATACTTCTAGACTAACCCCCACCCCCAGGAAACGCCTTCATACTTGTGCCAAGTCTGTGGTTAGCATTTAGGCGCCACAACTAGAGTAACACTAAAGAGTGTTCAACAGCGCAATGGAGTCCTCTGGCTCAACGTGACTTTGTGTGTTGGTATTGCCACTCTGTGGCTCAAACTAACCATTGGGGCTCAACAAAACACCTGCGGCGGGCTCAAAATCAAGTGACGGCGCCCCCGTGCATAAATTAAAGTTAGAAGATAGAAGTTCCAAGACTTGGCGGCAGTGCCCGCAGCAACGCCTGAGAAGCAATACCTAATAACACAAGCTTCTTGCTCTGGAGCAGTTTTCTTCTCTCTCAAGTATTGGCCGAAGGTTCCGAGTTCCACTTCTAGCTTTCATTTCTACGTGGTGCGCTGCCACTCTAATTCAAGAAAAACAGATAAGCAAGGAGCATATGAGGTGCTATGTACTGTCAGGGAACAAAAAGGCGCAGCTACCCAAGCCTATAGAAACCAATTACCCAAGCTAATAACTGAGGGTGTTAAGCAGCAAGCAATATTCCGCAAATTAATGCAGAGTAGGATGTCACTTTAAATACTTGTGGACAATTCCATTCTAATACAAGTTTTTCTGACCAATATCATATTAAGTTCACTTTGGTGGATTTTTTTTTTGTTTAAGTCAGGTATTCGTTTGTTTAAAGGTACAAAGAACTCGCATTCAGCGGTAAGCTATGGCGTAAACAAAACCTATAATAAAACAACTAACAAAAGAAAACCCTAACCACCCAGTTCTCTAAAGCGTAGCTAAACCATGACGCGAAAACCAACCAAGGGAAAACATCATAAACTAGTAAAGAAAATCCAAAACCAACAGACCCCAGGGCCTCCATTAAGAACACCAAGTAAGATACCCAACCATGTCAAACATGCTCAACGGGAGAAAACCTAAGGCGGGGCGAGGGCGAGAAGGGAGGGGTGGGAGTAGGGCTGTGTGCAATAGGGAAACTAGGGCTTGGGGGGAACATGTTGGGTGGATAGCCAGTGGCCGTCAGTGCAATGAATCTGGAAAGAGCGGCGATATCATGATCGGAGGACCATAGGGGCGAGGCGGCGTCAAGCGAGGTGAGCATCAGGAGTAGACTCTCTCTCAGGCGGCAGCGGGCTTTGCAGGGGCAGATGGCGTGCTCAAAGGTCTCAGCCGCTGCGCGACACCTGGGGCAGGGGGAGGGAGTGTCCCGATTGAACCAGGAAGGGGGGGCTACTAGGTAACCTTTGCCCGACCTCATCTGATGGAAGGGGCCGGCAAGGAATTTGTGGAGGCCCATAAAGCAATGGGGCGTAAGCGCGGCGAGGTATGCATAGTCTGGGGAAGGGTGGGCGAGAGAAGTCTAATGTAAGAGGAGGATGGTCCTGGGTTCTTTTTTCAGGGCGGTGTATGAGTCTGAGAAGTGGTCTGCTGGCGGGACGGACAAGGTAGGGACCAACTGAGAGTTGTGGAGTGGGAATGAAGGCCTGCCTTTTAGCTGGGGGAGCATTCTGTAAGCGATCTCATCGATAGGGAGGTCTTTGCGAATAGTCGACCGAGGCGTTTTCCACATAAGGGGGCAGGAGGTGGGGTTTAATTTGACTAGTACTGAGTGGTGACAGAGCGGCGAGCGATAGGAGGACTGGTTTGGGACCAATTTGTGCAATCTGGCCGATGCCGGATTAATTTCGAGAGGAGAGCAGAATACCCTAAAGGCCACGATTCATTGACGATGTTCTATTAGAAGGACGAGGGGAGGAAGGCAGGCCTCAATGGCCAAGATGAGGACCGGCGTGGAGGAGAAGCAGTTAGTTACCCACCTCTGGACGCGATGCCAAAAAACGTCTAACTGGTCCTGCATCTTTGCTAGGGGTGTGTAGAGGTCCGCACTGTACAGAAGAACAGGGGCGAGGAGGGAGGAGGCTAGCATATGGCAGCGATAAGGTGGAAGGCCTTTTCCTGGGGGAGAGAGCCTCTGGATCATGTCTAGGGCGCCCTGGGCGAGGGACAGCCTCTTGCTGAAGTGAGTAGTCGGAGAGAGGGAGGGGGTTAACCAATATCATAGCCACCTTACCTCCTCCTTGGGGGAGAAGTACAGGTCGTCCAACTGGACGCCTGCCTTCGAAGAGGGCGAGCCTTCCTGATGGGGAAGGGGCACACCAATGAATGAGTTCTGTCTTGGGAACGGAGAAGGTAAGACCCCTGGGTGCCGCAATACGGCATAGGGAGCGGAAGTGGCCTTGGAGGAGCTGAACATTACGTCTGTGGGAGGAGGAAGAGACGGTGACCACGAAATCGTCCACATAGGATATCACAATGCCTTTGGGGATCACTGGGTGTAACAGAGAAACGTAAATAAACGAATAGGAGGGGAGAGATGGGGGAGCCCTGGGGGGTACCAACCACAACCGGTGAGAATATCCTTGGAGACCCTTGAAAGAGTAGCTTACACAAGCGGTTAGTCAGAAAACCGCCGACCATGCAGTGAGGTACTTGGGGGCCCCTTTCGCTCATAGTGCTGATGTGAGCTGGCCGGGATCGACATTATCGAAGCTGCCCTTGATATCTAGGAACAGAGATAAGACCTTGGACCCAGGTCTCTGGAGGAGGCGGACCTCATGGGTGAGGGTGGATACAGCGTCGAAGGTGGAGAGGCCTGGGAGGGATCCTGTTTTGTGGGGGTGGAGAAGACCTACATGTCTGGCCAGGAGGGAGAGGCAGGAGGCAGTGACTCATTCCAGTATCTTAGAGAGAGTCTCGAGTAGGACGATGACTCTGAAGGAGGCAGGGGTATCATAGGAGGCCTTGCCAGGCTTATCTAGCACAATGCCATTTGCCTTCTTCAGGGAGGAGGGAGGGTGACCATATTGTAGCAGAGGGGAGAGGAGGGTGGTGAGCAGGGCAGGCCACGACCTGTGGACCTGTTTCCACACATCGTAGGAGATCGTGTCAGGGCCTGGGGCGGAAGCGTTGGAGGACTTTGAGAGTACAAGGGCGATTTCACCATGGCTAAGAGAAAGGTAGTCAGAATAGGGAGAGAGAGTGAGGGGAGCGTCAGCTGGAGGAGGTGTAGAGGGAATGAAATGTGAGAGTAGGGCCATGTTGATGCCTTCGGAAGTGTCCTGGTCAGGAAAGGAGGAGCACCTGGAGCCCTGTCTTCCAGAGGCGAGCTTCTTGGCCTTCCAGACTGAGGAGGGGGTAAGAGATGAGAGGTAACTCGGCCAATGAGCGAACATGGCCTTCTTAATGGCTGAGAGGTAAGAGCATCTCGCTGAGCGAAGAGCTGACTGATCGTAGGGGTCTCTGGAGGACTTGTATGACTGAGAGGCCGAGTGGATGGTGGCCCTAAGATGAGAGACGAGGGGGGACCACCAGGGCTTGGACCTGGGAGACGGGCGTGACATGGGAGTGTTAGAGGTGATGAGGGCCTTGACCCTATTGGCATGAGTGTCAAACCAGTCTTCAAAGGTGGAGGATGAGCAGACAGTTGGTGGAGGGGGGGGTATCAGGGAGGGGAGGACGGGTAGGATACTAGACCAGTCTGTCCTGGACCAGTTCAGGGAGGGGGGTGGAGGCCTGAACCTGGGGGACTTAAGCATGATAAGCACTGGGACATCGTCGGAGGCAGTAGAAGGGAGGGGGGTGTCCCACTGCGAGACCGAAGGGAAAAGCGGGCCGTTGGCGAAGGCGAGCACCAGGACCGATGCCCTGGTATTGTGTGCAAAGGGGACGTACGTATACAACCCTGGGTGGTTGAGGAGAGAGTAACCACCCTCGGACGCGTGGCTGTAGTAAGGGTGGCACAGGTTGTATTCCTTAGAATCGAATGTGCGCAGGGGGTCGGCAGCAGGGTGATGCAGGGTGAGGTCACCAACTACCAGGGTCGGAGAGGAGTTGTTGTAGAACAAGGCAGTCAGGGAGATGGTGCGAAAGGGGGCCGACGAGAGGGGGAGATTGTAGGCATTGGTTATCCTGTGGCAAGTGAAATGGTTCTCAAAGAAGCCCGCCAGGGAGAATATGTCTATCGAAAATAGATCCAAACAGGTCGATGCAAGAGGCAGAAGCGAGACCAAGCTTAGCAGGTGGGGGTGGACATAGCAGGCCACCCTTGGCCTAGCGGAGGAGGGGTGGAAACACTTGTATGTAGAGAAAGATGGCAGTCGGCCTCTCCTAATGGGGGGGTCTTGGAGGGCCACTATCATAGGAGGGGAGGTCAGTAGATTAAAACTATTCATGAGGGAAAGAAACACATCCCAGCTCCCAAGGCTGTTGTGCTGAACGATGGAAAAGGAACGAGTGATCCCCCTGGCCGGCCGGGGAGACAGGTTCGGCCTGCTGTTGTATTGCATTAACGGGCGATGCGTGGGTCGTTGGATGGGGCAGGGGAGGGGGTAGAGGCCACCTGGGGGAGCGGGCCACCTGCCCCTGGAGTAGTGCGCAAAACTGAGGGAGGAGCTGAGAGGCCAGTTGGATGTGGGGTAACTACCTCGAAGGCAGGGAGCAGTCTTCTTACTGTTGATAGGGCAGAGGGTCTAGGGGTCTCGGCAACAGCCTCACCCTCGTCTTTGGTAGTGTCCATGTCCCCTTCAGCAGGGGCAGAGGTGGTAGGATCCTGGGCGGAGGGTTCTCAGTCCGCGGGGGGGAGGCAGCTCAGTCTAGCCGGGCAGGCGGGGTCAGTGGCACGGTGGTCATCCCCACAGTTATCACAGTGCGCAGGGGCCACGGAGCAGCAGTGTGCCACGGGGCGGAGGTTGCCTTCTTTGGGACATCTGGGGTTGGGACAGCGGTGCTCAGTCTTGCGGTGGTAGAGGGCACAGATTGAGCAGACTGGGTGATCATATTTGCAGATGGGAGCCGTGTGACCGAACCTCTGAAGATTGCGCCAGCGAGTAGTTTTGTTAGCGGAGTGAGCTGTCTTGACCTCCCTTTTCCGGGAGAGAAGAAAGATGCTGGGGCCCATCCTCTTATCGTCCTCAGAGCTAGTTGTGACAACGACCGAGGAGGCAAGTTTCAGAGAGCGGGCTTCAGGGTCAGGATTGAGAAAGCCAGCTGAGGTGATCTCGACACCTTTGGCATTGAGTATGGCAGCCTTGAGGTACACGCAGAGACCTTCATTGTCCTCGGGAAGGTACCGGAGCGGGAGGCCGTGGTTGGCCGACTGGTTTTCATTAGGGGCGGCCGTGAAAGGGAGCCACGGTGAGGAGCCGACTAGGAAGGACTTGTTCAGATGGGCCCCAAGGGCACCGAAGAAGGGAGTGTAATCGGAAGCAGGCGTGGTGGGGGAGACCCCGAAGAGGGTGACCACTCTGTTTGAGTTGACTTTGGCTGTGAAGGAGAGAGGGAGGGCACAGTTGGACGAGCACAAGACTTCTGCAGCTATATCGGCGAAGGTGGCAGCAATGGTTTCTCTATCCAGGTGCCGGAGGGGATCCTGTCTGGGAGCATAGAACCTTCTGCCCGCAGCCGGAAGAGTAGAAGGTTTGGAGAAGGAGCAGGAGGAGGCAGCTGGGGAAGACGAGGAGGAGGGGGGAGAGGTCAAAGAGGCAACCCCTTGGGGCAAGGGCTTCTTCTTTCCCTTTGCCGGGGGGGCCGTGACCTGGGCTTAGGTCAGGCGGGGGTAGGGGGGGTCATGTAAACCGGGAAGGAAAGTGGAAACGTCGGGGTAGCCCCCGTTGGCAAAGTGGGAGGCCTCCCAGGAGGTGGGGTGCGCCTTGGCGAATGCCTCAGGGTTGCCATAGATCTTGTTGGTGGCGTAATCATGCCTGGGGAAGTCGGGATGTTGGCCGGGTGTGGGTGCAGGGGGCCTTCTGGGGGGGGGGCTGGGGTTGGTGCCTGATTGGCTGAGAGGGGAGTGGGTCTGTGTAACACGGGGCTGTGCTGACCCTATGCGACAGGTCACGAACCGAAGAGGTGATGGGGGCCAGGGAGGCGGTTAGCTCGTCCCTGTTAGGAACCGAGTTCACCACCTGGCTAATGGAATCGTGTGTGTGTGTGATGCGGTCGTTAAGGGTGTCCACCCTTTCCAGGAGAGAGGCCAGCGCGTTGATTGCTGAGCAGAGAAAAGGGAGAATAACAGACTCGCCCATAGAGAGGTCTCTTCCGAGCGCGGAGCTTGTGGAGCGGGGGACTGCATTCCTGCGGCCCAGCTATTTGATCGTTTCACTGAGGAAATTCCTCATGTATATGTGTAACTGGGGCACCCTATAGAGAGGTGAACTCTAAGGTTGCGACCGTACCAAAACTCAAAGTAGAAGATAAAAATAGAGTAAATAATTCACAAAGAATCAAAACGGTTAAACTTAATATTGTTAAGCTGAAAGCTTCACTCAATAAGTTCTCTCGAGGAAAAGTTGGTTATCCAAGTAGAATGCCAAACGCTTAAACTTAAGTAGATATTAGATTTAAGCCTTTTGACATTCACCACTACTCCGACATTGTGTGAGCACCCTGTCCTGCTCAGGGTTTGTCCGAGGTCTACCCTCCATCAGGAATTATCCTGTTGGAAGTGTCGGACCAACTCGGGTACACTTAACTCCGTCAATCGGATATGAGTTTCTGCAATGCATCTCCAATGCAACCGCACGTGGAAAAACACTTCCCATCGAAGTCATACCAGTGGCTAACTGTTATGACAACAACCGGAGTCAATACCTACGTGGTGGACTCACTGGCCCAGTGGTAGTTTCGTCTATACAAGCTATGCAGTCTATTATTTAATCTACGCGACTATCCAATGTAATAAATTGACATGCAAGCTCCCCCGGTAAGATGTTGCCAATGGTTGGCTAAGTGGGCGCTACCCATAGCCAGCCTCTCGGGACATACTCCACTGTGATAAGACTCATACCTCTAGAGTCCAATAACAACCCATAGTAATGCTACAAATCAAGGGGAGAAGGTCCGGGCTGGTTACCGTAGTGTTTGTCTCGAAAGCACCCTGGCCTTCTGAGACTACCTAAGTACCCCTAGGAAGACTACCCTACAACCCGTAGGCTAGAATAGACTCCTAGATGCCCGAGAGACCATATATGGGTGACCCCCATTTTGGCGGTTACCCACACTCCCCTTATATATCCTGCGAACAACATTCAGTCGAACAGACGGCCATGACTTATACGGTGTTACGGCCGCTGCTCCAATGACTTCTTTTTACTAGCAAACGAGCAACTACGCAGCCGTCAGCCTATGACGCGCCATTCCAACGCTGGGGCCGGAGGGGGGTGTTAGCTCAACCCGCCTAAGTTGAATAGCATGTTTGGTCCACTCTTATACAGGCGTGGAACCTTCCTGCGCAGATGTGTGTCCGCCCAAGAACATCTAAGAGCCCGTAGAATGTGAGGCAATCGACCTCTAAGTTCTCGGATGACTTTGCCGTTGAAGGTAGGGTAACTTGGGTTCCTCAGTAGGGTAACTGGGACCCATGGGCATAGTGACCAAATTCCCAAGGTAGGGTAACTCTGCCCTCTTATGCCTTTAACCCCTCAGGAAGTCCTCTAGTCGACCACAGAAGTCGTCTTGGAGGCCCGTGTAACATTCCCATAATTCTCTTTACCTTATGTGAATGTTCTCCCGAAAGGTTACCCTGCCTAGTAGAGTACCTCAAGGCTACTCAACTATTCCCTAGGCCTTATCCTAGGATTACCAGCCATTTCTATAATATATACGAGACCATACCACCTCTGGATACCCCTCGGTATACCATTTCGGCAAAGGTGAGAGTGATTTTAGCTACCTATCGTATGGTCGTTACAATATGATTTGTTCTGAAGAGGGGGAAGTACAGCTGGGCTTGGTTGAGGGCACCGAGGAAGGAGGGAGAGGGAAGCGCTGGGGGGCATTCTGGACGGACATTTTCGCAGCTCACGAAGAGTGCTAGTCGTGGAGCAGCTCACTGGGAGTGCAAGAAGGGCAGCTCACTGAGAGTGCAAAGTATCGTGAGATTTTGTACCAGAAGCAATGTGGTGTTGAGAAATTTAGGGGTAGGGAGATAACAGAGGCGAAGCTTCAGTTCACTTTGGTGGAAATTAACCTCTTTTACTGATTACCAATCTTCTCCAAACATTCACAACTTATCCAAAGTATTTGTAACGGAATCTGCCTATTGTTCTCGCTACTGTACTTATCTGATGTTGGATGTTTCCAATCTAGGTTCTACAATAGTAGTGTTACTCTCCTTACTTTGTACTTTCCTTATTTGTTATAGTTTCCTATTGGGTTATTTATTCTTAAGCTCGCTTATAGCATCTTTTGCTACCCTTGTACCCATTAGGCAATCCTATGCTTTCCTACTAGTACTACTGGTTTAGTACATCAGTAGTGATCCCTTATTGTTTGATTCCGTTACTTGTTTTGTTAGTTACATCCTGTCACCTTTATACCTATCTTCTAGGACTTAGTTGTTTACTTTGATACTATCTCAGCATAGTAAGTGTTTGCGTTAGGTACAGGATATTTGGTTATGTTTTATTTGTATTTCAAGAGCCTAAGATTCCCTAAGGATTCAGTCTCTCAAGCCTCACAGGAACGCTCTTCTTTAATATACTACAAGTTGAACGGATACTCTATTAGTCCCTCCTCTTTCTTATATCTCTTGAAGATATTCCACCGAGACTTTCCCTACTATCCTATTAGTATCTCCAGAGTTCCCTTTGTGATTCTCAAGATACCGAGGTGTAGGTTACAGTATTTAGCAAATCGCACCACTGGATCGTCGCTGGGCCAAATGGCCCCTTCTTCTGCTTTCAGCTGGAGAATCTCGAAACCAGGCTATGTTTTGTAGAGAGCCTATTGGGATTCTTATTCTTTCTATGTCTCCGGACGTGTCCTATATATGTACAAACTTGACTTTACAGAAAGAACTCTTTGTTCACAGCACCCTCCACCATTTTCTCCTATCTTTGCTCCTTCCATCCAACTCCGCTGAAGTTTCCCGAAACTTCTATTCCCTCATCCTATCCTTATCGTTTCATTCTCTTATACTGTTATTCCCATTTTTCGTGATCCTTCACAGTTCAGACACATCCGTCTGTTTTCTCTCTCATAGTGCAACACTAATATGTTCCATCTCCTGAGAAACATTAATCTCTGACCACTAGTCCAACTAATACCTATTTCCAAAACCTCTCCGGTCCTCCACCTTTAGCCAACGTTATCACCCTACACGTTATCATTGTTCTGATACTATACTACTCAATCGTGCAACAGTCATCAAACTTAATTCATTTTAGGAATGTCCCATCCGTGTTCCAACTATATCCCTGGTGTGGAATCTTCGTGAATTTTCAACAGAGAACACTTCGGGGACTGACTTTATTTTTAGGCAAGTAGAGTGCTCCTCGTCAACGCTTGCATTCGGTGGCTGTGGCATCAGGGCACAACTATTACGAGTGCCCAAAATCCGGAGAAAAGTCCTCTCTACTGCCGTAGAACAAAGGAACTGTGGGCTTCGCTTATCGCCCTACCTCTATCGATCTTTACTTGATAGGGAATTACTACAATTATATTCAAAGAAACCACCACACCTTGCATTCCTCAGCCTCCTTTGAAAACCAGCCGGCATGCTACCCCCACTCTCTAATTTACCCAGTAATGAGTAATCTCTAGTGAAACCCCGCCTTTGTCATCTGCAAACCATACATAACTTGGAACGTTTCTCACACGGCCCAGGAACAGGCTCAGTTATCACCACTCTGTTCTGGAAGCATTTTCTGTAGCTCTGTAGCGATATTTCTGTGCTCCTGTTCTCTTAAATAGGGCACAACAAGCACGAGGTGCACTAAGCGCATCAAAGCCTAAGCGGCCCCGGGACCGTCAATTCCCGGATTTTAGAGTCTTACTCCACCTACCAGCCCTCTAGTATAGCCCCCTCCTGAAAAAACCCCTATAAAGAGTTAGAGAAACCAGTAGAGCCCTAGAACTCATTGTCGGCAAAAGCCTTCCTGATTACATACTATCATAGTTCGCTTTTCTCCCCGGAACCACCCGTAAGAAAATTGTTGAATTAGATATAGACCTAACTTATCATGGTATTGTTGTTAGTCAGTCACGCTCGCCCACTCCTATTGTTGATCACGAGCACGTCCTTCGCCCACATCTCCGTACCTTGCCCCACCCTATAGGAACCTATTTCCCCTATTCAGGATATGCTAGAAGAATACTGGAAGCTTTTACGAGAAGTTTGGGCCACAGTCAAAGGTGCAAAAGGCGGGGTAAAAAGTGGTGAGGAGAAGGGGGGAACTGAAGGGTAAGAGAAGGATGTGATAAGTGGTGGAAATGGCGTGATGATATGGGAACTACACCCGGGCGAGTAGTATTACATTTTGGGTACTTAAGGGTCTTACTCGCGGACAGCTGTAGAGAGCTAAGTCTGAGAAGAGTCCTTGCTTTTGTATACATTTTGTTTCCCCATTTTTGAAGCGTCCACATCCGCCATCGGTTTACCAGTAATTTATAAGAACTACTCTATTGATGCCCCCCACCATCATACGCCGGCCTACAACCTTAGATAATTATTGAACGCAGCTCAACTAGCACACGCCGGAACAGGGCCAGGCTATTGATACCACCAAACCATTTGTTGAGATTGAAACAATATTGAGTAGTGGAGGGTTAGGGTTGTCGTTGCACGATTTTGGACCACCTTATTGTAGCCTATAATAGCGCCCATATCGAAGCTTCTCAGGGTGTAGGGGCGACAGCCAGTGCGGGTTGGATACCAGTGAAAGGAGTTATAGAGAAGAAATAAACCTCTTTTTTTTTTTTTTTGTAATCATATGTATTTGATTGGTAAAGGTACAAAGACAGCATGCAGCTTATTGCTATAGCCAACAAAAACCTTATTCCTCCTCACCCTAGTAAACATCCAAACCCCCAAGTCCCACTGGTATGAGACCAACTGCACATCTCACCTGTCGCCTAACGAAATCCTACAGACATACTGGTATATATGAAGGAAACAGAAAGGAGAGAAGCGAGCAGGAAGAAGAGGAGAACCCTTAGCGATATCTGCAAAACCAAAAGGTGAATAAAAGAAAGTATGGACCCCTGACGAAGGAAATGTACGTCTGATAAGTGATGCAAATCAGTCAAAGCTTAGGAGAGGAAAGTATGGACCTGCTCGACAAAGCTGTGCCGGGGAGTGAAACGGTGCCCGGGGGTAGGGTAGGAACGGAGTATGGAGATGACATTAAAGAGGGGTCCCAGGGGGAATGCCTGACGGCATTAGCGACGGCAGAGAGGACAGGTGTAACCAAGGGATGTTTTTGTATAGCGACCGAAGGTCGACCGCTTGCAGGGGGTGGCTGTAGGGTGCTAGCCAGGAGTGGGTAGGGCAGTAGGGAGACAGCCAAAAGGGGCGGGGGCAGTGAGGTGCCAGCTAGAAGAGTGTAGTGTAGCTGTAACCGAGCAACAGGACGAGAATCAGGGAGGGGATGAAGGAAGGACTAGTCCAAACACTTGAGATGACAAACCAGAGTGACCACGGCCATTGCTTTTCCGAATGCGAAATGAAGACGAGGCCCTGAAGTTACTAACCGAAGTGTTCCCCAACAGGACCACGTAATTGCGACAGAAAGATACTTCACAAACTGCTTGGAAAGTACAGCGCCAGCCGTGAGCGAAGGGAACAGAATTCCGACTGTGCAAAACCTAAGCAAGATGCAAAGGAAGTGCGGGGTAAGGGGGAGAACCGAACTTCATGAGCAGGAGTCAATGACGAACAAGAACAAGAACCCCGTAGAGGGAGAGTGGAGGGTCCCTGAAGGGAGAAGAGGGGATGGCATCACTCCCCTAGGCAATAGCCATAAAGGGGGAGGAGAGGGCAGGTGGGGGAGCTGACGGTGATTTCTCTGGTGTTGAGATTTCAATCGCCGGATGTGTAGAGGAGATGGTTTGTGAGTCAAGAAATAAACCATATGCCTACGAATATAGGGCCCTCTTTTCAAGCATATCATCTATTCTTACTCAATCAATTGTAACAGGCAGCACTGTATATTGAGATGCTCAGTGTCAAGAAAACAAAAAGCAAATACCGACTTAACTAAGGATAGGAATGCACGAGAGTAGCACATATAAGAATGTCTAACTAGAACTCTATTGAAGGGAAAATGCAGGGAAGGGAAAAAACAGAAAAGTTAATAAACAAGAAGTAGCCAGTGGAACCCAGAAAACCCAGCATTAAGGCATATGTATATCTCAATCTCAGATACACCAATGCCTCACCCAGGAAGACACTACGAAATAAGAATATTTCAGGTAACTAGGAAAAGCCGAGGGAAAAGCGGGCGGGAGAAATGTTAGGGCAGGGTGATCGGCTGAGACTAAGTGGTAATTGCCCCGCTCGAGTGTGACGGTCACTGCTCCTGAATGTCCGTCGGAGATAGCAGGAGTAGAGGGGTTTGGCCCTTGTTATCTAGAGTGGCGGGGTGCTCATCACTCCATTGCAAAAATATTTAACTAACTCCAGAATGCACGCTCTCAGCCGCTCACTCGAGTGGCGTCAGGCCACATTAGGTCTCTGCCTGGTCGAAATTGACGTCCCCTCGTTCTAAAAGCATCGTGACAATCTGGGTGTGCCCGTTCTCAGCCGCCCACTCGAGTGGCGTCCGGCCACATTGGGTGTCTATATGGTTGAGATTGACGTCCCCTCGCTCCAAAAGTATCTTTACCACTTCCGAATGGCCTCTCACAGCCGCGTAGGAGAGGGGAGTGAGGCCGAATTTGGTATCTGGCCGGTCGGGATTGACGTCCCCTCGCTCCAAAAGCATCTTTAGTACCTCCAAATGCCCGTTCTCAGCCGCCAACGAGAGTGGCGTCCGGCCATATTTGGTGTCTGAATGGTTGGGATTGACGTCCCCTCGCTCCAAAAGCAACTTTACCACTTCCGAATACCCCATCTCAGCCGCCCACGAGAGTGGCGTCCGGCCATATTCGGTGTCTGCATGGTCGGGATTGAAGTCCCCCCGCTCCAAAAGGATCTTGACTACTTCGAAATGACCGTTGAAAGCGGCCCACGAGAGTGGTGCCAGGCCATATTTGGTGTCGGCAAAGTGAGGATTGACGTCCCCTCGCTCCAAAAGAATCCTTACTACTTCCAAATGCCCGTTCAAAGCCGCCCACGAGAGCGGCGTCTGGCCATTTTCGGTGACTGCCTGGTCGGGATTGACGTCCCCTCGTTCCAACAGCATCATTACCACTCCCAAATACCCGTTTTGAGCCGCCAACGAGAGTGGGGTCTGATCATATTTAGTGTCTGCATGGTCGGGGTTGACGTCCCCTCGCTCCAAAAGCATCTTTACTACTTCCGAATACCCATTCTTAGCCGCCCACGAGAGTGGCGTCCGGCCATATTCGGCATCAGCATGGTTGGGATTGACGTCCCCTCGTTCCAAAAGCATCTTTACTACTTTCGAATGCCCGTTGAAAGCCGCCCACGAGAGTGGTGTCCGGCCATATTTTGTGTCAGCATGGTCGGGATTGACGTCCCCTCGCTCCAAAAGCATTTTTACCACTTCCGAATGCCCCATCTCCGCCGCCCGCAAGAGTGGGGTCCGGTCATATTTGGCGTCTGCACGGTCGGGATTGACTTCCCCTCGCTGCAGAAGCATCTTTACCACTTCTGAATACCCCATCTCAGCCGCCCACGAGAGTGGCGTCTGGCCATATTTGGTGTCTGCATGGTCAGGATTGACGTCCCCTCGCTCCAAAAGGATCATTACTACTTCCGAATGCCCGTTGAAAGCCGCCCACGAGAGTGGTGTCCGGCCATATTTGGTGTCAGCATGGTTGGGATTGACGTCCCCTCGCTCCAAAAGTATCTTTACTACTTCCGAATGCCCGTTCACTGCCGCCCACGAGAGAGGCGTCCGGCCATACAAGGTGTCTGCCTGGTCGGGATTGACGTCACCTCTCTTCAAAAGCATCTTGACAACGCCCGAATGCCCGTTCTCAGCCGCCCGTGAGAGAGGTGTCTGGCCATATTCAGTGTCTGCCTGTTCGGGATCGACGTCTCCTCGTTCCAAAAGCATCTTTACTACCTCCTCCCGTCCTCTTCCCGCTGCCCATGTGAGAACCGTATTTCCCGTACAATCTGGTGCACTGGTGTCGAATTCCTTCTCATCCAATAGTGCTGTAGCTGTCTCCACGATCCCTAGGAATGCTGTCCCGTGGAGCCCCGTAAATCCCACAGGTCCCGCCCTACTGTCGTAGTATGGTCCACCGTATTTGTCACGATGATAGTCGCGCAACAATACATTGGCAGATATATGTTGATCAAATCTATCGAGGAGCCTCAGCGCAAGTATTTTGATATGTTCCGTCATCCCCTTTTTTGCATGTCCCCCCCAATGAACCGAAGCATATTCCAGAAGTGGCGTTGTTAGGTGGGCCGAAGACAGAGTTGGGGAAAGACATCTCACAGATCCAAAATTGAGATATGTCAAGCAAACCCCGGCGATTGCTGAGTGAGGATTATCGAATAGGGTCGGATCACTCTCCAGGTACTCCTGGAGAGTGAAGTGCACTAGCCGGAGAGTGGATGAGGATTCCTCGACAGTGACAAGGCCAACACAAGATGCTACAAGTGTCCTTAATGAAGGAACATTTTCCAGATCCACATCCGCAGATCCTATCTCCACTCCCAACGCATTACAAAGCTCCATGCCTCGCAAAGGCCGTTCCGAATACAGCACCCACATTAGAACCTTCATTCCTAGTACCGATTTATATCCCTTCTGCGCTTTGAGTCGTGTTAGGGTTGCAGTATAGGCCTCGCTCAGTCCACTGCCCCGTGTCATTTCTTCAAGTTTATTTCTTCTCTGACGAACGGTGACCTCTCCCAGAATAGCGTCGATGTTTAGCGAAACAAGAAGGAAACTACACCCAATCGTTAGAAAATATATTTCAATGATGGTGTGGGGGCGCTGAATGCTCCTACTTACATATCAGATATCGTCTCCTGAATAACCCTCACAATATCCGCCCGTAAGACAGCGTTCATCGCCTCTGGTTCGGTGTCCCTGTTCAGTCTCATCTCTACATAGTTCCGGATATCGCCAGGGGTAGGGCTGATGGGCATCACAACCGCCTCGGAGAAATATCTTTGAACATCTCCCACGACGTGGGGCCTTCCCGTGAGGAATATTCTCATCCTAGGGCACACCCGCATAATATCACGTAGTGACTCGAGAAGGTCAGGCAGGTACTTCGGTAAACATTCGTCCAAGGCGTCGAGACAGATGAAAACCTGGGGGAGCGAAGAAATAGTGATTTTCAACATTCCCATCAAATCCACCGCTCTCGGCACCCTACCCCCAAATTCTCTTTGCCCTGTTTTAAATGCCTTCCGAACATGATCGGGGATTCCTCCTCGGCGTACCAGCTGCTTGAGAATAGCTCCCATGATGTTGGCGATTGTTTGATCATGCTGTGAAAGGAAGTCGCAGTACAAGCCTGCAACGGCGATATCTTGCTTTCCCGCCTGATCGCATAAGCTGTCGATCACCAGGGAGCTGGGTTCTAGTCGTCAGTAGTATTCCCTTCCTTCTTCGAAAGAATCTTGCTACTTACCTTAGGTATGTCTTACCTACTCCCGGATTGCCGGAGCAAAACAAGACCTCCTTACCGGATCCTTCCTCACTACCTCTCCACTCTCTAAACTCTCTCGTCTCTAAAAGCCCTTCTCCAACACCTTCAAACCGGTCGGTGCGCACGCCCTTATGTCGGTGATTCGGCTCCAATGGTGAGAGCCAACGCAAAATCCGCTCGTCTTCGTCAGACAAATAGAAGGTATTCGAAATATTGTTTACATTGCCGCAGCCGGTGTTACCGTCGCCAAAGCTGACGGATTGTATATGTGAAGTTTGGGCCATTATACTCCTATCCAAGGTGTTGGTTGAAGGTAGAAACGGCGTAGCGGCTGGTGGAGGTTTCAGGGAGTTGATAAATACTCCGATAACAGAGCTAAGAAAGCGGGGTGATGAGGCTTGCTGTGGCACAATCAGCATCCAACCAATTCCCTTCAGCCAAAGTGCGTGACCAATAGGAATACGCCTCACAAACCTGGCCACCCACCCTCCTCCGATAAAGCCTGTAAGAAATCTGGGTTTCTTTCTTTCTACTCTAGGGGTGAATGAGGACGGGTTGGCTCGCAGGATAAAGTGCGGTGGGAAATGGACACTCTAATGACGTTCGCCTTTCACCCTCATAACAGTACTATTACCTTACTTAACTCCTACCCGCAAAGACGACACTCCTCCATAACAGGACCCGTTTCCAAAAAAAAAAAAGCCCCTCCTGTGAACCAGCGGAACAAACCTATTGAACCCGCATCTTACTCGTACCATAACTTATTTTAAGCGCGACTATAGTCAGCCCCTAAAACCTCTACCGTCGGCTAAAACCACTACTCGAGTACGGTCGGGTCACCCGTGTTGTCGCCCGCAGGGAAGTCGTGACCGCTACCGGTGGCCTTGGGGAAGCTTCAAATCAACGAGGGAAGGTAATGGACGAGGGCTTGATGTTTTTGGCCTGTGGAGTAAGGCTGTGTAATTTCCCGTACGGGAGTTGAGGCTGTTTGTCCCATGGTCTCACGTGAATACAACATACCTGGGGTGATGTGCTGTTGGAATTTTCATTCACTTTTCCGTAGTTACCTGCATCCTGTGTGACGCTTTTGCTTGGGTTATTCTCGTACTTACAAGGATTGCAAATCAGCCAAGGTGGGGAGAAGACTACCTTTCTAGGTGTCACCTTGAGAGTTAACGCTCGACTTTAGGTCCCCATCCATAGGGGAGGCTTTTCTATGCATGCTTGCCCTCGGTTCGCATTCTGAAATTTCCAAAGTGTCTTCTAAACACTGCTCCCTGGTGAAAAAGTCCCTTTGAGTTAAAATTGAATGAAATATTATATCTTCAAGCCGTCATACCGGTACTCGAGTACAACAAGAAACCGCCATGTGCTCAGGAAAAGACGCCGGGAGAATTTCAATTTCAATTTGGACTGCATGACCTACAGGCGTCTGGGCAGCCTGCAGTCATTTGTGAACCTGTGCTCGAGTAGTGTCTATTCTCAAGCGCACTGTACCAACAAGGCTGCTTTCTAGCAAATCGGTAGTTACTTATGAAAGTGCTTGGCATGCATGGGATAGCACTGGGTGAAAATTTTCACGCTCGCCTATTTGGAAATAATTCCAGAAGAACGGGTGACATCTGAGCGCTGCACACCTTGTTTCCCAGTCTCGCAGCCTATCATCTGGGATAAAGTTCATCTCTTCCAAGTAATCTTAGGCCACACAAAGCTTCCCTCTTCCGCACTAAGCAATGTCACGGGCTCCGCAAGGGCACTTGAGTTGCTCGATTGTTCACTGTGAATAGACTGCATGAGATATATCTCAGGCTTCTGGCATGACGATTACCCAATTGAAAAAAGCGCAATTCATTTCGCGAATAATTCAAAAAACCCAGTGCCCCCATTCAGACCTTATGAAGGTTCTACTTTCTGCGTGTTATATTTTTGCACTCTTGACAGATTATTGTCCCTAGACAAAATTAACCACCCATCAACGAACATGAAAAAATTCATTCCATAACAACAGCGCTCCCCAATATCATGAAAACCAAAAAAAAACAAATCAAGAAAGTAAATTCATAGTAGAATACATAGTAGAAACTAATATTTGATGAGAGAAATTTCTTTGGGCGGAGTTGAAAGTATAGGGTGATGAGCAGTGCTACGTTGCTATCAATCGTGAGCGCGCGGTTAATTTTGTCCACTCACCATACATAACTACAGCCAGCGTAGATCCATGATTCACGTGTAGGCTTTTTTTTTGCGTTTGCTAATTCTTTCGCTTATGCGACGGCTTCTTTACTGCAGAACCTTGATGCACATCCAGTTCCTGCAGCACCAGTTGGGCTCTCGATTAGCAAAATGGGAACCCTCCTGGCGCCACATAAATTCAGGCTAGTCTCATTTGATAAATTCGGAAATCAACAACCGCTTCTAGACAGGGTTCCGAATAGTCCGACCGGTCAAGTCTTGGAGGCAGGACCTGGCTCGCCAGTCCTGGTGGCTATCCATGACTGGACCTGACTAACTCAGGAGGTCCGGTCCGGTCCTAGACTGGTCCCGGACCGTCTTTATAAAAGATTGCATAATCACGCAATATCACTCACTTAGGGCATCGAAAAAAATTGATACTCGCGAACATATTTTCGCCGCCCCTAATTTAAGCGAGGCACTATCTCCACTCCAACTCTCCTCAGATTCTACAATATAACATATGGAAACGATGAGTTTAATCAAGAAAAGTTTTGTTTAAGCGTAATATATTGTGAGAAAAATAGTAAAAAGCAAGACTGGATGCTAATTTTGTCAGAGGGCCGTGCATATCCTACTGCTTGGCAGGCCTGGTCGGACCTATCCCGGTCGAGTCGGGTCCAATAATCCTGACTGTTCAGTCGGTCTAATTTCCATCATTCGACTAGACTTGACTTTCAACCGGACTAGCTGGTCCAGACCAGTCTTCCATGGACCATTCGGAACCCTGCTTCTAGAAGGGCTTGGCTGTCTCCCACTCTGTCTCGATCATGATGGAATTTGCTTAAGCAACAGTCTGCCAGACCTTACCGTCCTTTCTCGCACGCAGTCACCTCTGTTAGCTATGGTAATCGCTCTACGATTCACCCTTTGGTTACTAACATTCCTGACTTCTCCGGCAATAATCAGCATGTCGCGGTCGACCATTGCCCGTACTAGTACCGTGCTAAGTACGTCTGGCGTGATAATTGAGTGCCTGGGAGGGGTCATTAAAATTTGGAGACTAGAGGGTGGTAAGTGTAGGGATTATTTGATCGGACAATCATGTGCTCTGGAAGGAAATAAAATGATATGGAAGTTGAAAACTTAGACCAATTACAGTACTTTGAAACTATACTTGAGCGAGTGCCTATATGCCTTCCTTTGAAGTCCCGTCCCTGCACTCAGCCAACTGCAACTTTTGGTCTCAATCAGCATCCCTATATCTAGGTTTTAGCTTAACATGTACAAAGTTAAAAGAACCGATTTTGACGTTTTTCACTTTCGGTGGCTGGGTTTGTTTCCTCTACTAACGCTACTATTTCCACTCGCCTGTGCTCATAAGCAGTTAGACGCCAGTGTCTTTAGACTTCCTATGTTATAAGCTCCAGGCTACTCAGACCCAGTAGTGGATGGTCACCTTGGTGGCAACAAAAAAATCTGCGCTCCACGGGAAGTTGACCCGCTGAGCCTGGTAGGCGGATGGCGGACTGCAGCCCCTCTCACTCACTCTACTATAAAAACTATGCTGTTTCCAACCCCCCTGCACACAATAGTGGCGTCCGTGGTATAGCAAAGGGCTCCGTTTACACTTCGTGGGCAGTTGAAATCTGAGGGGCTAGAGGAATCTCATGGAGTTTGGCAATTCGCTCCTCAAGCTCATACTCCTTCATCGTGAGCTTGTATACACAGTTCTGCGGGGAATAAATCGCGCAGCTGTCAAATAGCACGAACCAGGCTTAGGGCTCAAACTAAAGGATACGCATAATCGGCAACTCATTCGCTTATCCTCCTAAAACAAAACTAACTAATTATTAATCTATATAAAAATAAAAGTATCTCAACCATTCTATTGTCTGCCACATCTATTAATCTCTCCTTCAGGCATACTCCCATTTGCCTGTGCATCTCCATAACAACAACGGAAAAATATCACCAGAAACCCTCCCGTCTATCCTTCCGTCTAGAACAAATGAAACAAGTAAAACAATTCTCCCGCCTTGTCCTTCATCTATCCGCTTACCTTGTCTCTGACAACTATCCGCTTCCGTAAACTCAAACACACAGGAAGGTGCCATTGGGTTCTCACCTATATACTAGTACATTACTTTGGGAGCACACGCATATTTGGGCTCTCACCTGGGGCCTAGCGTGTCCACGCAGATATCATGGTGACTTACATCCACCCTCCTGCGTGCCCTGTTACCTACCTTCTGGGCTCCGCTTCACTAGCCTCCCCTTCCACAAGGTATAAAAGGAGTCCTTCTCACACTCTCCTCTCCTCGTCCCTCTCATCTTCCCCCTCCTTCCTCACCAAACATTCTTCATCTCAAGAACACGCCCTCCACTTTTAAAGAGGACAAACATTCTTCACCGTCTTTCTTTCACCTAGTTCTCTCTATTCCGAATCGCCTTTCTCTTCTTCAAACATCGGTCTTTTCTCATCAAATCCATCAAAAATGTCTGGCTGTGCAAGTTCCCCGGCTCAGACATACTCGTTCAGCAGTGTCCCTTCTCTGGAGAAAAGGAGGTCTATTAGTTCGTTACCTCCAGATATCGGCTGGGCTGCGATACCAATTGTTGTAAGTTTTGTTTCTTTTTTTGCCTGGTTTTTATATTCCTTACCACGATCACACTCACTAACAGGGTTCCGAATAGTCTGACCGGTCAAGTCTTGGAGGCAGGACCAGACTTCACGGTCCTGGTTGATGTCGATGACTGGACCTGACTAACTCTGGTGGTCCGGTCCGGTCTGGACTGGTCCCAGACCAGTCTTTATAAAAGATTGCATAGTCACGTAATATCACTCAATTTGCAGTATGAAAAAAATTTAATACTCGTAAATCTATTTTTGCTGCCCTAAATCTAAGCCAAGCACTATTATCACTCCAACTCTCATGAGATTCCATTGTATAATCGATGGAAAGAATGAGTTTATTTAAGAAACCTTTTATTTGAACCTAATATACTGTGATAAAAGTAGCAAAATGCAAAATAGGATGCTAATTCTATCAAAGGGCCAGGCATATCCAATAGCTTGGCGGGCCTGGTCGGACCAGTCCTGGCCAAGTCTGGTCTGCTAATCCAGACCATCCCGTCGGTCCAATTTCCACCATTAGACTAGACTTGACTTTTGACCAGACTAGCTAGTCCAGTCCAGTCTTGCTCGGACCATTCGGAACCCTGCTCACTAAATTGTTTGCTAACTTGACCTCACAGCCCCTCTATTTTGGTGTGGCTGCCACGAGAGTTGATGATAAGACAGTTAGGATTGGCATCTCGATTTATGATGGCCTCTACGCGGTTGATGCTTGCATCATCCAATCCATAGCCAAGGATGGCGAGCTTATCCAGGGCCTCGTTACAATAGCTATCCTCAAGACCATCTGGTATTATTCTATCGACCACGAGGCAAAGTTTGTTGGTGCTGGAGTTACAGCTGGTCTAGAGAAGATTTGCCCGGGAATTTGCGCCTCTCTCTGGAGCCATCTAGATGTAGTAGCGATGTCCGTGAGTATTGAAACGAGAACTCTGGGTGCATTTGAGGACACTGGGACAATCTGTTGAAAATCACCGGAGATCATACCACACAGAAGTATCTTTCGTTTGTACCCACTCCTATTGTGTTAGTAATTTGTACTAGTTTCCTTTGTCAGTATTATCAATAAAAAGAAGGAGGAACATGGATATATGGCTCGTATTTGGAATACGAGAATTCGGAAGTTTGACCGAACATAATCGGGAG
>Ga0307509_10003271_pt1 | contig 24921 bp, 19 predicted proteins | sample 10_EM_MG_FD_202245 | JGI IMG/M metagenome (GOLD analysis project Ga0307509, IMG submission 202245) | Populus trichocarpa ectomycorrhiza microbial communities from riparian zone in the Pacific Northwest, United States - 10_EM | ecosystem: Host-associated > Plants > Roots > Unclassified | place... | reverse complement strand
CCCCTTTCACCCCCACCCAACCTCCCCCGGTGGCTCAAGTCCCCCACCTTGCTCCAATCCCTCCTCTCCCCCCCCTCCAGGAATAATCCTGCGACAGAGCCTCAGTCTAATTATTTCTCTTTCGGTCGAAGCGAATGCTGTCCAAAATTCTATACAGATATTCCTACAGTATGTAGTCAAGTCATGATTTATCAATCTCTATTTGTGGTCTCGATTTTGGCGTCGGTAGGGGATATTTCTACCTTATTAGGATAAGCTAGGGTGGCACAATACCCCGATCCTATTTACGTTTTTCTTCTTGTTTTCTAGTTGCGATATATCCTCACTGCGCACCGATTTTTTCTCTAATTTCTCCACAATTCCCTTCTTCCCCCTCCACCCCACCAAAAGTGTACACACGCGGGCTATTTAGATATGGATAGAGAAAAACTTATAAAGTCCAAGGATTTCTGGTGGCTTGGGAAAAGCGACGGAAAATCAGATGTTAATTGAGCTATTATAGTAATGATTTGTTCCTACAACGGGAGCACTTTAACGAAGTTTATATACCACCCCCGTCGGGTCCCGGGCTTGAAACCGGATCCGGAGGACCACCAACTCTTTCCATCCTTCTCCATCTAAGAAAAGCTGATGTAGCAAGAAGTCTCTTATCCCCGGGGCCAGCACCCCACTCAACAAGTCTCATAATATTATTCTAAATGCAAAAAACCCGCCCTCCCTTCCACAAATCCCTTTATGCATGATCTTAGGTAGAGATCGCCACCACTACCTATGGTATTTGAGAGTACTACTAGAGAGAAGGAGCCGAATTAGATTCACAATATTTTTGTTTGCAAGCGGGGAGTTAATTTTCGATTTGAGAATCTAAATTTGATTTCTTTTCCTCCTCTCTACCCTGTGCCGGTGTAAGTCCACCCCTCCCCATTCACCCCCTCTTATCCCTTTATTAAGACCTGCGGTGGTTTCTTTATATGCACTGGTACGTTACTGCGCTGGGTAGTATTATATCGTATAGTACGCCAGGCAAGTTTGCAGTCACAGCACTATCTAGTAGCGAGTGACGTCCTATGACTCCTTCACACATCCGGGCTTGCTCATATACACCATAATCTTGTTTCCGCACACTACCCTTTTTTCTTCTCTTTTTCTTTCCTACCCGGCATCAACTAACTGTCGAGCCTAGGGTAACTCTCCTGCTTCCACCCCGAGTAGGGAGCTCCAATGGCCTTGCCCATTTCTCTGGGATTATATTTGAGTATTTACGGTAATAGCGCGCCTGACCGTATCATAAGCAAGTAATATCGCATGGTAAATCAAGGACGTGGAAAACTTAACCCTGCTTCGGTGGTGTGTATGAGCAAATCAAAGCGGAGTTAGGTATTTTCTGGATGCGGTGCGCTAACTTATACCAGTTTTGTTAAGGTTTTGCTTTTCCAAGGTCTCGGTTCATAATTTTTGGCCGCTCCAATCATTCGAAGAATTGGGTATTGTGAGAAATTCCCTCCAATTCTACAGTCCCTCTGAATATGCAACCAACCGCATATCCTCCCAAAAGCAAGAAAGGCTAGGAAGGACGGCACCCCAAGTAGACATCAGCGACAACTGATCCCCACTTTTGTCCCCCAGCGGTAGGACAGCCAGGGAACCCTTCCCTTGTTTCGTGGGCGGCGAAACCTTTGGTGATATTTACCGATGCTAGCCCGGAGCATTCCTGTAAATTCTGGATAAACTCGACCGGACCCAATACCTCTTAAGGTAGCCACAACCCCTCTTAAGGACTAATACCACAGCGAATCCGCCTTTCCGGGGATAGTAACCGCTATACAGGAAATAGTGGCGGGTCGTTTATCTAGAACCTCTGGTATCTACTGGCCTTCCGAGGTTTTTTTTGTTTGACCTAAACATTTTTTTTTGGGGGGGGGGACCGTGATAAAACGTGGGGTTTTACCGTTCATTCGTCCTCCTAAGTGGGAGAGCGAAAAGGTGGGTAAGGATAATTGGTGGTATGGGGGTTGGACAAGGCTTGATATGATAGGACTTGAACAGGTGTGGAATGTCCTGCTATGAGGGGTGTCAATGAGACGAGAAGATCCAGCGTCGCAGTCAGGTACTGTTACGGATGAAGTTTGGCTTTCCTCTCTAGCTGTTTTTTTAGCTTATTAGACAGAATAGATAGCGGCTCATGATCTCTGCTTAGGAAGGCGTCACGTTTTCTGCAGGGGTGGCTGTTGCCTAGTCTTGGCAGACAGGGGGGGCTCCTTGTAAGGTTACGATCCTTCACTTCTCTCGCGCTTTCTCCCCACCACGACGACGACGACGGGAACACAGGGGACCGTTTGGACTGTGAATTGAGAAAGGAATATTTGCGGTAGCGGGTAGCGAGAGAAGGACCTGTATCTAGTTAGTCGGACAACCAGCAAAGTTGGGCTTTCTATGCAGTTGGGTTTTTTCTCTTCTTTGCGGTTCTCTGGGTTGGTTTTGAATAAGAGGTTTGCAAACTAATTAGCTTAGCGGGTTTGTTTCTAGAAGGGATTTCCTGTTTGTGACATTTGTTTGCCCGTACCGGCACTTCTCCCGTTTCGCGGGGTAGATACATTTGCCCGGGTTCCTTCCTTTTCAGTACTAGACCGTAAAATCTTATGAAATCCACAATCTCCTCACGAATATCCCTGTGAAGGGCGACAGCGGCCCAAGATAGGTTTAGCTTGCTAAGTTGACAAGAGCTAACACAGTCAATCGACGCGGGCTATACCGTGTCAGGAAAACACTAATCCTTCTTAAGGACTTTCGACTCAAAACTCTGAGATTCTGGGCTGCCGGAGATGGTGGGTTACGCGGGGGTTTTGCGGTGCTGCACTGCGCCTAAGCTGAAAATCTGTCAAAGTATTTCGAGATTAAAAAAAAAATCCAAAATCGCAACCAAATAAAAACCGGCACTGCCAGGAGTTCCCAAATCCGAACTATTTTCGCAAACTGGCGAGTAGCATACCTCGGAGGGTGAAGGCTGTCATTGGTGCTGAAGAATGGTATATAAGACTTTAAGATCTCGGTTCTATTGAAGTGGCCTGAATTATTATCGCAGAGTTTGATTGGGATATTGCTCGAGTAGTCGCAACAAGCCTGTCGACGCTTACCCGTAGCACAACGACAACAGTTTCCAATGCGGGAGGAACGGGCCGGGTGCTGTTGGCACAAATTTAGTGGGGATTAACAGGGTGGTCCTAGGCCATCGGTGAGGTTGCACAAATCACCCCGCCTTTCGTCAGCCCTTCGGAATTCCTGTAGCAGACAATCTCCGCGTCTAGTGTCTACAATATCCTAACCCACGAAAAAGAGAAAATGTCGCAATCCTTCAGTCATAATACCCACTCTTTTAACTACGCTGTTAGCGTGTCGAATAACTTTACGGTGGCCGATGACCGATCTAATATCCTAGCCTGGTTATCCCCACTAGATCCCAAGTTACGACATCAGGACATTCGAGATCGCCGAGTCGGAAATATAGGGGAATGGCTCTTACAAACCGAGGAATTCAGAAGCTGGAATGCCGGTAGTGAGGGGAGTGAATCTGATAACGCAGTTTTGTTCTGCTATGGGGATCCAGGAGTCGGGAAGACATACATTAGGTAACAACGACGAACCTTGGGGAAGAGAAGAAAAGGGGCAAGTGCTGACAAGCCGCGATGTTAGTTCATTGGTGATAGACAGCTTGTGTGATCAGGCTAGAAGACAAAATTCTAGCGTCGCGTGCTTCTATTTCGACTTTGCTGCCAAAAATGAGCAATCCCCCGCGAACATGATGGGCGCCTTGCTGAAACAGGTTGTTGGCGGTCTTGAGGAAATCCCGGTAGAGATATCTCAAGCATATCAAGACCAAAAAAAAGCCATTGGTGGACGGGGGCCCTGGCTTCCCGATATTGTGAAGATGCTACAGACTGCCACCTCCAAAGAGTGCACATTCATATGTATCGACGCTCTTGATGAATGTGTACCGGAGCATCGAGCCAAGCTTCTTGGATCGCTAAGTCAGATTCTCCAAGAGTCTCCCGGTACTAGGATATTCGTGACTGGGAGACCGCATATTGGGCCTGAGATCGGAAGGCGCCTGGGTGGAAGAGTGACGAGTTTGTCGATAAGTCCCAAAAGAGGTGATATTGTCACATATCTTCACTCTAAGCTAGAAGAGGACACAACCCCAGATGCGATGGACAGTAGACTGGAGGCGGACATCCTGAGAAAAATTCCTGAAGATATATCCGAAATGTATGTAGAAACCACGGCACTAGGAAAGCTACCTTAGGCATCCGCTAACAGATACATATCTAGGTTCCTGCTAGTCTCGCTGAATATCGATGCGGTCCTCCGAGAAACCACAATCCATCGTCGGCGACAAAAGCTCAGTTCAATGACTGATGGCGTAGGGTTAGGGGATGCATATGGCACAACACTGGGTCGGATAAAGGCGCAGGGTGGAGAGAAGGCGAGGCTTGGGATGGCCGCTTTAATGTGGATATCTCACGCGGAGCGGCCCCTGAAGGCTGATGAACTGTGCCATGCTTTAGCAGTCGAAATCGGGTCACCGGGTCTCGATACCGACAATATTCCTTCAATAGGTACATTACTAGCTTGTTGTCAAGGACTTGTTGCGGTAGACAAGGAGGCTTCCACTGTCCGATTAGTTCACTTTACGCTTCAAGAATACCTACAGGCTCATCCCGACCTTTCCGGCGCAGCTCACTCGACAATTGCAGAAATTTGCTTGAGTTATCTGAGTTCCCCACAGGTCAAGGGCATTTCAGCCAGTTCCTCCCTTGAGCTCCAAGGCACACCTTTTCTCGAATACTCTTCTCTATATTGGGGAGTGCACGCAAAAAAGGACCTTTCGGATTGCTCGAAACAGCTTGCGCTGAGACTATTTTCCGACTACAACAACCACATGTCCGTTAAAATCCTCTTGGAAGCACAGAGACCGTATTGTTATGATGTTGATTTCGATAAAATTTCCCTGTTCAGTGGTTTACACTGTGCATCTTTCTTCGGGATTGCTGAGATTGTAGCTGGGTTGGTAGAGACCGAAGGTTGCGATATCAACCAAATGGACTGTGGGGGCAACACACCTCTCATGAGGGCTGCTCACAATGGGCACGAGGGAGCAGTAAAAGTACTGCTCGGACGAGACAACGTTAACCCCGACAAACCGGATGGCCGCGGCCGAACACCACTCCACCATGCCTCCAAGAGGGGGCATCAGGGAGTGGTGAAAATACTTCTCGAGCGGGATGACGTCAACCCTAACAAGCCAGACAAATCGGGCCGAACACCGCTATATTGTGCTGCCGAGAATGGGCGCGGGGGAGTGGTGGAAATACTGCTCGGACGAGACGAAGTCGATCCCGGCAAGCCAGATACGTTCAACATAACACCACTCTCTTGCGCTGCAGGTTATGGGCACGAGGAAGTGGTGAAAATACTACTTGGGCGGAGCGAAGTCGACCCCGACAAGCCAGATATGTTCGACCGAACACCACTAAATTTTGCTGCGACTGCTGGGCACGAGGGAGTAGTGAAAATACTCCTCGGGCGGGACAACGTCACCCCCGACATACCAGATCGCAACGGCCAAACCCCGCTCTCTACAGCTGCTCGCTATGGGCACGAGGGAGTGGTGAAAATACTGCTTGAACGGGATGAGGTCAGCCCCGACAAACCAGATAACGACGGCCAAACACCACTCTGGTGGGCTTCACTGAACGGGCGTGAGGGAGTGGTGAAAATACTACTCGAACGGGACGAGGTCAACTCCGACAAATCAGATGATAGCGGCGGAACACCCCTCTTCATTTCTGCTTTCCGTGGGCACGATGGAGTTGTGAGAACGCTACTCGCACGAGGTGTCAACCCTGACAAACCAGATAATGACGGCCAGACACCACTCTGGTGTGCTTCTTCGAATGGGCACGAGGGAGTAGTGAGAATACTTCTCGAACGGGATGAGGTCAACCCCGACAAACCAGATAACCTCGGCCGAACACCACTCTTTGCTGCTGCCTGCTCTGGGCGCGAAGGAGTGGTGAAAACGCTACTCGCACGAGGCGTCAACCCCGATAAACCAAATATCAACGGCCGAACACCATTCTACAATGCTGCTTGGAATGGGCGGGAGGGCGTGGTGAAAATACTACTCTCACGGAATGAGGTCAACTTCAACAAATTAGACAAGGATGGCAAAACACCACTCGACCGGGCTACTGATGGGTGCCATAAGGGAGTGATAGCGCTACTTCAGCCCCCGGAATCTGCCGCCCCCAGCTTACCATAAGGCCGAGGAGCCATCGCCCCCTCACCCTTCTAAATGCGGATACCTTGTGTGCTATCCCCATATAGGCCGCAACAGCTCCACAACACATCCGTCGCCGCCATTGCCCCCCCATCTCCCCCCTGCCCAATCTCCCCCGGCGGTTCAAGTCCCCACTTTCCTCTAATTACTCCTTTACCCTTCCTCTCGTCCTCATTATTTTTCTTTCGGTCCAACCAAATACCGTCCAAGCTTCTGCCTAGATTTTCCTATGTAGTCAAGTCAAGATTCATCAATCTCTATTTGTAGCCCGGGGTTCGGCCTTGGTAGCGGATATCTCTATTATATTGAGCTAGGCCATGACGGCACGACATATTTACCATATTTACCCCTCCCCCCTTCTTTTTTAGTTGTAATGTATCCTCCTTGCACATCGATTGCTTTAATTTTCCACAATTCCCTTTTTCCCCCTCCACCCCACCACACGTATACACACGCGGGCAATTTAGATATGGATAGAGAAAAATGTATAAAGTTCAAGGATTTCTGGCGACTTGGGAAAAGCGGCGGAAATTTAGATGTTAATTGAGCTATTACAGTAATGATTTGTCCCTACACGGGTGCACTTTAACGAAATTTATATACCACCCCCGTCGGGTCCCAGGCTTGAAACCGGACCCGGAGGACCCACTCTTTCCATCCTTCTCCAACTAAGAAAAGCTAATGGAGCAAGAAGTACCCTATCCTGACCCTGCCCCCTACTCAACAAGTCTCATTATATTATTCTGCACTCGAGAAGTTTACCCTTCAGCCAATCCCTTTATGTATGATCTTAGGTAGAGTTCACCCCCACCGCCTATGATTTTGGAGAGTACTACTAAAGAGAAGGAGCCGAATTAGATTCACAATATTTTTGTTTACAAGCGGGGAGTTGATATAAGCTCACCCCTCCCCATTCACCCCCTCTCATCCCTCTATCAAGACTGAAGTGGTTTTTTTATATGCACTGGTATGTTACTGTGCTGTATCGTATTATACCGTATAGTACGCCAGGCAACTTTACAGTCACAGCACTATTTAGTAGCGAGTGACGTCCTATGACTCCATCACACATCCGAGCTTGCTCATATCATATCGTACACCATAATCTTGTCCCCGTCCACTACTTTTTCTCTTCTCTTTTTCTTTCCCCAACCAGCACCAACTAACTGTTGAACCTAGGGTAACTCTCCTGCTTCCACCCCGAGTAGGGAGCCCCAATGGCCTTGCCTATTTCTCTTGTATATATTTGAGTATTTACCGTAATAGCGCGCCTGACCGTATCATAAGCAAGTAATATTGCATGATAAATCACGGACGTGGAAACTTAACCCTGCTTCGGTGGTGTGTATGGACAGATTGAGCGGAGGTAAGTATTTTCTAGATGCGCTGCGCTAACTATACCAGTTTTGTTAAGGTTTTGCTTTTCCAAGGTCTCGGTTCATAATTTTGGCCGCTCCAATCATTCGGAGAATTGGGTATTGTGAGAAATGCCCTCCAATCCTACAGTCACTCTGAATATGCAACCAACCGCATATCCTCCCAAAATCAAGAAAGGTTATAAAGGAAAGCACTTCAAGTAGAAATTAGCAACAACTAATCCCCATTTTTGATAGGGCAACCAGCCCTTCCCTTGTTCCGTGGGCGGCGAAACCTTTGGTGATATTTACCGACACTAGCTCGGAGCATTCCTATAAATTCTGGACAAACTCGACCGGCCCCAATACCTCTTAAGGTAGTCACTACCCCTCTTAAGGACTAACATGATAGCAAATTCGCCTTTTCGGGATAGTAACTACCATACAGGAAATAGCGGTCGAGTTTTACCTAGAACCTCTGGTATCTACAGGCCTTCCGAGGTTTTTTTTTGTTTGACCCCAAACTTTGGGGGGGGGGGGGTGATAAAACGTGGGGCTTACCGCGCATTCGTCCTCCTAAGTAGGAGAGCCAGAGGACGGGTAAGGAAAATTGGTGATATGGGGGTTGGACAAGGCTTGATATGCTATACGAGTGCTCTAATTGTCCCAGATGTGTACAGTACCAAGCTAGCCCATTCTATCTCATGCTCGTTAGGGTGTTTGTGTAGCGAAGCGCAAGACTTTCGCTCTGCGTCACCCTTGAGCAAGATAAACTCGCGCCGGGGGGTATATAGGACTTGAACAGGTGTGGAAGGTCCTGCTATGGGGGTGTCGATTGGGCGAGAAGATCCAGCATTGCAACCTGGTACCAGACCGTAAAATCTTGTGAAATCTACAATCCCCACAGGAATATCCCTGTAACTGGCGACAACAGCCTAAGATAGGTTTAGCTTGCTAAGCCGACAAGATCTAACACAGTCAAATGACGCAGGCTATATCGTGCCAGGAAAACACTAATCCTTTTTAAGGACTTTCGACTCAAAACTCGAAGATTCTAGGCTACCAGAGATAGTATGTTAGGCGAGGTTTTACGATGCTACACTGCACCTAAGCTGAAAATCTTTTAAAGTATGATATTCCCCGCGATTAAAAAAAACCCCCCCGAAATCGCCACTAAATAAAAACCGGCACTGCTAGGAGTTCCCAAATCCGAAGTATTTTCGCTGTCTGGCGAGAAGCGGTCTTCGGAGGGTGAACGTTATCATTGGTGCTGAAGAATGGTATGAGGCCTTAAGAGCTCGGTTCTATTGTTGAAGTGGCCTGAATTATCCTCGCAGGGTTTGATTGGGATATTGCGCGAGCAGTTGGAACGAGGGTGTCCACGTTTGCTCGAGTACCCGTAGCCCAACAACCATAGATTCTCATGCGGGAGGAATGGGCCGGGTGCTGGTGGCACAAATTTGGTGGAGATTGAGAGGGTGGTCCGAGCGCTTCAGTGAGGCTGCACAAATCACCCCGCCTTTCTTCATCACTTCAGAATTCCTGCAGCAGTCTATCACCTCGTCCAGTTTCTACAATCTCCTAACCTGCGAAAAAGGGGAAATGTCACAATATTGCAGTCATAATACCCATGCTTTTAACACGAGCTACACTGTTAGCGTGTCGAATATCTTTGCAGCTGCCGATGATCGATCTAATATCCTAGCCTGGTTATCCCCGGTAGATCCCAAGTTACGACATCGGGACATTCAAGATTACCGAATCGAGGATATAGGGGAATGGGTCTTGAAAACCGAGGAATTCAGAAGCTGGCACACCGGTAGTGAAGGGGGTGAATCCGATAACGCAGTTTTGTTCTGCTATGGGGATCCAGGAGTCGGGAAGACATATATTAGGTAACAAAGACGAACCTCGGGGAAGAGAAGAAAAGGGGAAAGTGCTGACAAGCCGCGATGTTAGTTCATTGGTGATAGACAGCTTGTGTGATCAAGCTGGAAGACGAAATGTTAGCGTTGCGTGCTTCTATTTTGACTTTGCTGCGCGGGATGAGCAGTCCCCCACAAACGCGATGGGCGCCCTGCTGAAACAGGTTGTTCACGGACTCAAGGAAATCCCGGTAGAGATATCTCAAGCATATCAAGACCAAAAAAAAGCCATTGGTGGACGGGGGCCCCGGCTTCCCGATATTGTAAAGATGCTACAGACTACCACCTCGAAAGAGCGCACATTCATATGCATCGACGCTCTTGATGAATGTGTACCAGGACATCAAGTCAAGGTCCTTGATTCGCTAAGCCAGATTCTCCAAGAGTCTCCCGGTACTAGAATATTCGTGACTGGAAGACCGCATATTGGGCCTGAGATCGGAAGGCGCCTGGGTGGAAGAGTGAAGAGTCTACCCATAAGTACCAAGAGAGATGATGTTATTAGGTATCTCCGAAGGAGGCTGGAAGGAGACACAACCCCTGATGCGATGGATAGTTGTCTAGAGGCAGACATCCTGAGGAAAATCCCTGAAGATATTTCTGAAATGTATGTAGAAACAACACCAGCGAAGCACTTCAATCATCCACTGACAGATACATATCTAGGTTCCTTCTAGTCTCGCTAAACATCGATGCGGTCCTCCAAGAAACCACAATCCATCGCCGGCGACAAAAGCTCAGCGCAATGACCCATGGCTTAGGGTTGGGGGATGTTTATGGCGCAACACTGGGTCGGATAAAGGCACAGGGTGGGGAGAGGACGAGGCTTGGAATGGCCGCGTTGATGTGGATATCTCACGCGGAGCGGCCCTTGAAGGTCGATGAACTGTGCCATGCTTTAGCAGTCGAAATCGGGTCTCCGAATTTCAATATCGACAATGCCCCTTCAATGGGTACATTACTAGCTTTTTGTCAAGGACTTGTTGTGGTAGACAAGAAATCTTCCACTGTCCGATTAGTTCACTTTACGCTTCAAGAATACCTCCAGGCTCATCCCGACCTTTTCGGCGCAGCTCACTCGGAAATGGCAGAAACCTGTTTGAGTTATCTGAATTCCCAAGAGGTCAATACCATTTCAGACGGTCTCTCCCTTGAGCTCCAAGGTACACCCTTTCTCGAATATTCCTCTGTATATTGGGGAGTGCACGCAAAAAAGGACCTTTCAGATTGCTCGAAACAGCTTGCGCTGAAACTATTTGGCGACTACAACAACCACATTTCCGCCAAAATCCTGTTGAGAGCACGGCAACTGCATTTTTATGGTGTTGATTTGGATAAAATTTCCCTGTTCAGTGGTCTACACTGTGCATCCATATTCGGGATTGCTGAGATTGTGGCTGGGTTGGTAGAGATAGAAGGTTGTGATATCAACCAAGCGGATTTTGCGCGTAACACACCTCTCGTGTTGGCTGCTCGTAATGGACACGAGGGAGTTGTAAAAGTACTGCTCGGACGAGACAACATCAGCCCCGACAAACCAGATAACTACGGCCAAACAGCACTCCATCATGCTGCTGAGGCGGGGCACGAGGGAATGGTAAAAGTACTGCTCGGACGAGACAACGTCAGCCCCGACAAACCAGATAACCACGGCCAGACGCCACTCCATCATGCTGCTGAGGCAGGGCACGAGAGAGTGGTGAAAATACTTCTTGGACGGGGTGACCTCAACCCTGACAAGCCTGACGAATTGGGCCAAACACCGCTCTGTTGTGCTGCCTGGAATGGGCGTGAGGGAGTGGTGGAAATGCTACTCAGACAAGACGAAGTCGACCCCGACAAGCCAGATATGTTCAACCGAACACCGCTCTATTGTGCTTCCTGGAATGGGCACGAGGAGGCGGTGAAAATACTACTCGAACGCGACAATGTCGACCCCGAAAAACCAAATAACGATTGCGGAACGCCACTCTCTGCTGCTGCCTGCTATGGGCACGAGGAAGTGGTGAAAACACTACTCGCACGAGGCGTCAGCCCCGACAAACCAAATGTCAACGGGCGAACACCACTCCACCTTGCTGCTTACAATGGCCACGAGGGGGTGGTAAAAATACTACTCGAACGGGACGACGTCAACCCCCACAAACGAGATGACGACTGCAGAACACCACTCTGGTGGGCTGCTTACAAGGGGCACGAGGGAGTAGTGAAAATACTGCTCGGACGGGACGATGTCAACCCCAAAAAATTAGACAAGGATGACAAAACACCACTCGATCAGGCTACTAAGTGAGGGTATAAGGGAGTGGTAGCGCTACTCCAGCCCCCAGAATTTGCCGCCCCAGCCTATCGTAAGGCCGAGGAGCCATCGCCGCCCCACGGCTCATCAATGTAGATCAGCTGTGGGCCATCCCCCGTGGGCCGCAACAGCTCCACAACACCCATCACCGCCATTGCCCCCCCCCTTCTCACCCCCACCCCGTCTCCCCCGGTGGTTCAAGTCCCCACCTTTCTCTATTTCCTCCTTTCCCCTTCCTCCCGTAATAATCCTACTGTACGACGGAACCTCAGCCTAATTACCTCTCTTTCGGTCGAAGTAAATACCGTCCAAACTTCTACACAGATTTTCCTATGTATTCCGGTCAATCTCTATTTGTAGTCTAGAGTTTTGGCGTCGACAGGGGATATTCCTATTGTATTGAGACAAGCCAGAATCGTGCGATATTTCCATCATATTTACTTCTCTGCCTCCTTGCGCACCGATTGCTTGTTTAGATTTTCCACTATTTCCGTTCCCCCCTCCGCCTCATCCACAGTGTGGACATGCGGGTTATTTAGATATGAATAGGGAAAAACATATAAAATTCATGGATTTCTGACGACTTGGGGAAAGCGACGAAAGGTTAGATGTTAACTGAGGTATTATAGAAGTGATTTGTCCCCGCTAAGGGTACAACCCAACCAAATTTATATAAAGTACTAGGACAAAACTTTTCGTCCGAGGCCCTTTTTACACCAAAAGTGCCCATTTTCACCACCCTCTCTCATTGCGCTATGTCTATGAGAATCAGCGAAAATTTGTCCTTGCCCCCGTAGATAACATGAAGAAATTTACAGAATCTTTAAATATCACCAAGTGGTGGAGAAAAGGTCATTTAAGAATCTGGTATCAGTTGCCATGTACTTTTTTGTATGGAGCCGCATACAAAAATCTAAGTCACTTTCACACCAGTTGATGCAATCACGAACCATGAAGGCGGCTTTGCTTACTTACACTTCTACTTATAGAGGTTTGAATAGATAGTGATTCCCTAGCTGATAGAAAGATTTCAAGTGTTTTTATATAAGCAGTGTTGAGAATTGTTTGTTTAAAAATGTCCATTTTTGGTGTAAAAAGGGCATCGGACGAAAAGTGTTGTCCCCGTACTGCACCACCCCTGTCCAGTGTCGAGCTTGAAACCGAATCCGGAAGCCCACTCACCCTTTCCATCCTTCTCCACCTAAGAAAAGCTAATGTACAAAGTAGTCCCTTAACCCCTGAGTCAGCCCCCCACTCAACAAGTCCCATAATATCATTATAAATTCACAAAACCTCCCCCGGCAGCCAACCCCCTGATGGACGCTTTCAGGAACGGACCACCTGAATCACGTATGATTTTGGAGGGAAGTGCTGACGAGGAGCCAAATCAGATTCACAATATTTTTATCCGCAACCAGGAGAGTTAATTTTGTATCTAAAAAATCGGTTCGGATTCCTCTGCCTTCCCCCCCCCGCCCCCTCTTACATTACCCTTGAGACCCAAGGTGGCCCCTTTTGTATATGCTGCCACGGCTAGTGCCTTCCGCTGGGCCTATGGCATGTTACTGAGCTGTACTGTGCAATAGCCCAGAGTGTTCTATGTAAACTTACAGTTCGAACCTTAAATGGTGGCGAGTGACATACTATGACTTGACCTAGTCTTGGGGCTCTTTTTTTCGCCTGGACTAGGGCCTAAGTTTGCTATTATTCATCTGCCACTATCCCGGATGGGGTGTTTCGCCGATATAGCGCATCCCTCTTGTATTCCAAGGCTTGCTCAATTGCCCAAGTTACGGTATAGCAAATAACTGATGTCGTACGGTAAACCATAGCTCTGGAACAGTTAACTTTGCTTCAGTGTGTATGAACAGACGAAACCTGCATTAAGATTTTTCTGCTCGGGCTGCACCATCTCCACTAGCTCCGGTTAGATTCCGGGGGGTGTTTCGCTAAGAGTGTCGTTAATATGGCGATTACTCCTGGGATTGTTCGCAAGATATATACTCAATGGTCTCGGTTAGTAATTTCAGCGACAAGCTAAATCTTTGATCATGCATTATTAACCTAAGCTCGGATTGAAGATTATTCGGTATGGTGAAAGACTTTTTGGGTTCCTACCGTACTTAAGTGAGGCGAGCGGTTTTGACGAACATATGCCTCAATCATTAGAGAGATGGGGTATATTATTCAACATGGCGCAACAATGGACTCAACGAGGGTGCAGTTGGCAATCTCGACAAATACTAAAAGGGATGATTCTATCTTCCAGAACTGAGGAGAGGGCTTTCCGGCCTGCATTAACATCACGTAGAGTTATGCTATTGCTTTGAGTTGGGCTATATGTAGAGTAACTTAGGAGGTCCGACTGATTCATTCAGAAGGCTTGATGCGTCTGTCCTGTAAGGGCCCGCTTACCTACAGACTGCCGTCTGGGAGCTTGAGAGGTGCTGGCTTGAAAGGGGGGTTGGCGGTTGGAGGTGTGTGTGGGCAGGTACTCGAGTAGATGGCCCTTCCTGACCTATAGTAGCGTGAGATCTAGAATCTGGTTGAATTTGCAAACGCACCTCCTGGGAAACGTCACGCTCTGACAGCCTAGCTACAAGAATTTGGGAGGGTAGTAGATTAAGTAAACGCTTTCGCACCGCTTATTAGATAAGGATGCCACCGTCTAGCTCTACCGCCCAGATTTTAGAAGTGGACGGTTAGGTAAATACGCCCTGGGTTTTCTAGCTAGCGGATAAATAACCACCCAGGAAACCTGGATATTCCCCTCACCCGGGCAGCTGAAACCAAAAAAGAGACTTTCAAGTATTTTTGTTCCCCTGCTTGATTGGATGAACTGTGACTGCTGTGCTGATCGCTGCTCGTTTCCCCATACAAAACCCACCAATCAGCATCTCTCCGGGTCGCCTGGGGGCAGTCTACCGCGACAGACGCTTTAAGATGTTCATACTATCCTGGCGACAAAATTCATCGGAAACCCCGCCCTGTTTTGGCCAGAAAGTATTTTCGTTTCCCGAAATCACAGATTTGTTGGATGCAAAAAGTTCTCAGAATATGCTAGAGCCTTTAGGGCCATCTAGATATTATGATTTATAAGTGAGAAACTCTGTTAATGGCCGTGGTGCAATACTAGAGATACTCATAGTGAGAAAAAGGTATCTCTAATCGAGATGAGTTTCCCATACAAAAGGTACAGTACAACGATATCCAATCAGGACCCTAAGCTCTCAGCACTCCTAGTAGAGTGGGAGGATTCTCATGATTTCCACCCGGAAAGCTGGGCAATTTCCTGCACTATGGCGCTGGCCTTGTTAGTTTTATATTGCTTTCAAACAAGTTGTGAGTGCTCAAAATCAACCATCTTTAATGGAAAATGGGGGGGGGGGGGGTGCCGACTAATCGTGCGGCCAAGAGGGTACATCGCAGATTAGTGCTCTACATCAATGTACTGTACAGTACATTCCAGCCGGATAGAATGTAAGTATAGCAATGTGGCATTTCTAAGTGCAGATGTGGTAGGTACTGGGGGCAGGTATATACTCGAGTAGCGATCGAACACACCACTTCGTGACCTCACCAGTTTTTGAGGATTGTTTGTGGGTAATCCACTTTGGTGTGTTCGAAATTTTTTTTTTTTAAAAAAAGTAAATCAATTTCCATTTCGGCTACATAACTACTTAAAAGTAAACGGCAATACCGTGTTCTAGTCGATCCTAGCCCTGCCTACTGAGACTCACTCCCTGACCCCTATAGCAATGATAAAAAAAGCAAAAAATAACTCTTTACACTAAATCAACATCAAAACCACAAATCTGACATCTCCCCGTAGCCAACTGCACTCTGAGCAGGTCACCATGCCGAATGAAGAATCTGTATCATTAGTAAACCGACAATAACAAGGCCAACTTACATTACCATAATCCCAGTGCTCACACACCAGGTGGACTCCTCGAACAACTGGATAACTTGAAGGGGAAAAACAAGCCCTACCCATGACGATTCATATCTGTCAAACATCTGCCTAGTAAGTTACCCCTCATCAACCAGGATTATCCCCTTCCTCTACCACACCACAGGGGCCATTTTTAATTTTCTCCGGCAAATCGCCGGGATTGGTTAAAAAACAAAGGAAATCTAAGGTTAACCACACCCGGCCCAATTCCCATACGCTTCGGCCCACCAGGGGCCCCCTCCACAATAACCATACCTCTCAGCTTCCTCGGAACCGAGATCGCCACAATTATCCCTACCTCATCCTCAACCTCCACCACTCTCCCCTTATCCCCATCCAACCTCCTCCTCTTACCCTTTGGCAGCTTCACCACCGCCACCTCGGGCTCTTCAACCATCAACGCCACTCTTAACTCAGCCACCGCTGGCTTCGCCACGTTTGCAAACTACATGCCTGACCACTGTACAGTGCCATTAGAAAAGTTCAGGGACAACCAGCAAAACACACTAAATATGGCACATTTTGAGGTACCTCAACACGAGAATGCCTAATAGCGCTGCAATTCTCTGAAATTTAAAAAATCAGGTACTATCTCAAATTCAATATACTGAGTTGGCAGAGCCTCCAGATAGTTCTAAGCCTTGAAGACCCTCCTTGAACTAGTGGTAGCCAGACATCTGGGTTCAATATACTTAGTGATCCAATATGTAATCGGACACTCTTGCACTGTTTAGCAGCAAAATGGTCTCAATACTTGTTGAATTGTAAAGTATAAAGTTGCTGTCTTGGCATTGATTTCTAACCACAAGCCAGAATACACAGCTTACCTCCCCCTAAAGGTTCAGAAAAAATATGTAAATCTTTTACAACATACTCCAGATACAATATAGGCTGTCAGTAAAATTAAAGGCTCTAATTAAGTGAGATGGGGCTGTTCTGGTGTGCTGAAAGGTGGGACTTTTGGTGTGTTTTGGCATTTGTCCCCGAACTTTTCTAACTGCACAGTACAGGGGGTTGTGGGTAAGTCTGGCGAACGTGGCTCGCAGAATTTCTATGTAAATGGCAGCCAAGACTTCACCGTACCTTTGCTCACACCCTAGTACAGGAATGGGGCTGTCAGCACAAACTTGGCGGTGTTGGTAAGATGGTCCTGTTGAATCGGTGAGGTTCAATAGATGCCCCGCTTTTGCTCAGCCCAGAGAATTCTAGTACCCGACTAACCCCACGACCGATCACCCACAACATCCTAACTTGCAAAGAATAGAAAATGTCTCAATCTTTTAGTAATAATACCAACTCTCTGAACACGAGTTTTACAGCTGTCAGCGTGTCGAATAACGTTACAGTTGCCGATGACAGATCTAATATCCTACCCTGGTTATCCCCGCTAGATCCCAAGTTACGACATCAAGACATTCAAGATCGCCGAGTCGAAAATATAGGGGAATGGCGCTTAGAAACCGGGGAATTCAGAAGCCGGAATGCCGGTAGTGAAGGGGGTGAATCCGATAACGTAGTTTTGTTTTGCTATGGGGATCTAGGGGTCGGGAAGACATATATTAGGTAACAAAGACGAACTTCGGGGAAGAGAAGAAAAGGGGAAAGTGCTGACAAGCTATGATGTTAGCTCATCGGTGATAGACAGCTTGTGTGATCAAGCTGGAAGACGAAATGTTAGCGTTGCGTGCTTTTATTTTGACTTTGCTGCGCGGGATGAGCAGTCCCCCACGAACGCGATGGGCGCCCTGCTGAAACAGGTTGTTCGCGGACTCAAGGAAATCCCGGTACAGATATCGCAAGCATATCAAGACCAAAAAACAGCCATTGGTGGACGGGGGCCCCAGCTTCCCGATATTGTAAAGATGCTACAAACTACCACCTCACAAGAGCGCACATTCATATGCATCGACGCTCTTGATAAATGTGTGCCGGGACACGGAGCCAAGCTTCTCAGTTCGCTGGACCAGATTCTCCAAGAGTCTCCAGGCACTAGAATATTCGTGACTGGAAGACCGCATATTGGGCCTGAGATCGGAAAGCGTCTGGGTGGAAGAGTGACGAGTTTATCGATAAGTCCCAAAAGAGGTGATATTGTCAGATAATTCACTCTAAGCTAGAAGAGGACACAACCCCGGATGCGATGGACAGTAGACTAGAGGCGGACATCTTGAGGAAAATTCCTGAAGATATATCTGAAATGTATGTAGAACCCACGGCACTAGGAAAGCTACTTCGGGTATCTGCTAACAGATACATGTCTAGGTTCTTGCTAGTCTCGCTCAATATCGATGGGGTCCTCCAAGAAACCACAATCCACCGTCGGCGGCAAAAGCTCAACTCAATGACCGATGGCTTAGGGTTAGGGGACGCATATGGGGCAACACTGGGTCGGATAAAGGCGCAGGGTGGAGAGAAGGCGAGGCTTGGAATGGCCGCTTTGATGTGGATATCTCACGCGGAGCGGCCCTTGAAGGTCGATGAACTGTGCCATGCTTTGGCAGTCGAAATCGGGTCACCGGGTCTCAATACCGACAATGTTCCTTCAATGAGCACATTACTGGCTTGTTGTCAAGGACTTGTTGCGGTAGACAAAGAGTCTTCCACTGTCCGATTAGTTCACTTTACGCTTCAAGAATACCTCCAGGCTCATCTCGACCTTTTCGGCACAGCTCACTCGACAATGGCAGAAATTAGCTTGAGTTATCTGAATTCCCCACAGGTCAAGGCCATTTCAGCCAGTTCCTCCCTTGAGCTCCAAGGCACACCTTTTCTCCAATACTCTTCTCTATATTGGGGAGTGCACGCAAAAAGGAAGCTTTCGGATTGCTCGAAACAGCTTGCGCTGAAACTATTTTGTGACTACAACAACCACATGTCCGTTAAAATCCTCTTGGAAGCACAGAGACCGTATTGCTATGATGTTGATTTCGATAAAATTTCCCTGTTCAGTGGGCTACACTGTGCATCTTTCTTCGGGATTCCTGAGACTGTGGCTGGGTTGGTAGAGATAGAAGGTTGTGATATCAACCAAATGGACTGTGGGGGCAACACACCTCTCATGCGGGCTGCTCACAATGGACACGAGGGAGCAGTAAAAGTACTGCTCGGACGAGACAGCGTCAACCCCGACAAACCGGATGACCGCGGTCGAACACCACTCCACCTTGCTGCTATGAGGGGGCACGAAGGAGTGGTGAAAATACTTCTCGAACGTGGTGACGTCAACCCTAACAAGCTAGGCGGATCGGGCCGAACACCGCTATATTGTGCTGCCGAGAATGGGCGCGGGGGAGTTGTGGAAATGCTGCTCGGACGAGATGAAGTCGACCCCGACAAGCCAGATATGTTCAACCGAACACCACTAAATTTTGCTGCGAGTGGTGGGCACGAGGGAGTAGTGAAAATACTCCTCGGGCGGGACAACGTCAATCCCGACATACCAGATCGCAACGGCCAAACACCGCTCTCTACAGCTGCTCGCTGTAGGCACGAGGGAGTGGTGAAAATACTGCTCGAACGGGATGAGGTCGGCCCCGACAAACCAGATAACGACGGCCAAACACCACTCTGGTGGGCTTCTCTGAACGGGCGCGAGGGAGTGGTGAAAATACTACTCGAACGGGACGAGGTCAACTCCGAAAAATCAGATGATAGCGGCGGAACACCCCTCTTCATTTCTGCTTTCCATGGGCACGATGGAGTTGTGAGAACGCTACTCGCAGGAGGTGTCAACCCTGACAAACCAGATAATGACGGCCAGACACCACTCTGGTGTGCTTCTTCGAATGGGCACGAGGGAGTAGTGAGAATACTTCTCGAACAGGATGAGGTCAACCCCGACAAACCAGATAACCTCGGCCGAACACCACTCTTTGCTGCTGCCTGCTCTGGGCACGAGGGAGTGGTGAAAACGCTACTCGCACGAGGCGTCAACCCCGATAAACCAAATATCAACGGCCGAACACCATTCTACGATTCTGCTTGGAATGGGCGGGAGGGCGTGGTGAAAATACTACTCGCATGGAATGACGTCAACCCCAACAAATTAGACAAGGATGGCAAAACACCACTCGACCAGGCTACTGATTAGTGCCATAAGGGAGTGATAGCGCTACTACAGCCCCCAGAATCTGCCGCCCCCAGCCTATCATAAGACCGAGGAGCCATCGCCCCCTCACTGTCTCTAAATGCAGATGCCTTGTGTGCTATCCCCATATGGGCCGCAACAGCTCCATAACACATCCGTCGCCGCCATTGCCCCCCCCCTCTCACCCTTGGCCAATCTCCCCCGGCGGTTCAAGTCCCCACTTTCCTCTAATTTCTCCTTTCCCCCTTCCTCCCGGAACAATCCTGCGACCGGGTCTCAGCCTCGTTATCTTTCTTTCAGTCCAACCAAATACCGTCCAAGCTTCTACCTTGATTTTCCTATGTAGTCAAGTCAAGATTCATCAATCTCTATTGTAGCCCAGAGTTTGGCCTTGGTACGGGATATTTCTCTTATATTGAGCTAGGCCGTGATGGCACGACATATTTACCATATTTACTCCCCCCCCCTTCTTTTTTAGTTGTGATGTATCCTCCTTGCACATCGATTGCTTGAATTTTTCCACAATTCCCTTTCTCACCCCGCCACCCCACCACAAGTGTACACACGCGGGCTATTTAGATATGGATAGAGAAAAATGTATAAAGTTCAAGGATTTCTGGCGACTTGGGAAAAGCGGCGGAAAGTTAGGTGATAATTGAGCTATTACAGTAATGATTTGTCCCTACACGGGTGCACTTTAACGAAATTTATATACCACCTCGGTGGGGTCCCGAGCTTGAAACCGGACCGGGAGGGCCACCCACTCTTCCCATCCTTCTCCAACTAAGAAAAGCTAATGTAGCAAGAAGTACCCTATCCGGAGCCAGCCCCCCACTCAACGAGTCTCATGATATTATTCTACATTCAAAAAGCTCACCCTGCAGCCAATCCCTTTATGTATGATCTTAGGTATAGATCACCCCTACCACCTATGATTTTAGAGAGTAAAACTGAAGAGGAGGAGCCGAATTAGATTCACAATATTTTTGTTTGCAGGCGGGGAGTTGATTTTCGATTTAAAAATTTGAATTGTGTTTCTTTCCCTCCTCCTTACCCTGTGCCGGTACAGGTCCACCCCTCCCCATTCACCCCCTCTTATCCCTCTATTAAGACCTGAAGTGGGTTTTTTGTATCCACTAGTGTATCACTGCGCTATATCGTGTTATACCGTATAGTACGCCAGTCAAATTTACAGTCACAGCACTGTATTGTAGCGAGTGACGTCCTATGACTCCTTCACACATCCGGCTTGCTCATATCATACACCATAATCTTTGTTTCTGCCCACCACTCTTTCTTCTTCTTTTTTTCTTTCCTATCTAGCGTCAACTGACTGTCGAGCCTAGGGTAACACTCCTGCCTCCACCCCTAGCAGAGGGCTCTAATAACCTTGCCCATTTCTCTTGTATTATATTTGAGTATTTACTGTAATAGCACGCCTGACCGTATCATAAGCAAGTAATATCGCATGGCAAATCACGGATGTGGAAAGCTTAACCTGCTTCGGTGGTGTGTACCAACAGATTAAAGCAGAGTTAAATATTTTCTAGATGCGCCGCGCTAACTATATCAGTTTTGTTCAAGTTTTACTCTGCCAAGCTCTCCGTTCGTAATTTTTAGCCGCAATTTAAACGCCAGGTCGTACTAGTACATTAGTAACCTAGGCTCAGTTTGAAGGCTAATCTATTGTGAACCACCGCGCTTCGATTGATAGCAGAATCTTGTCGTCTCAAGATCAACGACTACATATCTGGAATTCATCACTTCTCGCATAAAGGACAAACGCGAATGATCTGGAAAGCAGAGAACGAAGTAGGAGCTGGGTGCGCATTGAAGAAGTGAGGAAGAAGGGAAGGGAAGGGAAGGGAAGAAGAAGCGTTAGGAATGGAAGAGAGGTGAAGCGGAGGAAATGAAGGGAACGGAAGTGAAGAGGTTAGGGGAGGTCGGACAGAGAGAGAAAAGAGACGCAGCGAATGTTATCGTGGGGAAAGAGAGTCTAGGAAAGGAAGTTAGAATGTAAAGGCTCTCTGAGTTATGTATTTAAGGATGGTAGTTTCCCTCCTGAGTGCGACGATAGAATCAAGATCAAGACATCCTCCTCCGATTTTTTGCCCCCTTCCACGTAGATAGTCTTTAGTTTTTCTTTATATTCATCATAATCAAAGATTCTTTAGGTTCCTAACCGTGCCAAGGTTGTGGCTCCGCTACAGCCATCGATTGCTCGCTTGCTCGCAACCTTGAGTATTCTCACGAGAGTGCCTAACAGTTAAGCGCCACTTGCAGCTTAACGCCACTTTCAAGTAAGGAGCGCCGCCGCGTGAAAACGGAATCAGTAAAAGAGCGGGGGGGAAAAAAAGGAAGAATGTTCCTAAAGACTTAAAACAATGTGTGAGGAAGCGGGAAGGACGTTTAAAGCATCAAAGAATGTTTGGTGGTCGTTCGTAATTCTTAAAATTCACATCCAAATTGAGAGTGACGTTGAGCTGCAAGTGACCTTGAACTGTTAGGCATGTGCTATCATAGACTTGCTGTGAGATTTGGAAAGGAATCGCAACAGGAACCTTGGCATGTCTACTTAGGGGAGGCGAGCGGTTTTGATGAATTTATCCCTCGATCATTTGAAAGATGGGGTATTGTGAGAAATGCCCTCCAGTCCTACAGTCCCTCTGGATCTGTAACTAACCGCATATCCTCCCAAAAGCAAGAAGGGCCGGAAGGGGAGGCACTTCAGGTAGACATTAGCGACAACTAATCCTTATTTTTGTCCCCTAGTGATACGTAGGACAACCAACCCTTCCCTTGTTTCGTGCTCGGCGAAACCTTTGGTGATATTTACCGATGCTAGCCGGAGCATTCATGTAAATTCTGGGCAAACTCGACCGGCCGCCATACCTCTTAAGGTAGCCACTACCCCTCTTAAGGACTAATACCATAGCGAATTCGCCTTTCCAGGGATAGTAAACCCTATACAGGAAATAGCGGTTGGTCGAGTTTACAAGTACCTAGCACCTCTAGTATCTACTAGCCTTTCGAGGTTTTTTTTTGTTTGACCTAAATTGTTTTTTTAGAAAGACCGTGATAAAAGGTGGGGTTTTACCGCGCATTCGCCTCCCTAAATGGGAGAGCGAATGGACGTGTAAGGACAATTTATGGACAAGGCTTGATGTGCTGTACGAGTGCTCTAATTGTCCCGGATGTGTACCGTACGTACTAAGCCAGCTGATTATACCAGGGGCCCCTCAGGGTGTTCGTCTAGCGAAACACAAGATTTGCGCTGTGCATGACTGTTGAGCAAGATAAACTCGAGTCGGGAGGTAAATTTCGGGGGACAAAAAACTCGCGCAGTTGACTATTTCAAGATGTTGGAAGAAGCATGAGAACAACCATTTCTTTCTATAATGGAAATACCAAGCCTGTAAATTAAGAATATAGCACTTGAACAGGTATAGAATTCCTTGCTATGAGGGCTGTCAAGTAGGCGAGAAGATCAAGCGTTGTAACCAAGTAAAATCTCGTGAAATCCACAATCTCCTAGCTGTCACGAATACCGGGATCCCTGTAAAAGGCGACAACAGGCCAAGATAGGTTTAGCCTGCTAAGTTGACAAGACTTAATGCAACGAAATGGTGCAGGATACACAAGTACCAGGCATGATGTTTTCGTGCAAATGTAATCGGAAGGGGAGGGGAACGGTAAAGGGAAAGGGAAGGAGGAGGAGTGGAGTTCGGATGACGAGGGGATGATGAGTGAGGATGAGGTGTTGGAGAGGATGGTGGAGAGGGCGAAGAGGGAGAGTTGACGAGGTGGGACAGGAAAGGCAGGTGGGAGAGCGTGATGATTTTGGGACTCTGCATGCTTTTGTTTTGGCAAGGTCCGAAAGGGATTTAGGACTGCAGGCATAGTTTGATCAAGGCCATCAGCTTTAGAGTAGCGTGCATGCCCCAAATGGGAAAAGGTTTTTCTTTTTTAAAAAAAAAAGTTTTCGTACAAGGGTTGCCAAGTAAAGTCCTAAGTTACGAGTGGTAACATGGGGGAGGTCAACGAACAGGGGGGCTCAACGAACAGCCCAAACAAAATCGCAGCTTACTAAGTCATTTTTAGTCGAGTGTTCGTTGACCCCTATTCGTTGACCCCTCCCCCATGTTAAGAAGAGCAAAAACAACTAACACAGGCCGGTGCGGCAACATGTTGCTATGTTTTCCAAGGCAACAAACTCTGATATCTTTGACATCCCTGCTATCCACACTTTGTACGAACACATTTTTTTTTGTTAAATCCCTGGATTTATTATGGGAAAATCCCGGCAAGCACCCTAAAGTATGGCCTAGAAAACCCTATAAACATAAAAAACTCCATCACCGCCTACATAAAACAAATAAATGATAATAACCTTATCACCTTCATCCATCATTCCCCATAAGGGTACAAACAATTTAGGACCTTAAATCACCGTCTCTCGTAAAAGGAAAAACTCCCAACCTAACTGGAAAGTTTATCAAATTTTTCATCACATGCCCAGAAAACTCCTTCATCAACGCCTTTCCTGGTTTATCTCCTTTCCATAGCGCAGACTCTCTGCCTATGTTAAATATCTCTGGGTCCCTTCCATGTCTGATACTTGCCAGAGCTGGACAGTCAGTGATAATGTGTCGAAATGTCTGGTCTGCCTGTCCGCATCGATTGCAACGTGGGTCTTGATCTTAGTTTGACCAGTCTTTCTGTGCTTTTAAATAGCTCTTATTCGCTCTCATCTGGTGTATTCGACCTGCCTTGAACTTCGGGAGAGTCATGAAGTACCTATTACCCTTGCGGGAATAGCTTGCATAATTATGCGCAAGGTATATGCCACTATAGGGGAGAGCATATATCCGAACCCAAGCTTCCTGAGTAGGGACTTCCCGGAGGCATCTGGGAGACTACTCAGGAACCTCAAAGAGTTCACGTTTCAAGATATGGCTAACTG
>Ga0307509_10003270_pt1 | contig 24924 bp, 27 predicted proteins | sample 10_EM_MG_FD_202245 | JGI IMG/M metagenome (GOLD analysis project Ga0307509, IMG submission 202245) | Populus trichocarpa ectomycorrhiza microbial communities from riparian zone in the Pacific Northwest, United States - 10_EM | ecosystem: Host-associated > Plants > Roots > Unclassified | place... | reverse complement strand
TGCTCACCCTCTGAACCGACATTGAAATTCAAGGTTTTGAATGGTTGGGATCCCGAGTGTCCTTGACGTGGCGGAGCGCCAGGGTTGAAGAAGCTGACAAAGCTGGTGCCAACCTTCCACACGAGAACAAGCGACTCTGTCAGAGATATCGTGACCAATCTTCGCCCATCAGGGGAGAAACTACAGGCGGTGATTTTCTTCTTATGCCCTTCGAGGACATACAGACGAATGGCAGTTTTAAGATCATACATCACGACAGCCCCTTCATTTGTGCCAACTGCAAGTTTTTGTGTAGCCATATGAAAGTCAACGGTCGGAAAGCTATCGTCAACTCGTCAGAAATCATATTGCAAGTACAAAACGTTTGACGCACGTCTTGACAACGTAACCGATAATTTCCGTTGCCGTGTCCAATACAAGCTCTCGATCAGAAGTCGAATTAGGGTCGAGAGATTTCACTACAGCCTCCATGAGTCGAGGCAGACTCGGTTGCAGGATGTAAGGTCGCTATCAAATAGAAAATCAGATCGAAAATACACGGAAGATGAGAAAAAGAACTTTTTTAATCAAGAAGGCAAGAATTTGCATCACCGAACGACGATGTTCCACTGTTGGAGGGGTTAAAATATCGAGGCATAGCGTTCCCATGAAAAGGGGCATATTATTGGATGCAATCGATAGTACCGCCAACCTCGCCTGAGCGCCAACATTTTGGATTGAAATTGAATCTTTCCTGGCATTTGTGGCGAGGTCGAAAAGGGACCGTAGGATTTCCATGGAATCGATGTAATGTTGCCAAACATTAAACCCGCGGGAACACAAATCAATGCCAAGGACCCTATAGATCGATTTCTCGTCGTGAAGATAGAGACTGATGGATTTAGAAATGTCCATGAGAGCACTGGGTCGCAGCTGGTAATCAGAGATGGTGCTATAAGAATAGGAAGATCGCCGTACTTGGTGGACATAAGGGAATATCTCTCAGATGCAATGCAACCTGTAATTAATAAGGCTAGAGCGGCATTTGGGGCCTCCTTCTCGGAATCGGGTTGCAATGCGGGAACTGGAACCAAATGCATTCGAATTTCGTTAATTTTGTTTTGAAATCTCAACGCACCATGATGCTGCCACCGTTCAGCCACTCTGATCGACTCCTCATCAGACATATTTGAGATTGTTGTATCGAACAGGGTTCGAATAGGTTGGCGAAATTCATCTGAGGGATGTGAGCTGCCTCAGCTATGTTGTGCAGAGAATATCTTACTGGGTGCTTCAAACCAATGCAAACCCAAGAATTCAAGGCTTGGTGGTTTGAACCCTGGACCAACACATAAACCGAGCGAGGTGCTGTAAAAGGAGATGACAGTGTTGGCTGCTTCAGTCAGTTCTATAAAACAACATGGTTTAGGGTTTGAAGAGTTTACGACCCCTTGATAATACCTTCGAATAAGCTCATTGCCCGAAGGACTGCAATGACGGCCAACGCCCGCGAGGCAGTGACGTTGGGAGAAATGCACCATACATCGTGTGGGCGGCTTGTTTGATATACAGTTGTATGTCTGGGGCTGTAAGAAAACTTTTGAGACGAAAGAACGAGATATGCGCGACTGAATGAGAAAACCTTGAAACCCCGACAATAGCTGACGAGATATGTGCACCCAGCTTCCCATAGCAAATAGAATCCACATCATCGTTTAATCCAGGGGTCAAAAGAACTGAAAGGATAAGGCGTTGTCTCTCGAGCGTCAGGAAAATTTTGCGAATTTCATCCCTGCTGGTACTGATGGTTTTCGTGACCGAAATGGCGTCCACGATGAGTTTTTCGAGGTTGAGAATAAGAGATGCAGCTGAATAGGAAGGTCAGAAATATATCAAATTGAATGCACGAATGTGCAAACCTGCGTCCTGTCCGCCGTAAGAGGCTGCCACAGGTTTCCACAAAGTATTGGGTACACATCCATCGGTTTCCAGCACCCTGGAATATGGGAGTAATTATGGCACCTGATAGATTACGGGGGAAACTCACAAATCAGCCCACGCACCCTGAGCGAGTAGCTCTTCTGCTTTGTCTTGGGTCAGAGATCGCCGTAACTCTTTGGTCTGTGCATCCCATAACCGCACACGAGTGTCGTTATAGATAAGGAGTAAATCGTTTCCACCCAGACACATCCGCTTCAACGAAACGGGGGATCCAGGAATGAGATACGAGCTATAACGAGGCAACTCAGAACCTGTAGCCATTGCAAAGGAAAAACGACCTTACAAATGAAATCCATCTACAACGATGACGGCAATCGTTCCGTCACGAGCAACGCATAAGGCGCAACCACTCAAAGGTCCAGTTTTCTCAAGATCAAACTGTACAACTTTGTCAAGAGGCGTGACGAACACCGTCCATCGGGCGACTAGTGCCAATGCACTACAAGAATTAATTAGTCCAGAGAATAGATAGCGATGGCAACCAGGCCTACGTCAGTGACCAGAAGGCTATAGACCCATCATCGGCTCCCCCAACAATGTATTTTTCCCTTGTGCGGAAGTTCTGGACGACGTGGAGGCCAACGAGATACCCACCGAGCGGGGAATCTGAAGTCTTTATAGCCGATGTTACAGGTAACAATCTCTCCGACTTTGCCGACATCTGACTCAGCGAAAAACAGCGCAGAAAACCATCCGCTGAAACCGAACAATTAGTTTGGTAGCAGATGGAAGCGATTGAGATGTCGTACAATACCCTTGGATAATCACTTCAAGTTCTAGCGGCAATGCAACTGTGAGAGTAACCTGTGAGGCAATTGGGCTGATGTCAACAGACTGCCAAAGAACCAATTCATCACCAGCGGTTTGGGAGCTTGGAGTGTCTGGTATATTGTACGAAACAATTTGTTGCAGCTCGTTCGAGAATTTTGCGACCAAGAGAGACTTCGGATAGACCTTCAATACATCATGAGGCCCAATGAGTATTGAGTATACAAGGTCAGGCCTTCATAGCTCAGATTAGGCAAGGTTTGGTTGGCCGAAGAGATACTCATAACGCACTGGAGATGGAGAGAAAGTTGGTTCGACTGAAAAACAAGATTATCATTATCAATGGCCTTGGCATGATACACTTCCAATCGATTCTAGAAAAAATGTATTGGGTCAGAAGATAACGAAGTTGCACAACAATACCTCAAATGAAAGTGCGTATACTCCGTGTTCAAGCCAAGCGGCGTCCTTGATGCCACAGGCCGCAGTGTGAAATACAATTTGGAGTGATCTCCGCGAATATTTGAACACCTAGCAATTTATGCAATTCAAATTAATAAATGATAAATTTGTCAAAGTCTAGGTACCTACCGTAATTTCTCCATGAGTCCAAGCTAAGCCAGTGAGCCTGTCTCCAGTGAGAAGAGTCGTCAATCCTGATAAAGCTGCACCATCGACCAAGACCCCAACATCGATAGGTGCAGATAGAAGCGACCTTGAATTTTCTTGGCCTGGGTTTTGGGTTTCCATCAAGGGCAAGTGTTCAGAAGATTGCGACATAATGGACTTGAAAGGATTCGAGATGGGTAACGTGGACAGGTGTGGGCCATAGTGACGATGATTATCCTCACTCTCTGCATGAGAGACAGCTGGTTTAAGGGGAACGGCTGGAGCACCTCGTAATTTAAAGTCTCTTGTGATAAAATGCCCGTTATGACCAGTAGAAAAGAAGGTGAAACTACCTATAAGATAGCATTGTCAAAACATGACCAAAAAAAAAAAAAAAAAGGCTGTCGACCGACCATCTTGCTCTGCATAAAACCCGTCTCCAGTCGCAGGACCCTCGAATTCCCATTGTCCCAACTTCAAGAGTTTTACATCAGATACAGTCGTAACAAACTCAAGCAAGAAACAACGAGACGTCTCTGATCCTTCCTCAGTATCGGGAGTAAGGGCAGATGCGTTGTTATCATTTGCAGCAACTGCCATCAAAACTACAGACTTGGTATGAAGCATATCAGCGTAAGAGAAAGGCGAAACAAAGAATTGCCTACCTCTTCGATATATGATACCGAAAGACTGCGCCACACCCAGGTGTCGCGAGGCCTTGGACGTTCTTTTATTCGGACTGAAGTGTGGGTGGATACCTCTTCGTCAAGGTTCGTGGCGGTCATGCAGGAGCCATCATCCAAGGAATATATGTGCAGATCTCTGCAAGGATTAATTAGATGCAAAAGATGAAATAAAACATGTATAGAGCGCTCACCCAGTTTCATGCAAAACGGCAAAGTAACGACTATCTGATAAGAATTGGATGGCTGTGACCGCATATCTGAAGCCTGAACGAGCTGGAATGACATGGTATCGTACAGACCACGCATAAAAGTCTGGGCACAAGGTGCTTTCTCGCGGTGATTCTGGCGCAGAGAATGGTGGTGGCGTTGGAGCTCTAGAGTTTGCTGCTGACAAGAGGGATCGTGGGACTGCATGCTTCCGTTTCGATGCAGGAACAGCTTCAACGATCGATGACGCGGTGGACTTGGGTGCTCTCTCGGAACTTGTATCAGAAATCGAATGTCTTTCTCGGGGATTCTTGCCCTTCAGGATGTCCTTCAATTTATCTGGCTCGTCTTCGAAATCGACGTAGTTCTTGGGTGCTTCAACAGGATCCGTAGTGACTCCAGAAACGACCCGAGGCTTCGCTGTGACGTTGAAGGTTGGGGAAAGTGCCGAAGAAATTACCGTTGGCGATACAGGCCGGGAACTAGGGTATGAAGCTCTGTAAAGTCGGGTAGGATGCTTCGGTCGCGTAGAATCGATGCATTGAGGAACTTCGGGGTCAATCGTCGTGGATGCAGAAAAAGCCGAACGAGTCAACATATACACCGTTCCATCTTGACACCCAACAGCAATCCCGCCCTCGTCGTTGTCGTGCATATGATGCAAGTTAACAGCACCCCATTTTTCCAAGATTACTGGTCTCGACCTCGCTAGGCTTGCTTCCAAAATATTTCGCGTACCTTGAGATTCGTTGCTGCCATTGTGCAAAACCGATATGCTCGGGAATGAAATCGGGATATTGAAGTCGCCTTGATGAACGTTCATCCCTTAATATTCAGGAAAGTCTAAGTGTCAATGTTAGTCGCTTTGCTCTTTGTTGCAATCTTCGCAACGAAACGAAGCGGAGGGGTCTCCCAACAACCCGCAAAGAACTCAAACGTACTTCTATGAAGTTTTGTTTGAATGAAGCCCAGCAAACCTCAAATCCTACCCATGGTGTTGTAGTAACCTCGAATTGCTGAGGCCGTGTGATAACGGCAGTGCATGAACATAAGAGCGTGGGAACGTGACATGCCAGGCATTTGGATGGAAAGTTGTATTAGGGGTCAAAATACTGCAATACACTGTGCTCTCTGACCCGAACGTAAAAGGACATTATATAACAGTAGAGTGGTATATTCACCCCAATTATGACTCATTTTACTGACTTTCAGCTCTTTATTGAACACAACTACTCTGCACAAATTTGTTTCCCGGCGCCTATTTGCCAAAAGAGTAGTAGGCAGCCGATATATATATATGGCATACGAAAGCCGGGTAAATTTAGAATTGACAAGATATAAGAAATGCACAGCTCGGATGCTGTGCAAGTTCCGTACGGCTTGTTTATATATCTACAGACGTTGACTTTAATTATTACGCCCCATAGTGCTGTTCCCTTCATCATGTCGTGGAAGGTGCCCACTATGTACGTTATCATTATCGGTATAATCGTGGCATGTGAGCAAAATTCTGTTTATTCATTGTTTCGGAAATTTTATCAATCACTTACTGATGCCATAGCCATCTGTATATGTCTTCTCATCTGCACTATTCGGCCCCTTTGGCAATCTTATCAGAGAAATGGGAATTCGACAATGACTTGGAGATTTTTCATCAATGGAACCAGGCGGGCCCAGCCAGACACTATCTCGTTACATCCTATCAATGAGCAGTGAGCTCAAGTCGTTCCTTCTTCGTTACCCTTCCTCATCTGTTATTCTGTGTCGTTATCAGGACCGCTTAATCTGACGATATTTAGAATCGCAACATCTTTGACTATCTGATCAGCACAGATTCTGGCGCTGCGGAAGTCCCCTCCAATGTCGGATGGTGCCCAGGCAACCACCAACCACTGGCACCTAAAGTGTACAGGCGTTAACCAATGATACCCACCTACTTTCGAGTTATAGATTCGCTTTCGCATCAATCATTTTTGTTACCCATCCGGGCTAGAGCTATACTTACAACTATTTGAAAAAAAAAAAAACTCAAGGAATCGGACTCACCGCGGCCAGCCCCAGTTCCAGATCCAACTACTAAAATAATCGACGGCTGGGCCTATCCATAAGTCTTTTGGTGTGACGCTTCAAGAAGGTTTCCAAGAAAAGAACAGGTGGATTGACGCGCTGAGCAAATACGATGCGCCGTGGCCACCACGACAAGCGCAAGCTGTGCATTTAACACTGGAAAGAAGTTACTTCAGTACAAAAGTCAGTGGCGATGAGCACTTGACTGATAATGATGTCTTCCGTGTTAGAATGTTCGTGTCTTTGGAATACCTTGCTGAGGTATATGATTAACCAGAATACTTTTGGCCCTAATAGTTTCCAGTTAACCTTCCAGTGGCTGTTACCGGTCTATCGCAAAGGATAAAGGAATAACTTGGAAACTTGCGTCCTTCAGCTTTCATCCATGCATCAATTTGTCAATTCGGTCAGTCCTCCAGCTAATAATCTGACAAGGTATACCAATGTATTTCACGAAGATACTTGCCTTTTGATGTCCAGAGTGCGGTCATGGCTGGCCGTACAAGAGCGAGTGGTGAACGGACTGGCGCTGGCGATGTTCCATGTTACAGACAGCCAATGTTGAAGGCCACGTCGTTCGATATATTTGAGCTCTGCTGGTTGACTGAGTCAAACATTAACACCGTGGCCACAGAGTTCTGATTAAAAGTATCTAACAATATGGGGTACCAGTATGTTATTAAAGAGTATTTCGGGGAAGGGGCTCACTTCGATCACCGTTTGCTCTGCCGGCGCCTATTTTGCTCCAGCCAGTCCTCCCATGAATTACAACAGTACTGCTCTTGGATAATGCCGGGTTGCTATAGACTTACTGAAGCAGGATCATGGGATCGTCGTTTATACGACAGCACGGGTTACAGGCTTGATCATCAGTGCAACCAGGAGCTGTTTCCAACTCACCGAAATTTTGGACCCAAGATATCAACAAACTCAACCTCACCACCCAAAGCATGCCCCCCAATAAATACATGTGCGATGATTCCCTTATCTGCATGGAACTTTACCTTGCCTCAACAATTTTGTCAATGCTACTCATCCAGGGGAACAAAAATCACCTGCAACATTCAAGTAAAGAAGGAAATCCAAGTAGTTTCGTTTAGCAATATATAGGTGTTGTTAATGACTTTTGGCTTTGTGGTATTGGCTGCGCCCCAAATTAACGTAGGAGGTCGTAACGGGAGCCCAAGTCCAGCAATTTCATTCCCAGGTATCCAGAGTACTCCTCTATCAGACCATTAGCGCGCATTTCAAGGTATAGCCCTCCTACCTAAGTATCAGGCCAAATGCAGTCGTCTTTGGTGAACTAGTAGCTGCTATCGGTGTTGCATAGGCCCGGTGCCAGTGAGTCAGCCCGAGTACTCTGTTGATAAGGAACTGTGACATTGCCGGAGCAGTCTATTTGAGATTAATTCAGCACAAATAAGGTGGCATGTGCAGAGGATGATTGATCACGCGTTCTATATCTGATGCCGTGAGATTCTGTCTCACATAACATAAAACTGATGCGATGGCCTTCTTTGCCTTCATCTTGACCAAACCTATTGGAGAAGTCTAGGAACCTTGACCCTTCGCTATCACATCTCCTCTCCTCGTCTCCTCATCCCCGATTTCCTTTATGACGTGACGAGCATTGGTACAAAGCCATGAAGGCAAGTAAGCGCCCGTCCACAACATGCCAGTGAACACTTTGACTCCCAGTTGGTCATGATGAACGTTTGAACAATCACAACTTTTAGGAGCACCAACCGACGATCCCCTGGATTTGTAACTGTCACAATACAAATACAGCCCCAAATATGCCATCTCGTACTGGGTTATCTTAGACAGCGAGGCTATGGTGCCGTGATTCTTTGTTTTATCCTTGTATCCTTACCTGGATATCTGGAAATGATCCCGCTGGCAATTCAATCCGTGCAATCACGCAAGGTTCGGGATTATCGACATCGGAATTCGAACGGAAGTGATGGAAAGGTAGGCGTCCTGTAAAATGCACACATTGCAGATCCGAGTCGCTTAACATTGTGCATATATAACAGAAGACGCGTGGGTCGCATCTCTTGTCCCTAAAATTCAACGATGTCTACATACCTCTTCCACAGAACAACATCTGATGATACTCGAAATACAGTACTCGACGCAATATTTATTGGTACGCCACCTGATGTCGTACTTTCGGTTCATCATTGATTATTCTTTTAGCTTCAGTATCGTTACTGTTTCTTTTGCTGATAGCTGTGGCTATTTTACGCTGTATTGTGAGGCGTAGACAACGAGGGTCATCATCAAACTGGACTTCCACCCGAACGCTTTGTCTGATCACCCCACAGAGTGCGAAGGGTCCAGAGGTTTACGTTCTTGAGTTGTCTCCGGCCTCTGAGAAAGACGTTGAAAACGCCCTCCAACAATCGTCATTGGGAGCGTCGAAATCTTCTCCCTTTAGTTTTCACCAGGTGACATCGCGACCCGGTACTCCCATGCGGTTGGACGCTTTGGTGCCCGTTTGCCCCTCCAATGCGAAGGTCGACGCGCAGAGCCAAGGTAAGATTCTAACCACGTCAGATTCGACAATGTTTTCTGAGCATGTTCAATCTTCAAATTAGAACCTATCCCCTTCTATCCCATCTCGGAATTTCACCCACCTGTTTAATGAGGTCCGTATCACAAAAGTTGAGTGCCACTTGAAAGTGCTAATTGACAGGTGGGTTCTTAGATATTTAGAAGGCTCTGTGTTCAGTTGGACTCCCCCTACTTATGCTCTAACCCCCATCCTACGACATTCGACACCCTCCGTACGATACAGGATTTTCACCGATCAGTTATTGATAACTATGTCCTGGTCAAGGGATCGACGGGCCAGGGACCATGCCTTTCACTACTCATAATGTATTGGTGTAATTCTCTACGGTGCAGTACAAGATCCATCTTTTGTGGCCCCCCAGAATCTGAGAGGTTTTCCTATGCCGCACTTGAATTGCTTGGCTTTCTTTGGTTTTTTCCCCTTCTCCTTATAAAATATCGACGGTCAGGCAGGAGAAATTAAGATTATGTTTTTATGCATTTATGGCTCACGTATAGTAGTCCATTTGCTAGCCGAAACGAAGTGCAGCTTTCCTTGTAGTAATACCACCATGACATCCTACGTTTCATATTAATCTGGAAATAGTAATCATTCCAACTACGGTACGAACTGTACCATTGATATTCGAAGGATATCACGAATTACAATGAACCAGGTGTAGATACTTGTTCTAATAGGCATCTCGTAACAAACTCGCCTATTCCGAGATATCGCAAGTTGACTCTCAAGATTTCTCAATCATCGCCTCCTTCTCGTGGATCACCTCAATTCCTTCACAGGCTGCTGTTCCAGGAAGTTCCACGCCATTCCTAATTAGAATCCTCTCGGCATCTGTTTTGACATCCTTGGGAGTGAGACGATACTGCATCGGCATCATCCCCTTGCCAAAGGTCTTCGTGATGTGATTAGAACAAAGTAGGGCGATCACCATGCTAACGAGATGAAGAGGGACTAAAGAAAATGCGGCCTTCCAGATAGTCCGGAGATTATCTCGTTCAAAGTTGAAGAGCTTTGCCCTGCATCCTGGTAACGGGGTACGAAGATAGCACTGTTTACTAGGGGATATTTCGTGCATCGCGCTGAAGAAGCCGCAGCATTGGAGCGAATCCTGGATAACTCGCCTTCCGAAGGGCGTGTAAAACCGGCTCCATGAGAGACTGAGCTTCTGGTCCAAGGATAGAGTGGCGCGACGGTAGCTGGAATATCCTACAGCTAGCACTGAGAGCATCGACGGCCAGAGGAGGATGGTATATATGGCGAGTATAGGGCGAGAATTCAACAACGTCCCCGCAATTCCGAACATGGCTGTGAACAGGAGACTTGCGCCACACAAGGTGATGAGGACGAGAATATCATAATCGGCCACTGCCATCACCTGAGAGTCTTGCCAGGCTATAAAAGCAGCAATATGAAATGAGTGGGTGAGACTGAAGTCGCTGAGACTGGCTTACTATTGAACCATGTCATAGCGGCAACTAGCAAGCCTGCACAACCCGCGGCGAATACAGTCATGACGGAGAAGAGGAGGCACCATTTGAAGATAGTCCATTTAGCGATAATTAAACCCAGTCCTTGACCTTCCTCGAGGGCCGGAGCAGCCGCCATTCCAGGCTTGCCTTCCTCCTGCTGGAGCTCAGGGTCCTTGAAGTTCTTAGGTGCAGGCCACTTGTTCGTGAACTTGTCGGTGATTCGGAGTACCTGCACAGCACGACCATGACCTGAATCAATAGAAATGCCCGCATATATGGTGCCGGAAGGCTGGAATTCACCGCCAGAATCCGACTCGACCTTCGGGAAACGGATCACAGAAGGTGGCTGAACGTATAAAGATGATGGAAGGGAATCGACAGAATTGTCCAGCTTGGCAAGCTGGTCGCCATTCCCAGACGGATTACGAGAGGGACTAAGTGATAGAGTCTGAAGAATTTGCGAACGAGTCGATTCATCACGAGAAAGCGTCGGCTGTGAGTATGAACTCGGGAAAGAGTCGTCATCGGCGCGACGCTTGAGAGCCAAAGCACCGCCAGAACGACGTCGCACATTCGAATTCATGCCCGCCGCTGCGACCCCAGAAGAGGGTGCCCGATGTTCCATAGTGAAAGTGTAAGGTGAGGACGGAGTGTGACAAACAAGGCCGAACCGTGGTCTAATTCTAACTTACCTTGGGCGTTGTGATCGAAACTGGTGGTTGACCGAAAAAGGCGGCTCCTTCAAAGCTTTTTAGTACAATGCTACGCGAAAGAAAGCAAATACAATATGCGGGTGTATGATTTTGCAAAAGAAAGACGACGAGGTTCTTTGACATGATCAAAGTGATTATAGTTTTACCAGGTGTAGAACGGAAAGCGTATAGATAAGGTGGGGATAGGGTTAAGGAAGGGCGTGGATGAGCGAGAGTCCGATATGCATAGGAAAAAGATTCCAAATAGTTGTCCGTGTGATGAGTCGTGGGTATTCAGGCTGCATTCAAGGGAAGTTCGATTGGACAATTCGCGTCTGTGACTTGTGTCGATGCCGCGTGGGACGAGGGTAGCCCTTGGATGTTCATCTCGATGACGAGTCGAAATTTCACAGCTAAGAACCAGATAAGTTGCGAAATGACTTTTTGGTTCGAATCACTCACAGGGCCGTATGCCATCTGAGAAGAGACCCTTGTTCTTGCAACCGTTGTACCAGTTTTGGTCTAAATAAACGGGGTCAGCAGATTGAGATCGGATAAAAGGTAAAACTGACAGGTTTGGTCGCTCGAGTTGGTGGCAACATATGTAAAATTCAGGGGTAGCAGGACATCTGGGAACGACTTTGCTGGAAGAGAGATTTTGGCATAGTTTCCGGTGCCAATTAGCCGGTTCGTGTCAAGATCATAGACACTCGCGTGCAAATGATTGAACTTCAAGGGCAGGAAGTTGCTGTTAGTATCAACCTGCAGAGATGCGAAAGCAGGAAATGAAAAATTGGTGTACGCAGGTGCAAAAATAGTCGGAACTGCTTTTTCCCATGATCCTGTTGCGCTAACAAGTGGGGTGTCTCCGTTCAATGCGAATCCCGGAACCCGTGGAATAGTGAACGCCAAGATCACAGCAATGCTGAAGACAGGAAGATTAATTTCGGGGGTGTTTCAAGAACATGAGAAGCAACCTACACGCAGATGATACCGAATAAAACCCAGATAAGGACTTTGCGAGTGAAGTAATGTCCAAAGAGCCCTCGCTGCCCACGATTCCACTCCTTCCAAAATTGTTTCCTTGATTCTACCTTCCTCTCACGTTTCCCGGCTTTGGTTGCTTGATACAGTTCATCTTTCCCCCACTCGGCACCCAGAGCGGGAACAGTAACCATTTCGACTTTTGAAGGATCGAAGGGTTCGTCCTTGACTGAGGAGGATGGTGGGAGCTGTGTATACCTACAACAAAATTAAAACGATTGATAATTACCTCAGAAAAAATCCACATACGCAGATTGCGTCTGGCCCATTCCAAACGCAGTACTGTATCGAGGGCCAGCATTGTTGAAGTCGGCGTAAACGTCCCATGCGTCTGGCTGATTTCCGAGGTCGGTTTCCTCGTCCCTGCCCCCTTTTAGAGGCTCCTCCCTCCCAGCATGGAAAAATGACCCTCTGTTGTACCCTGCAGACGCTCGAGTTCCGTTGAGGTGATCTATCGAGTTTCTGTCGGGCTGAAAGAATGACGAAGCGTCATCACGACCTCTGGCACCGGTTGGCTGAGGAGGGTAGTCCTGGTTTAATGCATCGATTGAGGTTTTCCGAGCACCATAGAATGAGGACACTGTAGACTTTCGGTCTGAATCCATGGCAGCAGGCCAATGTAATAACCCGCACGTTGAACTGAAAATGGCCTTGGGAATAGTTGGGAATCCAGGCGTTTCGGTGTAGTGCAAGCCGCTTTCCCACGCGCTCGACAAATAAGCCGCGTCGCAAACACAATGAAATGAAGTCCAAGTCCAAAATTGGCGGGCATAGCGAAGACAGGATGCAAAAACTGACGGTAGTTTTTTTGTTTTGAATGATGTATCTATTCTTTTGCCCCGCTCGCTTGAATAAGTACTTTGCTGGCTCTGTCGATAGTACGAGTAGTACGGGCATACTTACCTGAAATACATGTCAGTCACGGGCACCGAAATTGCCATTCTCCATCCCCTGTTTTTAAAAATAATAATGAGGAGCGCATCGACGGGGGAAGTCCAGAGAAGTCCAGATATTAATGACACTTCAAACCTGCGACCTAAAGCAGACTCCGATTTTGTATGACACCGCCAGGGATCGGTGCGTCAAATAATCGTTAATTGCCCGCCATCCGGTTCTACATGTAACAGCCCGTTGCCAAAAATCAAGTTTATTGTAAACCTAGCATATTGACAAGGGTGCATCCTCAGCTATTCTATGCCATTGTTCTCGCAATTCCACGGTTGGAAGCACCATTATACATTAACCTATTTAATCCGATAAATATTTACAAGATAAAGCACTCAGATATGTCCTGGAGCTAAGCTACCACGAGAACCAAACTTCTACTGACACCCAGCCCAAACCAACAGTGGGGTGCTTTATGATCGTAAACGAGGCTAGGCTTTGACGTCGATCTTGGCCCTCCATCGAGGCCTCGAGGAATGAATCAATACATAGACACCCAAAACATAGAAAAGTATTAATAGTGCTGCCAAAAATACGATCTGCCACGGTCAGGAAACAAGTCGAGGGTACGGACATTAAATCCTTGTCACAGGAATGTGTTCCCGGATCCACAAAGCAGTCTCCTCTCTGGCGTTAAGCAGAGGATCTATCGGTGCGAAATTCCAGGACGCTGAGTACACTTCAGTGGCGCTCGCCTCGGGTGGGTACATTGATAATGCAGCCAAAGAGAGATATGTATGGTATGGGTCTGCAAAGTTGGGTCAGCGTACACTGGATGACGGAGCAAGTAATTGAATACCAGGATTCTCGCTGGGGGCTTTGGCTATTCCGCCGTATTTAAACTGACAACGCGACAAAAACATCGCCAGTGCTGCTGAGTTGACCAAGTGGCCAGCGCCCAGTATCTACCAAGATGGCAAATCTCAGCGCGAGGGCATCACCTAAGCCATAGACCTCACCTTCAGCGCCGCACCACACCAAAAGCAGTAGCATGCATCGGCGTCCTTGCCCGTCCGTCCGCTGAAGCCACCGGACTTATCCTGATTATCGAGCAACCACCGGATCGTAGCTTGACGCTCCGAGGGCGTGAGGATCTCTGATTCAGAGCCAGTGGCCAACGCCAGCTGAAGCGAAGCAATGGCGATGTATGTCGTTCCCCCTGGTCAAGGGATAGGTTGGTTGTCCAACAGAGTACAATAGCACTCACCCTGAGCTTCGCAGAAAGGAGACTGTCCGTATCCACCTTCGTAAGTCTTTAAGACAGAACGTGAGTAAGCCTTTTCCTATTGCTAGATACACAATCTTACTCTACAAGTAGCGACGAACGCAAGTGCTTGAGGTACATCCACGCCGGACCAATCATTGAGCATGCTGCTGATAGCAAAAGCGCAGTACAAGGTCCGTAAATCAGACTCGTTGCTTCCGGGAACAGTCGAGAAACTTGGCAGAAATATTTATCAGGGAGCATATTAATAAAGCACTTGTAGATGTTCTTTTACCTTCCATCCTGTCTCTGGCAAGCGCGCAGGAAGTGCAGAAGCTCTTCTCGATCTAATCTTGAGAAATCGTCCCGAAGAATGGCAAGAGAAAGCAAAGCCGTATAAGTCATGATGATGTGGGGAGTATCGTAATCCGTATACTCTAGCTCCTGTATGGGTTGTGGACATCGTGAGCTAATGTTCATCGGCATGTAATGAATTTCGATGCCTTTTGTGACTCGGAGAAGTGTTTCGCAGTCATAAATGGACTCGGCCTAAAGCCAGACCCATATTTTCCTCCTACAAGGTGGGGATATTGAGAGGAGACCGGGCGAAGGCGCTAAGCAGACCTACGAGCGTATTGCTCCCATAACCATTGTATCCATGACTTGCGATCTTTTATGGAAACTTGTTCCTCGAGAACGCCTAGGAGATCCAAAGATCCTATGCAGTAAAAAGCGAGGGCCAATCTATGAACCAAATTTGTAAGAACGTCTAAAAGTGTGACGGAAAATGCTTATCACCTAGAAGCATCTACATCAGTTTGCGAGGCCGGAAGCCCTGACGATAGTATATAGTACGTCAGAAAGCTAAAAGTCGAAATCGGCAAGCAAAAAACGACGGACCATTAAGGCATCGTCGACAATGTGCCACATGCCCGGCGCGAGAGAAAGGAGGAAGCTGGGATGATGGATCGGACATGGTTGCGGGAGGCGGCACGATTTCGGAATCCGGATTTAGCCTCGAAATGAGAGGTAGGTACAGGACCGATACATAGTTGGATAGCTTTTATATGAGGGGGAGAAATCATTATTTCTATTAAAAGTTGGATAGTACGAAGGGTGCTGGTGTTGAAGTGGAGGCATTCGATCATCAGCGAGAGAACCATGCTTATCCAGGGTGCACACTTTTTTGAGACGGTCCTCAAAAGACTTCGAGTTCATGTCGCACCTATCGGATGCAAGATGAGAGAAACATTTACGGCACCAGTCTGCTCCGCGCAACGTGGGGGTTGGAAAAGAAAGATCGAGCAGTCATAATCAACACCAAAAGTGCTTAATGAACGCCAGGCAAACTGGGTCGAGTACAATAGTACAGAGAAAGTTCGCAAAGAAGTCTGCTAATCAATAGGGGATACGAATAACAGGGTGGATGAAGGTCGAATTAAAGAAAAGAGGATAATAGGGCACAGCTTCACAAACCTGCCATACCCATCTGGAAGGTCCCTCTCGTCGGTAATTGAGATTGAGTCGCCATTTGCCCCCCTTGTTGAGAGGCAGCTTGCGGTTGAGGCGGTTGAAGCACAAGCCCGGGGCCTGGCGCGAAAGCTGGGGGCGATTTCTCCTCCAAGTCACTATATAACACCGTCATCTCTTTGCGTTCTTTGCACCAGTTATCAGAATCCCAGAAGGTGTATTGACCCTGCTCGCCTCCACCTCCTTGTACTTTCTGAGAAGGCGAAGTACCGCTCTCCTTCGTAATCCATAACCGGAGGTCTTTGTGGTACCGCCAATTACGATTCCACCTGTCAACAAACGCGCGTCATTGATAAATGAACCAGTTCAAAAAAAAATTGAGCCAGAGCAAGATCGATGTAAAGCATCCCTTCAATAACGGGGGACCATGAATCAGGAAACTTACAGCTCTTGTGCAGCCACTTCCTGGAGTGCATCCCTCGGACTTGCGTAGAACATGAAAAATAGGGTCTCATCGCTAAACATTGCGGCCTTAGCTGGCCCAGGTGGTGGTGCTTGCACGCTAAGGTAGCACGCTGGAAGATGAAAGTCTGGCTCCACCGTTCGCGCTGCCGATTGGTCTGCCCAAGGCGTAATGAAAGTCGAATACAGATTCCTTGCCCATCAAATTAGAAATGAACATGAAGTGAAGAAGAAGAGGGACTCACCCTGGAAACCCCATGTCCAACCCCATTGTACCTAGATCTGTGCCTATTGAAGTTAGGCCGTGGTCCGCTTCTGAATTTGCATTCCTCATCATCGCAATTAATGACAATAACCCCCAGCGATCTGCGGCACTGATCAACACCTGTTGTGCAGGCGTTTGCGGGTGTTGCAGATGTGAGGTTGAAGCTGCTGTTGGGTTCGCTGGATTACTCGGTGTAGGTATCGGATTTGAACTGCCATTTGGATTCGGTATGTTTGGATTTGCATGCGAATCACCAGGGTTTAGACTGTTTGAAGGGTAGGGCGTTGAACCACTTGTCGGAGGAGCCGTTGGATTCGCAATGGCACCAGGGGCATGCGTTGGTTGGTTTTGTGAGAATGAGCCTAAGAGAGAATGGACATCATCAAGGATGTGCATTAATACAACGTATGGGAGGCGAATTACCGTTTGGCTATAAAATAAATTGGTGGTCAACGTGTGCGCAACATTCGGTATATTAAGGGTGCTTACACCGTTGACACCTCCGGGCTGCTGTGATTGAGAGATAGGGTTGACATTTGGAGAGCTCCACGCCGCATGCGAGGCTTGATTCAACTTCAACGAATAGTTACTCTATGAACAGATCGGTATTAAGCTTCGTGTTTGACAAAAAATCAGATAATGCAAGGCCGCAGAAAAAAGGACACCACTGTCCGACGCGAAAGTTCGATCCTTTGAAAGAGAGAACACACCCTTTGTTGCTGTTTCTCCACGTCCGTCTGCCCTTGTTGAAACCCAGGATGTACGTTCCGTGACTGCGAAGGTCCTAGGTTCAGCATTCCAGGCGTACCTTGTAGGCCAATGCTGTGACCACCCAAGATATTTTGTCGAAGTGTTTGCTGTTCTGATGGCTGAAAACCATTCAAACCAGGTGGGTGAGCCAGATTATCTTGCGCCGATAGTTGGTTTTGTAGGGGTTCGCGGGATTGTTGGTTCGTTTGTACTTGTCCTCCGAGGGCGGGGAAATCGTCTGGAGTAAAATCTCGTGTTTGACTTCCCGTCGTGGAACCCCCAATGGCATTTCCCGTGCCGCCCGTGCCTCCTAATAGTACTCCGGTGCCTGCCTGAGTTGCATAACTCGCTGTCGTCCCTCCCCCTGAGCCGTTATTACTACTACTGGGGTTTGGATTCGCAGGTGTTGAACCGAGCGCAGGAAAGTCGTTAAGGTCCAAGCCAACTTCACTAGCTGATGATACCACCGCCGGCGTTGCGCCCAGTCCAGGAGTTGGCGCAAGCAATGATGACATCGTACTTTGTGTTCCGTTCGACTGTGGTTGTTGTTGTTGCTGCTGCTGAGATGGAAGCGACTGCTGTTGCTGTAGTACATTCGATGGCTGATGCTGGCCCAGTGCACCACCAAACGAAAAGCTGCTTTGTCCCCTTGGTTGGTTAAATCCCAGAGTTGGCTGAGGCGTCAGGCCTGGCAATTGGGACTGCTGCGTTGCTGTTCGATGACTAGTCGGTTGAAGGTTAGGCACGTATCCTGCACCTGCTGGAAGAACACTGCGCGGTGGCAGGCCATAAGTTGGATATGAGGGGCGGAATTGGTTGGCAAGAGCCGGGTTCGCAGTGAGGTTTGGTGGCCTCTGCTGTGGTTGGCCTGCGGACATTCAGCTCGAAAAAACGGAGGTGAAAAAGCTTCATTAGGTCTTGCCTGAATGAAGGATTCTACTCACCTGGCCGATTCATTTGTTTTTGGGGCAGCAAAAAAGGGAGAAAAAGATCTGGGATATGTCCTAATAAATTGACGGGCGCTAATCGACCCGCTGAGCTGCCCACCTTGAGTGTAGATGGCAAGGTAATACTGTGGATATTCACAAGTAAATTGGTGCGTACGGATCGCGAGCACCATTGTTTGACCTTCTTTGGTAGTGATTATGTAACGGTTGTTCTTCCACGACAAAAAGAGAAATAGGAATTGATGTAGAATCAGTATCGAAGTTCCCATTTCACAGGACCAGTATTTAGATCTACTGGAATATAGCGAAAGGTACTCGCATCGAAGGTATTGTAAAAAGCACTTGAAAAAAGATATACTTACCTCTCCTTAACGAAAAGCAAATAACTCAAGTACATAGTAAGAACTTGCAGCTATGCCCAGGGTTATAAATAAAACTCCTATGTTTTCGGATAAATCATAAAGAACATATATACTGCTCGGAACACCAATGTTAACAATAAGTATGCAGAGAAAGAACCTCACATCATATGAATAAAGATTTTTGTACTGAGTGGTAGGTTCCAACAAGGATCTACCAGTAGCCATCGCGTAGGTGAGAGGTTTCAGCATCTCAGCATGAAGGTACGGCAGGTATACGTAACCACCAGCATTGCGTTTATCAGGACGAGTGACCTTTGGGAAAGAAGTGCTGAGACCTGGGGGAAAGGAGAGACGACAAATATCCATGCAAACCAACCCGTTATCGCGGAGGGAATGGTCAGTCGGTGATCTACGTATGGCGTTTGGGATGCACGACTCGTAATAACGAGCTCATTGATAAAACAGCCACTCATGTGGTGGAGGGATAAAACGGGAATCCCAGAGAAAAGGAAAAGAAGCTGACAGAGGTGGTCAAATAGCGGAGCACGGCGCCAAGAATGAATGTTAGCTTCTAAATCTCTGCATAGGATTAACCATAAAGACAAATCTCGTCGGTATCCAGATCCAGGTTCCAAATTCAATCAGGGTGAACGAATGACGCTTCGACGATGTCAAGTTATTGAATCGTTCGAGAAAGGGAAATCTCAGGGCTGTAATGACCAGCGAGTCTCCATATTTCAATGCTGTCCATCTCGGTGACTAGTTGGTGAGGAAGGTAATGGACCCAGAGGTTTTGAAAAGAGTGTGGCTTCTGCAAGGCTTCTGAGGCAAACAACAACAACGCCAAAGTTTATATTCAGGATTAGTCTGCAGCGCGATTCCACCAAATCGCGTTCATGGAGGTTCGTCCAATCCTCCGTTTACTAGCCCACAATTCAGCCCCCTTCGCGCAATACTATAGGTTCTTAATCCACGCGCAGCTCTTCTGTCAAACTATGAAGTCCTAAGCCTACTCCAAGAGCTCGAGTCGGACCACCTTTTAAGAACAAAAACCGCCCTCCGAGTCAAGAAGGAGGAAGAGGCGTCTGGGACGACCGGCGCATCAAATTCAACGGTTAATACCCATTTAGAGGCCAGTGAAAACCTCAGAACTATTGAGGTCGAGGTACGAGTCGTAGTCTTCAGCCCATTAATTTCGATGGTTCATTTCATTTAGGCCATCAGCTATCTCGCAGCCGAGTACCTCCCTACAAGCTCTCAGACAGAGGAGGGAATAGCAGGCCTAGTAAAAAACCTTGCGCCTTTCAGCCTAACCAAGGCAGAAAAACTACAAGTTGTCAATTTAGCTCCGACTCTACCAGTCGAACTCTATGTTGTAAGTTGGAGTTTCGAAGTTTTTTATCATTGTTGTCAACTTGATGACCCTTACTTTAACGATAGATTGTAGAGGAGCTAGAAGACAGGCTAGGAGAACAAATTGACGAGATCCTGGAACATGTGCAGAAGTCGTTGGTTGTATCCACGAATGAGGTCAAACCGAACGGCATAACTGCTCAAACATCAACCGAAACATCTATAGCAGTCGTCGATGAAGAGCAATGGGACGAAGATGCCGACGCAATATATGACGAGGAAGTTTTCGACGACACAGGTGCAGGAATTGGGGTCGAAGGGGATTTGGAAATGGATGACGACTGACAAAGGAATAGGAATTCGACGAGTTAAATTGTGCTACTGAGAAGTCCCGACCCCCAACTAGTGGCTCAGGTTGTTGCAGATCGCAGCCCACCCTGGCAGTTTTGCCCCATTCCTGCGATGGACAAGGTGCATGAAAACCATGCTCTCAGCCTGCTTATGGCACAGTGGAATGGACTTTCCTCTACAAGGCTCCTAGTCCCAAAGAGTCATTTGGTACATGTCGCGTATTATTTTGTCCCCATCAGAATGACATACATACGCTTCTATGTATAATCGAATCGCGAAAGTGACCGTAGCAATTCGGTGCATGTGAGATGGATGAGCACCAAGCAACATCGTTAGGAACCTATGAACCTGTATGGAAGAGTATTGTAACAATTTGAAAACGAGTGACTGGGGCAAGGAGTTGATATGTAATGACAGACTAGTCCATTTTGATGAATGGCTATGGGTTGTGTGGTAGATTGGAAGATCATACCAATAGAAGAAAAGAAAAGGAATGCGGTGTGGGTATGTGGAAAGTGATGAGGATGGTTGCGAGCAGGATAATTGCAAAAGTCGGGAAAGAAAGCAGTCCGTGCGAGATTGATTGAACAAAGAGTCAGGAAGAGATCGGATGCAGGTGTGGGGAAGGAGGTTCAGTGCCGAAGGTGGTGTTTGGTTGGTAGTGGAGATAGCGGAAAAGGCCTTCCTCTGGCCAAAACATAATACAAAAATGGAAAGCGGAGGGCGGAGATTCATCATGCGTAAACGGCGACCAGAACAATAAATGGAATATAGGTAATCAAAGACACAACAGCCATGAAACGACATCGTATTCGCCACGATTTCGCATCTGAAACGAAAAAAAGAAGAAAGATTTAGATTTGATCAACCAAGAATCTGAGAGGAATTGATCTCGCTTACCATGTTCAACTTGGGGATCATCTAATATTACGCCTTTTTCCGCGTCGGTGCTACCGAGATGTCTAGTCCTTGGAATAGGAAGGAAGGCGGCAATCCACCATAGGGGAAAGAGTATGAACCCAATGAAAAAAAGCCAAGAGTGCAGTGGACTGCCCCCTCTTTCCACCCAGCCGCTCCATCCCCACCCTGCTTCACCTGTCTGTACCTGCGAAGGAAATGCCAACGACCATGGCGTGCTCTGAATCGGAGATGGTTTCCGTGGATCGCGCATATGAAATGTACCAGTGCGTCCAATGGATGGAGCGTGAGGTGAAATAAGGGCAGATATCGGTATGGATGCCTGCGAGAGACTCCGTCTTGACGGAGGTAGTTGCTGCTGCCCATTGTAGTGCGACGCCTGACTAGCGGAGGGCGCAGATGGGGGTCCATAACCATAGATATGGGATGACCCTGATAGTGGACCGTGGCTGCCTTTGCTTGACCACGATCCCGTAGTTTTGGCGGTAGGTGGGCTTTCATTGGGTGTGGGAAGACTGCCAGCATGCGAAGCTGATCGAGAGCTTGTCCGCCCTTCAGATGCCTCGCTTAACCGCACTCTTTTACTCCGATTGAAAGATGAGGGCGCATGTGCCGATGAGCCAGAAGTGGCCGATGTTCGATGGGCTGTGGCACATGAATGTAAAGACAATGAGTCAATCAATAAATCACACGCCGTTCATACAAGGGGGGAAAAAAAGCGTACTTCGTGGGTCTGGAGCAAAGGTCGCTCGAGGCTCCTTAGGAGGGGTTTTATCGCCACTGACACCAGCTTCTTCTGCTTTTCTCTTCCCGGAGCCACTTGAATATGACTTCTCAATGACGGCCGGCGCACTTGGAGTCCGCAGAACGGACGCGGTAGGCATCGTAGGCGTAGACTTATGATGTGTGCGCCGTGTGGGAGAGATGGGGGAAGCCTCTGGGGTGGGTGCGATCACAGAGAGTGTCGGGGGTTGCAATAAGGGTGAAGGACCTTGCACATTCCCAAGAATGGGCGAAGTATTGAGCTTTGAAGGAGGAGGAGAAGGGGTCTGCGTTCGAGAAGGAGAACTGAGAGTTCTACCTCCTTTTCGGGAGTAAGAGCCTGACGGTGAAGGGCTTCCTCCACCTGAATTTTCCTTTCCTTTCCTCGCAACTTTTGCTGACGAGCTTGTGGGTGGTATTATAGAATCTCCATGGGACATGACGTTGTTTCGTATGGGAATCCCTGAAACTCTTTCAGACGATTTGCGCGTAGAATCGCGACTATTTATCGTAGTGAGGTGTTCAAATAAATGGTCGTCCGTTAATTTATGGGTATAAGAGTCTATGACTGAGGAGTTACAACGAGAAAGAAAAATATGAAAACACTGACCTTGCAAAAGAAATGGAGAACCTAGCCGCGATACACCTCCAGACGACCGCTAAAGAAAATGAAGAACAAAGAAGATGAAGGGAAGATAATGGACATAAGAGGGCGGTATGTGACAAGAATCCAAGGCACCCACGTTTTTGCCGCGTGCCCTTCCAAAAGAGGAAGGCGGAGGACCACGATGTGGACGTCCCTCGGCACCTTGTCCTCCTTCGCCCAACGCAAGGCTAATTACCGCCTTGGAAACCTGGATTTCCCAACCTCCGTCTCCCGCGCTTTCATGACCTATTGAAGACGCTTGTTTTGCACTATACTCTGCGCTCGATCGCCGACTACTCGCGATGCTGCTCTTGCTTTGTGACCTTGAGTGTAGAACTTTTCCTGAAAACTTCCCAAATGAAACATCGACATTTTCAACGGTGGACTTTGATCTGGGCCTCAACTCCTTTTTCTTGGTGTTTCTGGTAGAAGCCCTCGAACCTGTTAAAGATGGGAGAGAATGAGTCGCACGTTGGATTAACTGGCCGATTCCGGGTCCTTGCTGCAGTTCATATCCCGAACCAATAGGTAATCCCGAAAATACATGCGTTCCAGGTGGTATAGTGGATTCCTTCTGCGCTTTGAATGCGGGATGGTCGAGCGCAGGTAGGGGTGGGGGAATTTCCTTACAATCGAAGTAGGATCCCCCGTGTTTCGGTTCCGATGTCGACATTGGCGTTCGTGTCCCGAAGGTATTTGGAGATGGGAGAATAGTATCCCTGGCCAAGCTCCTGGACGAAATACCTCGCAAATGAGGAGTGGAAATGTGAAAAGATTGTGTCGTCGATGACCCTGGGGTCTGGGGTTGGGTGTCTGAAAAAGTCAAGCGAGATGGTGAATTGGCATGACTTTGAGGCTGGCTCAGGCTGGACTGGCTTCCCGATTTTGGCGCGCTGTGTCCTTGGGTACCTGGATTAGCATACTTTCTTTCCGTGCGCTTTCCAAAGGTTGACCATCGAGTAATTGAAGTCGACATGGAATGACCTATTAATTGGACCCTGTCTGCGACGTTCGAGGAATTATGTGGGATGCCATACACGGGTGTATCTGACACAGTCGGGTGCTCCTTTTGAGACTCCTGTGTATTGTTATACGATGAACTCTGGGAGGGGTCCTTGTTCTTGATGTGCTTCTGGTGCGCCATGAGGCCGCCATGGTCCTTTTTTTTATGGGCTTCTTTTTGTGCAAGCGGCCTTTTTGTACTCGGCTGTAGTGCCACAAAGTCCACGCTTTCGACTTCCAATGATTTCATATGGTCCTGATCGTTCTGCCTATTTTCTGACATGTATTCGTGGCCCTGAGATGACATCTAAGGTTTGGGTGTATCTTTCGTTCCACAAATGACAAATTGATAGACTCTCTGTGGTTGGCGCTCTCCTCAGGAGGGATCAAGCCCTCTGGACGACTGTTCCAGCGGCGCCAAAGTGAACGGAGCATGTGGGTGCTTTGAAGGGAGCCCCTAACGACAGGCAAATAATTCGGACTCGTATGCCCTGGTAGGCATCGCTTCGAACGTGATGGTCACGAATAAGTACAAGTTGTAACGTGTGGATCCTTTCGTGAAGGTTTATCCGCCTTTTGTTGCATTTACTCGTAGACGCTACTGGTCCACCTCAAAATTATTAGATAAAGCTTCGTTTCTCGTGTGTTGTAACATCTGTTGTGCGATGTTTTAAATGCATTCCTAGCCTACTGTACCACTTCAGTCAATTCGGGAATCGGCAGTCATTTGGGCACGTCACGGCGCATTTTTCAAAAATTCAAAAACTCCTGCGCTCATTCGGGAGGCTCTCCTAACCAAAAAAACCTGTAAATCATGTTTCTCAATAATCACTGCAAAATTTGAAGACGTCGACGTATTGAGTGGGGCAGGAAATCGATTATTACAAACTCATGGACAGTAATAACATGAACTAATACTTTGCACTGGCATATTACTCACACGCCCGCCAGCCATTCAAGTTCACGCACAATTTCCCCATTCTCAAAACAGTCAAGATACTTCGAAACCAGGTCCTTGAACTCGTCTCGCCTCAGATTCCTACCTACCAAGTCCTCACCCAAAGCCTTCCGTGTTTCAAGCCACACTTTGTTTTCCTTTCCTTCTTCAGGATCACTTTTTGCATCAGCGAGTAGAAATACCCGTCTGAAAAATCCTCGCCGTCACCGAATACGTGCACGAAAAGAAGGGGATAGAGCGTGCTGAACATGATGAGTGTCATAATCATCTGTTTGAAGAGGCAGATCCCGTAGCCATTGGAGATGAGATGTGAAAGCGGTTTACCGCTGGCTGCATTGCGCATACGCCCAGCTTCGCAAGTAAGCTCGTCGAAAATAGCCTGATCTCGTACGTTCCGTTCGCGCAGTGGGTCGCTCTCGTCCCACGCAG
>Ga0307509_10003269_pt1 | contig 24934 bp, 12 predicted proteins | sample 10_EM_MG_FD_202245 | JGI IMG/M metagenome (GOLD analysis project Ga0307509, IMG submission 202245) | Populus trichocarpa ectomycorrhiza microbial communities from riparian zone in the Pacific Northwest, United States - 10_EM | ecosystem: Host-associated > Plants > Roots > Unclassified | place... | reverse complement strand
CTGAGCCGCCGCCACCGCATAACCACATCATCCAACTAACCTGTTAGGTGGGAAGCCATGTGGTCCCTTTTCTATGTAGTTAACTTACTCGATCTGAAAGAAGACTAGCTGTTGAATTTTCAACCTCACCTCCACCTTCCTCGAAAATTCTCAAATCTCCATTCTCAACACCAAAAGAACTCCAATACCATCATTTAACCTCATCGCCGAAACACCCTAACAAAACACAAAAGATCCAATCCTTTGCCTAAAAGATGGAGAATTCAACCCAAGAATCCCACCTAAGATCAGAAAACACTGTAACATATGAATCCCCATACCCTCTCTATGCCATGGCAATCTCTTCAACCGCATCTCGTGCGAACCAATACCAGCGGATTGCCTTAGGTAGCTTCATTGAAGACTACAACAACCGTATAGACATCGTCTCTTTTGACCCTGAAACCCTCTCTATCAAAACCCACCAAAATCTCTCTGTTGAGCACCCTTATCCACCCACAAAGCTCATGTTTAGCCCTTCATCTCTTCACAAGTCCAATGACCTCTTAGCCTCTTCTGGTGACTATCTTCGATTGTGGGAAGTTAGAGACTCTGCTTCTGTTGAGCCTCTTTTGGTGCTTAACAATAGTAAGACAAGTGAGTTTTGTGCCCCTTTAACTTCTTTTGACTGGAATGATATTGAACCTAAGAGAATTGGTACTTGTAGTATTGATACAACTTGTACTATTTGGGATATTGAAAAGGGTGTTGTTGAAACACAACTTATAGCTCATGATAAAGAGGTTCATGATATTGCTTGGGGAGAAGCAAGGGTTTTTGCTTCAGTTTCTGCTGATGGGTCAGTTAGGATTTTTGATTTAAGAGATAAGGAACATTCTACTATTATATATGAGAGTCCTAGACCTGATACACCCTTGTTGAGATTGGCTTGGAACAAACAGGATTTGAGGTATATGGCTACAATATTGATGGACAGTAATAAAGTTGTGATCTTGGATATTAGGTCTCCAACAATCCCTGTTGCTGAGTTGGAGAGGCATATGGCGAGTGTCAATGCTATTGCTTGGGCTCCGCAGAGTTGTAGGCATATTTGCTCTGCTGGTGATGATTCACAGGCACTTATTTGGGAGTTACCTACTGTGGCTGGGCCTAATGGGATTGATCCAATGTCAATGTGCTCTGCTACTTCTGAAATTAACCAGCTTCGATGGTCTGCTGCACTGCCTGATTGGATTGCTATCGCGTTTTCAAACAAAATGCAGCTTTTAAAAGTTTGAGGTGAATTGATATTCATTTTTTGGTGTATTACATTTGATGTTAATTGTTAGTGTGTTATCTTTGATGTTAAATTTTAGTGGTGGAAACTTGAGAGTGTTTCTAGTTAGTTGTTTGCTTCCTTTGGTTGAATTCAGATTGATTCATCTTGTCTTATATGTCCTTTTATCCCGTTTTAGAGCTACTGACTTTTGCTTGGACGCGTTTTATCTAGTTGTATTGCTAATTAATTCTGCTTAGTTGTGACTAAATATACCAAAATAACATGTTACTATTCTCAATGCCAACAAAAGTTTGTCTTCATGTTGATTTTATTTTAATTGACAAACGATGCCGTGGAACTATTAAGATAACAATTGAATTGCTCCTTACAAAACTACTTTGCGGCTTCTTTTATGCCTGTGTAGCATTTTAGTTGTTGTCTGCTGTTCTACGGATCGACAGAATTGTTGTTTACCTTGTGCAATATAATTACTTGAATACATGCCGTTCAAAGTTTGATTGGCAAATAAATGTTGAGAATTTTGCATCTTTGGGTTCTTTGTCCCCCTTGCTCCTCTTGGATTCGAGGTTGCTTTTAGGCTCTTAGTTTTCAGCTCACTTTTACATCCTCCAGGACTTCCTTTTCTAAATGTTTGGTTGCTTGTCCGTGTTGCCTATGTTCTACAGCCTGGCCCGCAATTTTCCTTGGACATTGTTGTTGAATGGCTTGGTTATGATCCAGTCTTTGGTTGGTAGTATTTATGGCCATGATGAATGCACCTTTTAAATCCACCCTCAACAATAGTTGCCTCCTTTGAGTCCGTTTCTTCTTTTATTTTGCAAGACAGACAGATTGCTAGTGATGAAGGAGGGAGCTAGCAAGGGTCCTGGATAGTTCAAATCAGATTTCAATATATTTTCTAATATGTAATGTATCCATCCAATCTGACTTTAGTTTCTTTGTGGATCATTATGGAGAGTTTTGAACATCGATGACTCTTGTCTTCAATCTGGTCAAGTTCATGGACTCATCTCCCTTATTATGCTGATGCAGTTGTGTTCCGGGTTTTGTGACTTGTAACCTTTACTTAGGCACCTGGTTTTTGGCACTGTGTTTATACTTCTTCATTGTATAAAAACTGTTACATCTCATGGAAAATTCTGCTTTGCATTTACCTACCTTTTATCATAGAAAGTAGAGCTGAAACGTTTTATCATTGTAAAGTTTATCATGGCTTCTTTGCTCCCTTTATGTTAAAAGATCATGGCATACCATGTTTGGAATGCACTGCGAAGTTGTCTTACGTTCGAAACTCGTAATAGCTTTTGATATTAACCCTGAGGCTCGATTTAAGTTTGATTTGTTGAAAACTTTCATGGCAGTGATCATTCATTGGTGCACCTGTTAGAAAATTTGCTTATAAACATGGTCAATGAGCACACAAATAAATAAATTAAAAGTGGGTTTACTCACTTTTGGAATTATTAGAAATTATTTTTCACCAGAAATACCTTAATATGAAATACTAATATGATTAAAATAAATTATGGATAAATAAAAAATTAGTTTTAAAAAAATTTTAGCTGACATCTTCTGTGAAAACTTGAAATCTTTTATCTCATATTTAAAAAATAAAAATTTTCTTGTAATTTATATAATGAAAAATTAAAAAGTTAAAAAAAGAGCCAAAAGGGCTTGTGCACTCCACATAATATTCCGTTGGAGTTTATGCTTGATGTCCATTGGTTTTTCTGATGAAAGAATGTCATCAATTAATTTCTTGTCAGGGATTTTATTTTTGTTGGTGATTCTATTAGGAGCTTATTCTACTGATGGAATTGTTGATGAAGTTTGCGCGCCAAAAAAATAGCGACGTGTTTTTACTTTTGTCAAAAACCGACAAAATATATCATTGGTAATGCTGTCAGTGTCGGCCATGAATTAAATATCACCAATGAAATTACCATTACAGTGCTTCATCAGAGTCCAGAAACTTGAAAGTATCCAATAATTCTTCGACAAAATTGGTTGGGATATTTTTTACGGACTCGCAGTCAGAAATTTTTATATCCGGTGATAATTCTATTGGTATTTCAGTGATTTTATTTTCATGTTCATTTATTATAATCTTGGTTGCCTTTTTTTAACCTAAAATCAAAACAACAAATTTGAACAACAAAATTTTATAATATTAATTTAACAGTTAATACAAATATTTTCATTACAATAAAAAAAAATCCTAACAAGATGGAGTTGGAAGTGAAAGGGGAGGAAAAAATCCTGAACCGGGAGGTCCATGATGTACAAAAATGGGAGGATAATATGTCGACAAGCATGCATGTATTTGCTCTCATTGCTTCCTATTTTGTTCTTCGTACTTTGCCTTCGGATCGGCCTTCAAAACACACAATCTTTCATCAACTTGTTCTCAGACTATCTCCTGAACGACTGATGATGGCTGGCTTGGGTCGGATTATGGGTTGTCTACAGTAAAAAAAACTACAATTTGTACTCATATCTTAAGTTGTAGTCATAGACATGTTGTAAACCCGATTCCTATCGGGTAGCTTCGGCTCCCAACCACAATTGAGGATCATATTCCAAATGGGTAGAAGTGTCCTTTTTGTGTTTCGTACGTTTGCTGGTGTTACATGCTTCCTGCAAAAAAAAAAGGGTCAAATTTCAAAATCCAAGTAAAAAATTTAAAAAACAAAAGTCAAGCCTATTATAACTTTTCAAAAATTACATACAATGAACGCTTCGGCTTTGTTGTTGACAAAATGTTGCAGCCCTTTTACCTTATCTTTTTTTCTTATATGTGTTTCAACATATAACTCCATCGGAGATGGTTCGCGTCCAAACTATATATGTAGCCTGCAAAATGAATCCTTTGTTAAAAATTATCATAAATAAACATTAAGTTTACATTTGAAGAAAAATATTTAAAAGACATAACGAGGTATTATCAAGCATTTTCAATGTTTCATAAAAGGAAGTGATTCACCAGTGATTTTGCTTATGGAACCATGAGTCTCTTTGTTTTTGTTTTAAGACTCGTATAACAAGCGCCTTCTGAAACTATCTGATGCCATAAATTCTTGAAATTTTTTCCAATTACTTTTCGTGATGTGGCTTGGTCTATAATTTTTTTCATAATAAAATGTCATCATACTCGACCATGCTCTTTGCATATTTGTTAGCGTCATACCACAAATCATGTAACCTGGTTAAGAAAATCATTAAACAGAAATATATAAATTTGACATGTTACAACTTACCTAATTGAATTGTGATTTTCTCAGACTCTCCTGGCCAACTCATTTTTTGCATCTCAGAAAAAGAATTTCTCATAATTAATTTTGTAAACTAATTTGGTCTCTAAATTTAAAAAACTACATATTAACTAAAAGTAGGGATTATTTATCTTCTAACTTTAAAATTTCCCCATGAAAGTTTAATCATACTCATCCATTTAGGATGATCTTGAAGCTGATTTCATTTAAACAATGGTTCTTCCATCAAACATTTCATCATTGATGTTATCCTATGAGCAAGTTTAATATTTGTAGACCTGAAAATCATTTAATCAAAGCCATTTTTATTTTTCATTAATGAAAAAATTTAAATAACTTAATACAAATCTTCAATAATTATATAAAAAAACATGACTTACATGATGAGGTTCGTCTTCTGTTAAACAATAATCTTGCCAAACATGAAGTCTATAGAAAACGAGATTTTGGCTCTGCAACCCATATTGAACGAGCCTTGATCGGTAATGTGTGCAATAGGTTTCTTTTCATGATCGACATCTAAATGCATAGTAGACTTATCAACACTACTAATTGATGAAGTAGTAATTCTCATATTCAACTTGGAACCTTTTCTCACCATCTTGACAATATAACTAGCCAATTCAATAAGAACATAAATCATGGATTTAACCACCTCTATTTATCAACAAAAACCACAATTATTACAGTATACTATGGAAATTTATAACTAAAACAATAGTCAAGCCTTAAAGCAGAAAAAAAAAAACTTGATTTATATGTAAGTGGACATGCCAACCAAAACAACATGTGCACACGACAATATTTTATATAATTTAGTGCATATTGTATATGCTCTTTTTATTCATAACTACGGAAAGATCTTGGATTGCTACCGTGGCTTAGAATTAGTGCAAATTTGTTTTATTCTTAATACTTAGAATGCCTTTCGCAACCCTATCATAACCATTATGCCAATCATTCATTATTATAATCTCCTTTCACTACCTCTAAATCAACCCAACAACCCTTCATCTATATTTTCCATTATCCCCTTTATAAAATCAAGCATAAAACCACAAAACATATTTTAAAACACACAAACTCAATTCATTACAAACCAACTCTAACCGCTTTATCAAACATCATAAACTTCTACTAACCCAAAAACCACCACTACAAACCATCACCTTCTCTGTTAAAATCAAGCTTTTATTTTTACACTTCACACATGAACATCTAATTTTGTCTCCACTAATATTTTTCTGATTAAAAAGTATAAAACTAATAAAACCCTTAACCACCTTTAAAGATAATCTTGCTTATATAACCTTTCAGGTGAATCTCAATACATCCAAGAATAATCATTCATTACTTATAAAACCTATATAAAATATTGATGATAAAATTTATAAATAATGTAACCATCAATTTAAAATTTAACTTTTTTTGTTAAAAATAAATTCACAATCCAATAATCAATTATCATTTCTACACAAATTGAATGTTGTGTCAAAATGTGAATTGACCAATTAAATTAACAACAAATACTTGATGCCCAATTAATTATCTATCATTTGTTTAATTCAAACTTATTCAATCTAAATTAATACCTTTTAATTATTATTAATTCAAAAAAAATTAATTTTTACTCAAATTTCCAACTTAACAATAAAATTGACAAAATATAATTGATACCTAATAAATAACCCATCGTTTATTCCATTATAATAAACCTAAGTTACAAAATCAAACTCATTTTTATCAAATTATAAACAAATTCAATTTCCATCAAATCTTAAACAAACCCTGACGTACATACAAATCAATACATTTATACAACAAAATTCTCTAGTGAGAAGTTATACAAGCAAACTACAAATACTACAAAAACATTTCAATAAATTAACCTGAAATATAAATGGATTATAAAAAAAAATAGACAGGTTTGCTTACTTAGTGTAGCAAATCTTCAAATAAATAAATCAAGATAAGGATGTTGACACTATTGAAAGTTGGTGTAACCACCCTAATTTTCTTGAATTGATATCAATTATAATGACTCGATTTTTTTTATATTATTATTATTATTATTTCTACCAAAACTTTAGCAGAGTTTTCTCTATATTTTCAATACCAAGTTATCAACCCAATATATTCACAACGTGCTAGTAGTCCAACTATCACTTGTCCCACCATCCAGGACTCTCATAATTTAATTATCACACCAACATTTATTTTCTTCAACATTCATTCAATAAAATTAAGTAGTAACAAATTTTAAATTATAACTAAAAGTGAATCTAAAAACTAAATAGATAACCTTTAAAAGTATCACAATTTATATAATGCATACAAAAGAAACAACTTCCTTAATTACAACATCGATAATTAAATTCAATAGGTAAACACAATTTAATTACAAAATTATATTACAACAAAATATAATCTTCTCGAATTGTATCGGTTTAATTTTATAAAATATACATACTAATAAATCTATTTCTTTGTTCGATGCTGGGAAGAACCTGAAAATTATTTATAATAGGCATATCAACTTTTTACTCAATTATTTATCATTACTTTCCATATCTAATGTAATTACACACACACACACACACTATCATTTGCTATTATTCTCTTTTTTTATGACACGACACCCTTATGCCCAACACTATGAACATATTATGTTCACTTGTAGCCTAAGCCAGCCCTTCTCTTTTTTCTCCATCACCAACATTCAAATTATGATTCCTAATTGCTCATTCACTACGATACTAATCTTTATTATCCAAGAGATTAGTCTCTTCAATTGCCCATTAATCAAGGTGCCAATCGCATTCATCAATGAAGTAAATTTTCTTAATCGCCTACTAACCAGGACACTAATCTTATTAACCAAGGAGTTAGTTTTCTCAAATTTCTCATTAAATAGGGCAGTAATTCCATTAACCAAGGAGTTAGTTTTTTCAAATTGCCTATTAAACAAGGCACTAATCCCATTAATCAGGGAGTTAGTTTCCCAAATTTATTCTTGTTTCCATTCACAACTCTAGACAAAGATTAAATAGAAATAATAAAATCATTATTCAGAAACTAACTAATTTACTACAAGATGTCAAACACCTACCTGACATTTATACGTCCGAGTTGGTCCCCTACTGTTGATTGGGTCCCATGGCCTCTTTTATATCAATAAAATCAACACATCATTGGATATTCACCCATCATATCACTCAATTCCATTTTTCATATAAATCTTGAATTCTTATTTAATTTGTATCAAGTATTCTTATTATAGTCATGTACAATGTCCATTTCCTTTCTTTTATTCATTTCCATTTTGTTCTTCATGAAGTTAACTAGTTTCCTTTCCTATAACTAATATAATTTTTCCTTTCATTTGTTCACAACTAATCTATTTATTTTTTTAAAAAAAATTATCTCTCTTTTCCTATCCATCAATATTCACGTAACCCAAAATCTTCATCTATCATAATTAAATGCATTAAAATTTCCAATCACCTAATTTTTTTTCTCCCTTGCCGAAACTAAACCAATGAAAAAGGCATTTATCCTTTCAATATTTTTTTTACATTAAACCATTACTCATTCGTAATTCATGCTAATAATCATTAACCAATCTCAAAAACATTCATCCATTACATAATCAATACAATTTCATTGTCACAAAAGCATAACATTCACAATTCATTAACAAAAACTCAAATTCAATGCAATTAATCTATTTGAAGGTATTTCATATCTTAAATGTATGATTTCTCAAGTGTTGGAAGCTTAGGAAATCAAGCCCCTTTCAACTCCCCTTTTCCTTATATTTTTTTCAAAACCCTAACCCTTAATTTACTCTCCAAAACTCACCCAAAACCCTTAATCTGCCCTTTTTAATTCATTGGCTAAGCTTTAAACACCATAATATCTATTTTTTTTTTGTTGAATTGTGCAAGAATTTGGAAGAAAAAAATCACAATTTCTTCCCTTTTTCTCGTGTAGATTGTTGGCTAGGTAGAGAAGGAATGGGTATTTATACCTTAGTTTTTCATTAATTATATATTGGCCCCTATTTGTATTTAGTTTTCTTTTGTTCCACCTCATTTAACTCTAATTTCATAGTTGGAAGAAAAGGGATCCAACACCCTTAAATTCTAGAAGAGGGACCCGACACCCTTGAAGATTTCATTTTGAAATGAAAGGGATCTAACATCTTTAAGTTTAACGGAGGGATCTAACACCCAAAAAAATCATGTAGTTTGGAAGGAAAGGGATCTGACACCTTTAAATTCCAAAAAAGGGATCCGACACCTTCGAAAATCACATGATGGTCTCATTATAATGGGTGACCTGTTCAATTTAGTCTCATTTTCATGGACGACCTGCCTAAGTTGGTCTCATTCTCATAGGTGTCCAACCTAAAGTATGAAAAATACAAAACAAATAGTCTCATTGTAATGGGTGACCTATCCAAGATGTGAGAAATTTGAAAATTGTCTCATTGTAATGGGTAACATGCCCTGAATATGAAAAATACAAAATAAAATACCTCATTATAATGGGTGACTTACCCAAGAATATGATAAATATGAAAATGGTCTCATTGGAAGAGACAACCTACTCGAAATGTGAAAAATACAAAATAAATGGTCTTGTTATAATGAATGGCCTCCCCAAGGTGTAGAAATAACTTACCTGATTACAAGATCTAACCTGAGATGTGCAGATATTTGACTTGGATTCATCGAAGTCTTCTTGGACTCTATCAAGGATTTTTTTTTCCATAAATTTTCTACAAAAACATTATGCAATTTTTTTGGGTTAGAATGATATGCATGAATCCTTACTTGGATTGAAATATAGATCCCCCCCTCTTTTTCTTCGCCATCTCTCTTGCTTGTTTTGCACTCGACTCTTTAACTCACTCAAGTTTTGCCCATGTGATTAATATGTATGAGTGCTTTTTATCATGTAACGTGGACCTCATGCCATAAATATTGCTCTCTTGTTTGTGCTATGTAAAGCTTTTGCTTAGTTGACCATTCATTGAAGAGTGGCAAACTGTCTCTTAGATGTGATGTTGCCCATTAGTTGGACAATGTCCCCCAGGTTTGGAATTTGTTCTCCATCGTGCACTTTTCATTTACCTTAATTAGAGAATCGATGCTTTATTTTTTCTTTGTTTGAAAGAGTTTAACAAGTCCTTTACTGTCAAAGACTGTCAAATTGCCCCCAAATTATTTGGCAGTGTGAGTCATTTCAGCATTCCTTAAAAAGGCATTCATCTTTGGTAGGTATCATAACTATTTTTCAAAAGAGAAACTATTTTTCATCCATGAAGATGCCCCATAGTTAGACCATGTTTTTAAAGTGTGGTGTTACTCTTAAAGGCTAACAGAGTTCACCAGATCAATCATTGTCATGGACTGTTTTGAGCCATATCGCTACCAACTGATTTCATACCACATATTCTTCTCATGGAATTGCCCCTTGGCTGTTTTGGTCATAAATAGCATTGCCCCCTAGTTGAGGTGACTCTTATCCATCATCATTATTCAACCTTCTAGATAGCCATACCATTTGTTTTTCTAGTGGACCATATGAGCTTCTCATGCATCAATATCATCTTTGCCAAAGAATTTTGCAGACTCGATCAATGACCATTTTTTGTAAATCATTTTTCTTATCTTGAGAATAGACCATAAAATTTAAAAATTGTATTCTTTCAAATCTAATTGTTAAAAAGAAATCATTGAGATGTAAATTTAAAAAAAAACAAATTGGTCGAGAACCTAAAATATATCATTAAATGATATGATACACTTTGAATGTTGGGCCAAATGTTAATTGGGCTTAAGAAAAAGCATTATCTGGATCTTGGAAAATTAGGCAAGAAAAGGTTTAAATGGAAATTTTTTTACTTTCACAAGGAAAACATCTTGCTTATATTGCGTTAAACATGTTCATTTATTGATAAAGACTAAATGGTTGCTATAACGAGACCTGGTTGGACCACATAACTAAGATTTCCTACCTGAGAGCTATCTTCTGATTCATCTTTTGTCATTGTTCTATAACCCATGGTAGGACGTTTAATTTTTCCCATTTTGATAGCTTGTTCAATTTTTTCAGCAATCCTAACATTATCATAGAATTGTTGAGCCGAGTTTCCCATCAGATGCCTATAATATAGGGATTTGATGGTGTTGGCGAACAACATCACTATTTTTATTTCTATTAGCGGAGGTTGGACATGTGTTGCCTTATCTCGCCATTTTTGCGCATATGCCCACACAGACTCTTGGTTTCCCTTTTCCATTGCCATTAGGATGGTTCTGTCAGGAGCAGTTTCAAAATTGAATTTATACTGCTTTAAGAAGGTGTCTATCAGATCCTTCCATTTATTAATCTTAGAACTATTCAGTCTTATATACCAGCTCAAGGCAAACCTTGTGAGATTATCCTGAAAAACAAATATTAGCATTTTTTTTATCGTGGATAACTTCAACCATTTTATTGCAATATGATCGGAGATGGGTGTTTGGACATTCTAGCCTGGTATACTTGATGAAGTCCAGCACTCTGAACTCCTTCGATACCATAATGTTTCGAACCAAATAAACTTCAGCTGCGCGTACAGGGTTAGTTAGATTTCAATTGCTCTCAATCTCTCTTTTACAGCAGGCCACTTATCATAGTCTATAAGACCAATAAATCTATCATCAAAGGGTCCTTTAGCTGTTAAATCCACAGTGATCAGAGTTTGAGTTGGCTGGACTGGGGCAATGGGGGATAAAGTCTTGCTCTACTGTTGAATATGCCTGCATGTTCTGAGATGTATGAGGGATATAAGTTGATGGTGTTTCCACAGGAGGTTGTGCAGACGTTTCCTTTCCACTATTGGAACTCAGCATTTGTTCAAGTAGATTTATAAGTCTAGCCACTTCACCTTTGATGCTCTCAATTTCCTTTTGATAATGAGCTTATATCTAAATCCTTTCTTCATTTTCCATCCTTTACTTAGTCAAATGTAGTGGACCTTCTATAAGGGACCTACATTTCAACTTGTGAACATGCATATACTAAATGTATGAGCATGTATTCATATGATAAACTCGCCCTTCAAAGGGTGACACGTAGTCATAACTCTTGCATGATGAACATAAATTTTGATTCTTGTCCAAACTCTACAACAAAAATTTCCTGAGTAACGGCCATTGTGTCACTCGTAAGTCCTAGACTCAAATGCTACATAAAGGATTTGCCTTGATGCAAAACATGTGTAGGGAGCATATACCTAAAAGATAGGTTCTAATTCTTTTTATCTGAGACAGGGGGTAGGTTCACTATTTGGTCTCTAAAAGGGTCTCTTGCTCTCCCAGTGATCACCCTCATGAATGCAATATTGGGGCTTAGTAGGCAACGCGATGGAATGTGCATCAATCATTACCAATTTAAGCACCCAACAAAGAGTTAGAGTTTACACAAATTTAAAACTTGACTAAAAGTCATAAGATAAGTTGTTAGTCCCCTACTTAACCTGAAGTTTCACAACGTGTGCCCTCATAATAAAAAAAAAAATGATGTATGATAAAGCTCTTAAGCCATTCATAACTGAAAAATAAACCAGCATCAATCTTTACATAACATAAACAAACAAAACAAAGCCTAGTCTAAAGGTCCTTAGCGGAGTCACCATCTTGTTATACCCTCATCGTCAAGGGCACGACGTCATGATGACCTTTCCCAAACAGGGGTTTTGAAGGTCTTTTTGGTTGGTTGGGGAGTCACCACCTAGTATTACAGTTACTAGGAACCCTAACTCTTTTTTTTTTTTCCAGAGATTCTAAGCAAGGGACTAGTTGCGTAAAATAAAGGTATTAGCACCCCTAATACGCCTTACCTAAAGTAAGTTGCATTGTTTTTTTTCTTTTTATTGTTTGCTATAGTCTAATGATGTCTCTTTCTATTAGCCTACTATGACGTACTACGATAAACAAACTCTGGTTTTCTAGGTAAAAAACTTGATCTAGAATGTAAAATATCATCAATTATCGTTGAAGCTTCTTGCTACCATGTCATTCCAAATAATATTTAAGATGAAATTCCTTGTAGATTTTATCCTTATATTAGAAGTGAATGAGTTGTATTATTTACAATAATATTTTAGATATTAACCTCATACAAGTTTTTTTTATTCTTATATTATTCTTATATTAAAAAAAGTAATAATATTTTGGATATTATTTTCTTTTAAGATTTTATCCTTATATTAAAAATGAATAATATTTTTTTATCAAATATAATTTTTTAATATTTATTAAATATAGGCAAAAAATTTTATAAAATCCATAAGTTTTTTGAAAAGCATGCAAAAATATTTTAAATTTTCTTTGAAAAATTGTGGGATTTTATTCTTCAGCTATAATCATGGGATTGCATCTTAATTAATGCCTTGAATCAGCTCCTCAATCCCAGAATTCCAGCAAGTCTTCAATCAAATCTCCAAGAATCATTCAAATTCCAACATTTTCTCCCCGTAAAGGGAACGCTCAACAAAGAACACAAGGGCGTATTCACCAGCCTACAGAGACAAAGAGCATTGACCAAAAAAATCCATAAACACCTACTACCCTTTTTCCAACCGATCAAAAGCCTCCCACAAAGAACAATAAAGAAATTGGGAAATTTTCCCAGATTTCTATCAATCTTTTCATCTCTCAGACAAGGAAAACACAAAAAAAAGGAAAAGACAGCCTTTAATTCCAGGGAGTCTCCACCAAAAACAAACCAACCATCATCCAAACCAGTAGCCTTCACCACCCTTTACCATCACCATACTCAACCTTCAAAGAACCAGAGAGCCTCCCAACCGAGACCACCACCATCTCAGGCTCCAACCGAGACAAGCCTTCACTCCCTCATGGATTGATCCAATAACCCTCACCACTCTCAACCTCACCTATTTCTCCTCCACTGCCCATGACAGCGCCTCCAGTAGCTCCACCACAGCTCTGCCTCAACCACCGAGTTCTACATCCACACCCCATAGCATCACCAACCCACGAAAAAAGACTCATAAAGCCTTGAACCTAGCAGTCTCCTTAGGTTAGCCGAACCAAAAACCAGACATCTTTCCCCTCCTCTGGCCAAAGTCCCATTAAAACAACCACCCACAAGATCAAAACCTCATCACAGACCCATATCCCCTCTTTCACGCCAGTATCCGCGACCCATCTCCTGTCCCCCTCATCAAACCATCTCTCACAACCGCAACAATGAAGACACCTAAAAAAAAACAACTCAAAGCCACTTCCTTCCTCTTCTGTCACCCCTCCGGACCATTGCATCGCCCGACCAACACAAAACCAACCACTACAGCAGTTGACCGAGCCAGCAACGTCCAGCCACCACACACAGTCGGCATCTCCTCCAGTTAGCCACCTAAGTTCCTTTACTTGTGGTAATAAACCTGAGAGCATAAGAAGAATTAGAAGAAGAGAAGATGATGATGTCTTATACTGCCAAATTTATTTCTTTCTTTTACAGGTTCATTTTAATTAACGCACGGGGGAAGACACGCACACACCATTTCCAGGACAATCAATTGAGTAGCGCGTGATTTGCACGCGCGACACGTGCTCCTATGTTATTTCCCAGCAAATTTTGGTATTTATTTTCACCCTCGAAGATAAATTTCGAACCCTGAATAAATACTTTCATTATTTGTGTGTTTAAATTTCATGTATATTACTTCTTCTTTTTCACATTATAAAAATTTAAATATTTTTTTTTGTAGTTATATTCTCATAATAAAAATAAAAAATAAAACAAAAAAAATATGATATGAAAAAACCAATAAAAATAAATGGGTCAAAGCCCAATCCTCGTTAAGATCTATATAGCTAATAGTTTTGTCCAAAGCTCAACTCACATCATCAATATGGGTTTAAAGTTCAGTTTTTATCATTTATATGAGTCCAATGTCTGTTCTTAACAATTTTCACGTGATCTCTCTTTTTAGAGATAAATGTTTTTTTTTACATGTCTCCTTTTTAAAAGGTATCGATATCAAGATTTTAAAATAAAATACAAGTTATGTCTACTTTTAGCAATTTCAATGAAATTTTCTTTTGAGGACTTGACATCAACATTCTCGACGAGTCTTGTATTTTTAAGAACTAAAGTCAAAATTTTAACAGAATAATTAAAAAATAGAAATAAAAAATACCAGAATAATTAATGGCAATAATAATAAAAAATTAGGAGAAAACACGTAATAAAGGTAACATTTTATAAAAAAAGATGTTGTAATATACAAATAATTAAAAAAAGCAATAAAATAATACAAATACCCTTTAGCCTAAGAATTAATTTATTTGACACCAAGGGTGCCAAGACCTTTTCACTATTCAATAATATTAAAAATAACAAAAACCTTTTTACTATTCAATAATATTGAAAATAACAAAAAGGCTCTTCATTTTCCTGTTAGTTTTTTTTTTATTATTTTAAGTGTAAGAAAGTTATTTTATTGTGTATTTTTTTTTGTTGAAAATATAAAACTAATCATGAGTAGAAGTTTAAAAATTAATTTTTTTTAGGAGTAGTAATGTAAATTCACTATATAATCTAAGACGCAGAATACTCATCCAGCTCCAATCAATTTTAGAACCCAAAAATTGTCCAAGACAAAGACTATTTTATCCTTAAACCCATGGCAAAGAGCTTTTGTTTTTTTGAAGGCCAAGAAGGAAAATACATATTTCCCGTCGATAAAGAAATGTAGGTAGGTGAACATTGTTTTCAATTGATTTTTTGTCAAGGAGGTTTCTTTTTGTTTATGGTAGAGATTAATATGAAGTGAGAAGAGGATGACTTCGAAGTCACTATTACGTCCCCTTTAGATATCAGCTTCTATCGTTGACCATGTCAACACCTATGGCGTAATGGCTATCTAATTTCATCAAGTGCCCGCAATGATCATGACTTTTAAGTGTAGTCTTTTATTTATTTTTAATTACTTTTCTAAACCACAGCTTAAGTTAACGTATATAATTGGTTGTAAGTGTTGTATTGATTATTTTTTAAAATATTTTTTGTTTGGAAATGTATTAAAATAATATTTTTATTATTATTTTAAAATTTATTTTTAATATTAGTATATTAAAATAATATAAAAAAATTAATTTAAAGTTTTTAAAAAACATAAAAAAAAGGTTTCCTAATTGCTCAATTTGAAAATGACAGATGATAAAGTTAACAGGGGCAAGTAAAGGAAAGGGACATTAGTGATGTAATATATATATATATATATAATAAAAAAAATTAGAAGGTAGGGTAGCGATTGTTTTTTAAAGTTCTTTTTATTATAAAACATATTAAAATAATATTTTTTTTATTTTTTAAAAAATATTTTTGATATTAGCACATTAAAATAATTTATAAACGTAAAAAGTATATTAATTCAAAAACAAATTTTCTTTTTAAATATTTTGGAAAACGATTTCTGATCGCATTCTCAAACACTGGGTGATGGAAGAGCCACGCAGAGCAGTGTATCGCACTTTATTCACGGCAGATACTGAGGACTTTCAATATCAGATATTTTTGAAAGTTTCAAAGACAAGGGGGGCATTCCCTTTTCGTCATGTAGATGACATCATCCGCTTGCCTCCGTGATGATGCCATATCACTTGCTTGACATTAATTAAGCAAACCCCCCCTTCCCCGATGGGGAGTGTTCTTTTTTTAGTTCAGTTAAAAGAAAAGTACATTAATACAGTGAAAAATAATAATAATAATTTGGGATCTAGAATAATTTTACGAGTTGCAGATGCTATGACACATGAATCATAAATACCACATGGAACATGTGAGTTGTATATTACTGATAGGCTTACGAAAAGAAACAATCAGTCAAAAATATTCTCATCAGTAATTTATAGACTGTTAATGAGTCTGTTGGTAATAAATATATTAATGGATTTGCAAACGGATAAAGCGTATTAAAAAATAATTTACTCACTTTATTCCATCGGTATATCCATCAGTAAATTAACATATCACTGATAGGAAAATCATATGTAATGTCATTAGTGTTTTTATTTGTCCGTTGATATATCCATCAATAAATATAACATATCACCGATAAAATACCATATGTAATTCCATCGGTGAGTTAATAATAGCAGTGAAATTTGCAGTAATTCTTTTCCAACTCTCTATGGAATATACCGAAGGAATTGTTCCGTCGGTAACCCTGTCAGTAATATTTTAAAAATATATTGAATAGAAGTGGAAAAATAATTAAAATCAAATAAACTAATATAAAAATCAAATATTTATTACAAATTTAAATATTTATACGTTCAAATATAATAAATTTAAGATAGAGGCGGTGCTAGAGGAGGAGGAACAGGAGGCTGGTCGTCGTTGGGATCGTGAGGCCAATTAAAGGGTGCACATGTACCCCCCCCCCAATTTGTTATCTCATCTCCATTATTAATTGGCGAAGTTCTTCATAATCACCAGTGAGTCGTTCACATTTATCATTAAGATGACCCATCTGAGCCTGTACTCGTTAGTCTAACATCGCCGTGAACTCTGAAGTTTGAGTGTTGAGAATCGATTGCAAGCATCTAATGGTCAAAGCAATACGAGTTATTCGTAAGTTCTCGGTTGTAATGTTAAAGAGTCTGTACATCCAATTTCTATCTGGTCAATCAGACGATTATGCTTTCAACCACAAATCTGGATCGAGATCCGGACGGGTCGAAGGATCGTCCCCATATCTTTCCTTCAACTGATTGTTATGTGTATCTTGAAAAGAAAAAATAAATTCATCAGATTCAAGAAAATAATAACTTAAGAAAAACGTTGTTGAAAACCAACATATCACAAAGTACTGAGCTTGGCTATCCACGTACTGCTGCCATTTTTTTACGGCCATCACTCGCACATGCGTTTCAACGAAAAGCTTTATCAGGTTTGGCTCACATCCAAGAATTGCAGTCAATAAGAAAAAATGTTGTTAGTTAATAATATTTATAAAAAACAACTAATAAAAAATGGATGTATTAAAAAACATCCTACCATCCTATCAGTTTATGATATTATAAGAGATAAATTGTTTGAAAATAACGACATGTTAAGTAGTATACTTACTGAATAAAAGGTATCAATTCATCACACTTAAATAACACTTAATTATGTGTTTATCTAAATTCTATTTTTGACAAATATCTTCCCCTCACAACATTTTTTGGTACAAGTCGTCTAGGATGAGAGAATATTGACAAGTTTCCACATAAAGACGCTTTTCCACCATTGTCATGCCTTGAAACATGGTTGATTCTTACTCTCAATTGAGGCTCAAAATAGTACGAGATAAATGTTGAGATCTCTCCAACAATATAGGCCCTGTATATTAAAGCCTTAAAATGCGCCTTGTTTTTTACTTTTCTCTTAAAGTTGAATAAGTACCTACATGAAATTAAATGAATATTTTGAAATATGCAAAGAAAGACAAAAAAAATTTAATTACGATGCATGTGTAATCCTTAACCTCTCGAATGTATACATCCATCTATATTGGACTGGGCCTCCAACTTTTACCTCAAACAATAAATGTATGGGTAGATACTTCATCGAGTCGAACACCAATGGAGAGAATATTATCTCAAAGTTTGCATATTGTCTGGACGATATTCGTTTCAAGCCTTTTCATGTGTTGTGTCTTCAACTCGTTGAAGCATATATCTCTAAAGAAGAGACTGATCTCTGTGAGTACATCTCATAACCACTTTGACAATAAATCATGGTAAGCTAATAGAATGAGTGTTTGCATAAACACGTAGCAGTCATAGCTTTTTATTCCATACAATCTACAACCCTCTAAATTTACCAACCTTGTTATGTTTGAGGTATGTCTATTAGGAAATCGTAGACTTTTAAGTTATTGGTAGACAAGTAACTATGCATTCTTGTCTAAGGCGAAACTAGCTTTGGGCTTTACGACCCATGACCCAACATAAACCAACTCTATATTTTTATGATGACAAAAAAAACTATATCCATTCTAGCATTGGTGTTGTCCTTTGTCTTCCCATTCATGTCTATAATCGTGTTGAAAATGTTATCAAACATGTTTTTTTTATGTGCATGACATTAAGGTTATGGTGGAGGAGATTGGTTTTCCAAGAAGAAAGCTCCTAGAAAATACTTCGCTCTACCCAATTGTGGGTCAATCCAAAATCAAGAAAATTTTACTTACAAGATTGAAAGCAAAATACAATGTCAACATACTCCAACAAAGAAGTCTTTTCTATTCTTTCTGAACTTGTGATCCGTTGGTAAGAATTGCTAGTGGCAGTAAAAAAAAGATGCTTTACTGCCATTTGTTAGTATGAATACCTTGTTATTTTCCATACAATATGGGCATGCTTGTTTTCTATACGTGCTCCAATCAGAAATCATTCCATAAGCTGGAAAATCATTAATAGTCAACATCAAAACTACCTTCATTAGAAAATTTTATTTCTTCAATACATCAGAGGTCAAAGGCCCGAATGATTACAACTATTTCAACTCATCAATAAACAGTCAAACACAAACATCTGTATTTTGACTTGGACTATTAGGACTACGTATAATTATAGATAAAAACATAAACTCCGGTCTTATACACATTACCGGTGATAAGTTGTAAATCGTGAGTATCACCTACCAATAAAAATAAGGAGCAACAAATGACCCAAATGGATTGAATTCATTTATACATAACCCAAGATGCACGTTCCTTATCTCCACTGAAAATTAAGGATGCACATTGTTAAAATATTTTCAGATTTCACCATTGGGAAAGGGTGCACCATCATCCCATCCACTATATCATGTGATAGTTGCAATCTAGGTGTGATTGAGAAGTATATAAGTTTTTTGTATGTGATAAGAGTCATTCCCCTGCTAGTCATGATTTTATAATGAGAATGCCTACATGTTCTGCACTTGGTCAACTTTGTATTTTCAATGTAGTATAACATGTATAAGTTTAGAAACATGTTAATTTTCTAGTATCCTATACGAAGGGGTTTCATCATGGGCTTAGTAATATATAAGTTCTTTTTTAGTATGTTTTCTTCAGGTAAAATGCTTATCGCCCATTTGACAATTCTATCATAACTGGCCTCACTCGACCCATGATTTGACTTGATGATGAACACTTATGCAATGACCGATAATTAACTGTGATTTGTGTAACCATTCCATAATGGTTTGTTAGAATCTTTCAAAAGATCAAAAAACCTGGTCGTTTCTATATGAGGTTGTTCATCTACGATTGAACATTGATCGACATGACTCTAATTCATTCCCATCGCATCCATAATTATATTATTATAAGGATTATTATTGTCATCTATAACTCCATGCACGTTGCTAAAACTATAAGCTGACCTAACCATCTTTTCTATCATGACATCGTGAGGAACACATGGTTCTCTATGTGGATACCAACACATGCATTTCTTTATGAACCCCTTTTTTTTTTCTTCTAGAAGATGCATCATTACAATATCTGAATCGAGAAACTTTTTATTTTTACACCTCTTGCATGGACATCTAATACCCCCTTCGCTAATATTTCTCAAATTAAATAATTTGTAATTAATAAAACCCTAAACCTCATTACAATAATCTATCATCTGCAACCCTTGAGGTGAATCTCTATACATCCATGAATGATCATCCATTACTTATATCAAACTTATATATAATAATGATGACAACATGTATTAATTAACTATGTTAACTAAATAAATTTGCAAAAATCTTGATTTAGCTCAAACTTATTCAATCTATTTTATTAGTACTCTTAATTCATTATTAGTTATCTATATAAATTCAAATTTCTACATATTTACAAAAAAATTCAACTCAACAATAAAATTGATAAAATATAAAATGGACTCGTTAAATAAATCATTATTTATTTCATCACAAAACACCTAAGTTAAAAGTTCGACATAAGTTTTATCAATTTACAAACAAATAAAATTTTACAAAATCTAAAACAAACCCTAACATGTACAAATCATAAATCCATACAATAAATTTGTATGAGAAAAAGCTATAAAATAAGTAAACACCCAAACAAAGTACTATTACAAAAATATATAAAAAAAACATTAACATTTTAAAATTGAGTTCAAATAAAAAAAATGGTAGATTTGCTTACTTAAAGTGAAGAATCCTCAATAAAATTTAAATAAAAAAACAGATGCTGACAAACAGAGTGTTGTGGTGGCTGAATTTGTTGTAGGAGGTTGAATTATGTTGAGATTGGAGGGGACAAGTGGTTGTTTGTTGTAGAAATAAAATGCATAAAGAAGAAGGAGAAATGAGGGAGGGTGTTGATCGTCAGGTCATAAATTAAATATTACCTACAACATTATCGACATAATTATTCTGTCAATAACTTTGTTAGTCATCTTATCAGTAAAAAAATAACATTATCGTACAATTTTTGTTTTTGAATCCTACTGTAATACCCTCCACAATTCGCTTAGTATATACCAAGGAAATTGTTTTGTCGGTATATTTATGGATGTACTTTATACGTCATCCTACTATTTACCTTTTGTTTTTCATTCCTTATTTTTCCATTGTAATTTTCTCGTTATATACCAAGATAATTTTTCTGTTGGTGCTTATCGATGAATACATGAATGGAAAATTATATCGGTAAAGGTCATCGTAATACACCAACACAAAAATTATGTCATTGTTTTCGTTTGTATTTACCAATTTTCTAGTAGTGGTAGATATCATCAGTGATTCATATTTCACTGTTGTCATTTAGGACACACGAGTCACATATAAGATTTGTGACTTCATTTGAAATTTAAACCTAAAGACCATTTTCTTCTTCTTTCTCTCTTTCTTTCCTCCTCATCCTCTCTCTCTCCCCACAGCCACTCGCACCGCCCCTCTCACCACCATCAACAACCTTCCTCTTTCTTTTTCTTTCTCTCTCTATACCGTTAAAAACACACACAACAACACTACATCACCCATCTCTCTCTCTCTCTCTCTCTCTCTCTCTCTCTCTCTCTCTCTCTCCATAACAGCGGTTCATCCTTCACCATCACCATCCATATTATATATTTAGATGTATATTGAACAATTCCCCTCTATCAATTTGATGTAATTTATGCTTAATGTGTGTTAATTTAATTTTATTAAATGTTAGAGTTTTGAATTAGAGATTATGTTAATTAGATATAATTTAAGTTGATAAATAGATTATTTTGTTAAATAATAAATGATTTTGGGTTGTTGTTGATTATGAATTAATAAAATTATTTTGAAAGAGTTAGTGTTGATTTAGGTTAAATTATGGATTATACTAAATTACATATAAAATAGTAAAATTTGCTATGAAATACATGAATTGAATTGATAATTTTGTTATGGTAGCGAAATTTGATGAATATACGTGTTTGCTTATTAATTTAACGAATTTAGGTTATAACCGATTGTATTACTTTTATGGTTTTGTTGATAAATTATGAACTTTGATTAGCCCCAAGATATTAATAAATTAGAATTGTATTTTGTTGTGTTGCTTGACAGAATGTCCGATAGTTTAGGAATATTATGCTTCTATAGTGGTATAATTGTCAATACTGATAATGGTATCACTTATAATGGAGGAAGCCATGAATTCTTAATTACTACATTATATATGTCCCTTAAAAAATTATCTAGAATGTTATATGATTAACTTGACTGAAATATGTTTGAAATGAAAGTTGAAATTACTTTGAGGATATTGCAAATCACAGTTAGTCTCGTTATGTCATTGTACCAATCTATAGTGACGGGAGTGTGAACTCAATATTTGGGTTTGCAAGGATTAATGAGATTAATATGGTGGAGCTCTACTTGAATAGTAGACCTAGATAATGAAACTCTTCTAGTATGGAGTTGACTCATGTTCCAAGTAACTCTTAGAGAACCACACATGCATCAAGAATAGTTGGTCTATCTAAGATAGATGGTAATGCAAATAGACAAATATTAGTGCAGGAAATTGTTAATTTAGAACCTCAATTGGGTATGACATCTATTCTATATTGCTATGGAGAATCCAAACCACGTGACGAAGAAAATGACTGTCACATTGTTAGAGTTGAGGTTAAAGAGAAAGATGGAGAAGATAGGGATGCTGAGTTAGTTGAACTTGTTAATCAATACATGACACCTTTGACTCTTGAATTTGAAGTTTTGAGTGAGGACAACCATTACAGATGCAATGATTGAGCTGATAGTTGTAAGCATTCTGGCTTATCATTTGATGAATTAGAGGTTGAAAAAAAATTTAGAGACAAGTCTGAATGTGTTAATGCAGTACAACAATGGCATATAACTAAAGATATTATGTGTTGTTTATGTGAATTGTGTTTTTATGTTGGAAACTTGATTATTTAAATTGTATGAAATGTTGTTTTTTAGTCAGGGAGTTAATGGAAGAAGAGACTATCCCATGATGAGTCTGTTAAAGGAGTCGCAAATAGAATCTACAATAATCGAGTTGCAGATGGTATTTAAAACTTGAGTGTCACAAATATTAATTGCAACTCGATCAATTATACTAAATTCTTAAATATTATTTTGCCGATATTATTTTACTAAAATGTATTTTTAACTGTACCAAGGTACTAGAAGACTCCACAATATTAGGTTCGTTTGTACTTAGATTCGGGGGAATGAATTTCTTAATTGAGTTGTTGCTCCAAAAAAAAACAAGACAGCCAAGCTTTACATGTGATTCCATGCTTAAATTAATTAAAGCTTCAATCAGAGAGAAATAAAGAAAGACTTGATTGAGTTTTTTCTGTAAATGAATAGGGTATTTACTTATGAAATATATCTTGTATAATTTATTCAGTTTAATAGATCAATGGGCTCATAAGAAAATTCCTGTACATATATTCAAACTCAATATAATAATACAGAAAAAATCCTTTATATATATATATATATATTACTAAAAAATCATCACCATTAACTTAGGAATATTATGAAATTCTTTTTAGAAATTAAAAAAAAACTAATAAATTCCAAGTTCATTTTACCTATGAGCTTTAAGTACGTATTTTGATAATGTGATGAGAGGTGTTTTTTAAAAGTATTTTTTAATTAAAAATATATTAAAATAATTTTTTTTAACATAAACATATTAAAATTATAAAAAATATTTTAAAAATTATTACAGTCCGCTTGAACCTGGAAAGCAGAGTCTACTTTGGGGCACTTGTATAAAATGATTTGCAATATAAAATCTACTCTCTCAATCCCAAAAATATTGTTTGGCTCATGAGTACTATTATCATCCCTATTCGGAGCATATTTAAGAATATTTTATGTTTGAATTCGAATATCAAATCTTAATACAAAAAAGAAACTTATTTATTGTTTAAAATTCTCTCACTGGAATACATGATTAATTATGAACAATTGATTTTTTTTCCCCACTGAAATACATGATTAAAATTCTACTATTGATGGAGTAGACTTGGCCGTCAGTCATGGGTCTGAGTGAAAAGTGGATGGAGTTATGCCAAGTCTTTCAGAAGTAGAAAGACTATCCATCAATGAAGAGGACCCATGCATCAGTGGCACCAAAACTATATAGCTGACATATATCAACGACATGGAATCAAATTCAATGCACCATCCACCAGCTCCACGGTGAGCCACACCCATTCTTTACGAGCCCACATGCCACCGTCATAGCTACAACCCCACGTTTGGCTAGGTCAAGTCTTCGCACCAAGACAAATTACAAATGACACTACAGTGCCCATTAGTCGTCTCTCTTTCTGTTCGTAGTGGTTGTGGTTTTGGCAGGTGACCATTTCTCTCTCTCTCTCTCTCTCTCTCTCTCTCTCTTGTTTTGTTTTGTTTTTTATCATCATATGTGAGATAAATACTGTAATGTCATCTTCTCCTTAAATTTCCACACAAAAGAACGAAAATTGTGTTGTCATAGATAGATATCGAAACTAGTGGTTAAAACTTAGGAAGATGCAATCAATGGGAACGGGCTGGCAGCGGCCACTGCTAGTTGTTCCAAGTGAAACCCTTTTGCATCCAATTAAGCATTAAATATTTATCTTCCTTTGTTCCAAAAATTAAATATTACATACAAATAATCACAAGGCATATTGGATTGATAAAAAAATGATATGGGAACAAGATTTTCATACAAACACAGGTCGCAATTATTTTTTCCATGAAATTATTTTTTCCATGAAATTTCATTCATTTAAAATCTATAAATCCACATTCTACCGCTTAAAGATTAACATATCAATTTGTATGGAAA